>JACCEB010673121.1_pt1 | contig 80230 bp, 64 predicted proteins | sample 7454761 | NCBI WGS metagenome assembly JACCEB01 (sample SAMN15323454, study PRJNA562643) | freshwater metagenome | isolation source: river surface water | place: USA:Blue River Watershed | collected 2017-08-18 | reverse complement strand
TTTAATAATTAAAATATTAGTAAGATGTTCTCAACAAAAATATATTTCAATAAAATAATATAATGGTTCCTATTTATAAATCAGTATTAATTATATAACAATAATTGAAATGATTTACAACAAAATATAACAACAAAAATAATAAATTTAAATTATATTTTCCCTATTCATAATTATAGTTACCTTAAACTTATTAAACTTTTTAAATAATTCCCTATTTAGATTATTGTCTCTTAAATCTATACTAGTTAAACTTTTTATATTTACTAAAATACCCAAATCATTATCACTTATATCTGTATTTCTTAAACCTAACATCCTTAACTTCTCTAAATTACGTAAACAATCTAAATTATTAATATTTGTATAATTCAAGTCTAAATATTCTAAATTATTTAGATAACTTAAAACATCAAAATTATTAATATCTAAACACCAAGATAAATTTAAATATCTTAAATTATTATAATTAATTAAAAAATCAATATTAGGTATCTTAGTTTCTTCTAAATATAAATACTCTAAATGTTCTAAATTATTAAAATTATTATAATTATTAATATCACCATAACTTAAATTTAAACTGTAAATATTTTTAATATATTTAACCAAGTTATCATCATCTTTATCATAATGAAATTTAATATTAGGAAATATACTGATTAATTTATCGGGTTCATCAATATCAGTTAAATATATTAATTTATTTAATCTGATATGATTGTTATTTTTAATGAATTTATTAAAAGTTTTGTTAACCTTTAATAAATTTATGTTATCAATATAACTCAGTTGATTAACAATAATTAATAAAATATCTTCTGGTAAAGTATCCATTTTAATATATTAAATTAATTATTTTATTAGTTTAATGATAAATTAATCAATTTTTTATATTATATAAAAACTTTTTAAAATAAATAATTAATATCAGTTTCACTTAAATATAAAATTAATTATTTTTAAAAATAATTTTTACGTTTGTTGTATTAGATAGTTTTAATGATTTCAATTTATCATTATTCATATTACAATATGACACATCTAATAATTCTAAATTTATATTATTTAATATAATATGTTCTAAATATTTCTCTGTAATATTTTTACAACAAATTAAATATAATGATTTTAGATTAGGTATATTTAAAAATCCATTTTCCAAAGAATAATCAGTAATATTAGATACACATAAATTTAATATCTTGAGACTCTTAAATTTATTTAATAACCCAGTTTCCAAAGAATAATCATTAATATTTTTACAACTGTTTAAATTTAATTCTTCTAAAAATGGAACAGTGCTTAGATTACTTATATTACTAATATTTGTATATGATAAATCTAATATCTTTAATTTTTTCATTTTATTAGAAAAACAATTATTTATAGTATTATTAGTAATATTAGTCGATTGTAAATACAATTCACTAATATTTAAAAAACTTTCATCATTTAAAATATTTTCATCAATATCTTTACAATTATTTAAATATAATTTGGTAACACCATTTATATAATTAAAATTAACATTATTATTTAACAATAATTTATTAAACTTATCATAATAATGTATACATAATGTATCTATGTTATTGACATATTGTAACATATTAGAATTATCATACATATTATAATAACTAAATTTAATATTTGGAAATATATTTAAAACCTTAGAAGGGTCTCTTAACGTGTCTAAAACTACTAAATCATTATTATAAATATAATATTTATTATTTTTAATTAAACTGTTAAAAGTCTTATTAACTGTTAACAATTTTCTAATATCAGAATATTTTAATTTATTAACAACTATTAATAAAATATCAAAAGGCATATTTGACAGGTTATCCATTTTTATTTATTATTAAAAATTATATAATAATAAATAAATAAATCAATTTTTATTAAATAAATCTAAACTATAAAGAAAACTTCAAATTAATGAAATCACTCAAATGTTAAAGGAAACTTCAAATTGGAGTGAAAACACAATTCTCAAAATCTGTGGAAAAAAAACACACCCCTGCAATAGGGACACGAACACTCAACCGGCGTTGCTCTGTCAAACATCTGTTGTTGGACCTTGGTGAAAACCCAAGTTGCAATACACTTCAAGCAGAAGGTGTGATTGCAGGATGTAGTGAAAACATCACTTGGGTCAACATCTGAGAAACAGATGGAACACTGCGTGTTGGAAGACAAGTTGCTGTTGCTGTTGTTGATAGTCATGAGAAACTCTCTGACCTCCTCAATGGTGATCCGTGTTCTTGATAAAAAAGACACTTGAGCCAGCACTTGAGCCCGAAGATGTTCGGGAACCAAAGCAATGAAATCTTGCGGATTGTCGTACAGGTCACGCTGGTTGTGCGGGTTGTTCGTGTGTTGGGGTGTGTTTGTTCTTGGTCCAATTGCGACTGTGCCAATAGTCCTGATTTGAGGACCAGGAAGGTAACTGTCGTAGAACTCAGTACTCATAGTCGGAATTGGAGCAAGAAAAGGGACTTGAACGGTTGGCTGTATAGGCCGTTGAATCAAATTGTTACTTGAATTATTATTCTGTGACATTCTTCCCTAAAAATTAATATAATACAGATTAAATATTATTATTTTTTCAATTTTTTTTAAGTTCAAGATATTTTGATTTGTATTTAAGATATTTATTTTTATAATATTCATCATTTGGATTTCTTATATATTTTTTTAATGTTTGTTGTCTAAATGTTCTTGTTGATAGTCCTTTTGCTTGTTTTTGTGAACTAGTGTCTTGTTCTTTTACTTGTGGTTGTGCTTGTTCTTGTTGTTTTTCTAGTTCTTGTTTTTCTGTTTTTGTTTCTTCAATTATTTTTTCAATTATTTTTTCTAATGATTTTGATAAATTATCATCTAAAGTTGGTTTTGTTGTTAATTGTTCATTTGCATTATCAATAATAATATTTTTTAAAAATGTATATAGATTTTCAACTGGAATAAAATATATATTATTATTTTTATAACAATTAGTTAAAAATATTTTTATGTTATCATTTTCAAATAAATTTTTACCAGTAAGAATTGCTTTTTGAATTTCATTTAAAACTGGATAATAGTTTTCTGTTAACTCATCTTTAGCAGTAGAAACACATATATAATTATCTGGTGTTATCTCACCATCTAGTTTAAAATATAATATATTAAAATATGACAATAAAATAGTACTTATGCAATTATTACTATGACTATAATCATTAGTGTCAAATAATAAATATAATAAATCTCTTTGTTTATTATCAGTATAATATAAATCATTATAACATTCTATTAATTCATCTATTTCAATAGAATCATTATCACCACCTTTTAATAAATATTTATTACTTTTTGATGTTGGTTTAGATAATCCTAGTTTAATATAATTTGTCATTTTTGTAACACCTAAATTAAAAACTGATTTAACTTTATCAAATATATTTTGTTTATATGGGTATTCTTCTTCAGGTGTTAAATACTCTATTATGTTTAAACTTGAACCATCAGATAAACTACTTCTAGAATCTGATTCAGAACCAGTACTTGATGCGTTTTCTTTATTTTCTTTTATTTTATTAATAATATCATTAAATATATCATCTACAAAACCTCTAATTATTTCATTACTATTAGTATAATTATTTTCATTTTCACCCATAGGTTTATTTATTTCAGCCACAATACTTTCAACTAGTGATGGTATTGGTGCTAATATTGGCTTTTCTGCTGGTATTTGTCCTTTTTCTTCTTCTGTTGGTATTTCTGGTCTATTTATCTTATTTGCTTCTGATACAAGTGTTAGTTTAGTAGGGTTTTTAGGGTTTGTAATATTAACAAAATTATATTTATTTGGCATTGTTTGTGATAATCTACTATCTGGCGTTGTTGGATCAACATAATTAACTATACCATTACCAATATTTGCATAATTAGTATTTAAATTACCAAAAGCAACAGAAAACATATAACAAGGATTATCAGCAGTACTAAAATAAACTCTGGCATTTACTGTTTTATGAATTGTATAAATATCAGGTTCTGTTATAGTTGCTTTATTAGGATTATAATAACTTGTGTTAAATTTAAATAAATGTGAATAGTTCAATTGTTTTTGTATTTGATAATGTGCAAGATATCTAGCAATTTCAACCTGACCCCAATCACCCATTCTCTTGTTTGATAAGAGGAATCTAGTAAATATTTTTTTAGTATCAATAGTTGGTTGTGTATAATTAATCCTAATTATATTATTTAATAATGGTTTAGGTTTAGCATTACTATAAATTTTATTAATATAGTTTGTTGTAAAAAAATTATTATAATCTGTTGTATTATTTAAAGTATCAATTAACTCTGATACTTTATTTAATGTAAATTGAGGATATGCTGATTTTAATGAATAACTATCTTTACTATTTAAATTTTTTATATTAATATCATATATAATTTCATCATTTTTTATTGTTAATATATCTTTTTTATCACTATCATTATTAATTAAATTATATTGTATTTTATATTTTGTTGTTCCGTCACTTAATAAAAATTCTTCATAATAAAACATAATTTTACCACTAATTTGAATATCACTAAATATTTCTTCAATTAAAGTATAATATAATGCATTATGATGTTCATAAGCACAATCATAAGATGGGTCAACCTTACTTTTTAATATTGAAAGACAAGTATCAAAATAACCATAACCAGTTACTGGATTGTTTGATGTATTAATGCTAGCATATGGTTTTGTTGATGGTCTTGATGCTGGTCCTGGCGATACACGTGACCTATTTTGAGATGGTTGTGGTGGTATATATGCACTTGTTGTTGTTGGTAATAATTGTGGTCCTGATGCTGGTCCTGGCGATACACGTGACCTATTTTGAGATGGTTGTGGTGGTATATATGCACTTGTTGTTGTTGGTAATAATTGTGGTCCTGATGCTGATGCTCTTAAATGAGGTGGTATATATTTAGGACCTGAAGAACTAGAAGGATTAGGTGTACCTCCATATAAATTATATTTATATTTATTATTTATTTCATCAAATTTATCTGTATTAGTTATATTTGTTCGGTGGAATAATGGTAAAGGTTCATCTTCTAATCTATTATCAACACTAAATACATATTTATGTTTATCTCCAGGATTAATAATATCCGTTAATTTTTCTCTAGGAAATATTTTCATATAATCATATGAATAATATCTTGCTAAGGCATCAGTTTTATATTTATTTGTATTTATAATAACTTCTCCTGACTGTTTTAAATCTAAAGTACCACACATAAATGAATACATTCTATTATCTAAATTTTTAGTTTTTTCTAATATAGGAAAATCAAAATGTTTATATAATGTTCCAGCATCAATTGTAAAAGATGCTCTACCACCAGGTGGATTACTAAAATCGTGGCAACTGTCATAAAATCTAAAGAATTCAGCAACATTGTGTAAATAATCTTTTAGCAACTGTTTATTATTGTCATTAATTGTTTGAGGGTCTAATGCAATGTTTACAATATCACCACAATTATAATGTACATATGGTGATGATTTAAATTCAGTATTACCTAACAATTTAAATATTTCATATTTATCATTTATAAATTTTTTAACATCAGCCACTAAATTATCATATTGTTGGTCTTTTTCTTTTTGGTTTATTGTTGGATTATCTTTTTGTAAATATTCTTCATAATTTTTTTTAAAATTAGGTGATGATATTTTCTGATATAAATCATATGTAACAACATAATATTTATTATTATTCATAAAATTTGGTAATGTAGGTATGTTGAATAAGATTGTATTAGTTTTTATAATTTCATCTATTAGGTTTTTGATTTCTTTTTCATTTTCATTTGTGCTTGTTATAACTTTATCATACAATGTTTCATAACTACCAGTATTTAATATAGTTTTAACATCGTCATTTGTAATTTTCTTTAATAATTGTATATCTGATATTTTTTGTAATACTGGTGTTGATATACCATATTTAATTATTAATGCTACCATACCATCAGTAACTGTAAAATCAAGTGTGTTAATATCTAATTCTGATAATTTATCTAATTTTAATCCTTGTGTTTCTATTTTTGAATTATACACTTCTAATATTTTTTCAGCCCTTTTAATATTTAATGTTCTATATTCTCCTTTTAGTTTATTTAATTCATTATTTAGGTTTTTAAATTCTTCATCTAATTTATTTTGTTCTTCTTTATTAAATGCTTCAACTTTAGTATTATAGTTTTTAACATCTGTATTAAATGCTTCTATTTTTTTATTAAATGCTTCTATTTCTGTATTAACTTCTTCTAATTCTTTTTTAAAATGTGTATGTTCTTTATAATAAACATTATTTAATACAATATCTAACAATGACAATATTATTCTTTTTTCAAACATTGAATAATCATCATCTGTTTTTTTATAAAATAATGGATAGTAAAAATTATCTGATGTAGTTGATATAGTTGATGTATCTGGTGCAGATGATGCAGATGATGCAGATGATGTAGACATGAGTATTATATTTAATTATATTTTTTTATTATATTTTATTATTATTTAAAAATTATAATAACATATAATTTTAATGAAAATATTAACTTATAATTTAGGTATGTTGTTTCCTTTCAATGATAAAAATAATCAAAATAAAATAGATAATATCATTAATTTAATTTATTCATATGATATTATAGTATTTCAAGAAATATTATATAAACCATCCAGGGAATATTTAATAGAAAAAATAAAGTTAAAAGGTTTTATTTTTAATCACTATTTTTCTCATGGTCCTGGGTTCCTATTTACTAAAAATTATTCGGGAACAGGATTATTAGTTGTTTCTAAATATCCAATTATAGAAACTATTTATAAAAAATATTCTATTAATGGCAAACCTCATAAAATATTACATTCTGATTATATGATTGATAAAGGTGTTGGTTTATGTTATATACAATTTAATAATATTATTATTAATTTATATGTTACACATCTTCACGCAAATTATGTTGATAAGTGGTCTTTATTAAATCATAATGATGAATATAAACATCATAGGATAGCACAGTTATTTGAATTAGCACAATTTATTAGGATTACTAAAAATAATAATTTTAATAATTTTAATATACTATGTGGTGATTTGAATTGTGATGAACTAACAAAATATAAAAATATTTATTTACCCGCAACAAGTATTATAAAATATATTTCTAATATGAATGATTGTATGTATGAAATATATAAAAATAAATTATATAAATATCCAAATAAATTTTCAACATTTACTAATTATAATAATAATAGTCACCCACCTCAACGATTAGATTATATATTTTATAATTCTAATACATACAAATTATTACATTCTAAACTAATTAATTTTAATAACTTATCCGACCATATTGGTGTTGAAAGTATATTTGACAATATTCAAGATAATATTTTACCTCTAAAAAAACATAATAATATATCATCTCTAAAAAAAGCAAAACAAGATGACAGTATAATATTTAATAATACCATAATAACATATATTTATGATAATTTTAATTCAGCGATTAATGAAAATAAAATAAATATAATTAATAATAAATATAAAACATTATATTTATTTTTATTATTATCTATTAATTATTTAGTTATTAATATTAATTATAATATATATTTATTAATTTTTTATAAAATAATATTTATTTTTAATTTTATAAATATTATTATTAGTTTTAATTTACACAAAAATTTAAGGTCGTTTATTGAATTAAAAAATGAAATAAAATATTTTTTGTAAAAATATAAATAAATTATATTAATATGATATTTCACAAATTATTATATTAATTATATTAATATGATCCCCAATATAGTTCATTTTAATTATGGATTAATACCTCAGAAAGAAGAATTCTTATTTGTTTATTATATCGCTGTATTATCTTGCTATATAATTAATAAACCTGATAATATATTTTTTTATTATCATTATGAACCATATGGCAAGTGGTGGGAGAAAACTAAAGAATTAGTAAATCCAATTAAAATACCTATACCTACTCATATAGGACAAAAAGAAATTAAACACGTTGCACATAAATCTGATATACAAAGATTACAAGCAATACACGATTTTGGTGGGATATATTTAGATATTGACACTATTTGTTATAAACCTTGGAAAGATTTATTAAATAATGATTTTGTAATTGCTCAAGAAGAAAAATCAAATGGTGCTAATATGGGATTATGTAATGCTATTATGATGTCAAAACCCAAATCACATTTTGCAAGATTATGGTTAAATAATTATGAAAAGTTTTTTAATCCAGATGGGTGGCAAGAGTCATCAACTGTTTTACCATTAAATTTATCTAGGGCATATCCTGAATTAGTTACTATTTTAAATAATAAAGTATTTTTATATCCTTGTTGGGATGAAACTAATAAAATATTTGAATTACCTTATGAACCACAAGAAGAATTAATTACATTACATTTTTGGAATCAATATTCTATGAAAATAATTAATAATATTGATGGATTTGATTGGGTATTAGATAACACTTTTACATTATATGGTAAATTATTATTAAATTTATTATCAAAAATTAATGATATTAATACTATTGTTATTAGCAACAAACTAAAAAATAATTTTAATAATAATATTATTATGGAAAATATTGATTTAGATAACTATAATGAAATTAATAAAATTAAAATAGCGACGAAAGAAGATATGATGTATCATTATAATAATTTTAAACAATATGGTTTAACACTTAATAATAACTATATTAATGATAAAATTGTTCCTTGTGATAAATTATATAATGCTTATTTTGTTTATTTAAATTATAATAAACCAATTCAAATATATAATGATAAAAATGTTTATGATGTTTATAAAATTAATGATAATTTATTACAATTAAAAATTGATAATAATAATTATCCTATTCAAAATATTAAAATAAATCAAGGTGAAAGTAATAAAAATAATTCAATATTATTTAATATTATGGCTGATGATTATTTTTATATTTTTAACAATACTAATTATCCACCTGAACTAAATATTAAAACATCATTTAATAGTTCCAATATTGGTTCAACATTTGATATTAAAATACACTCTGTTGAAAATAATATTTATTTAATTTTAATTACTAGAACTGATGTTAATTATGGTTGGGAAAATAATTTATATATTACATTTACAATTAATAATATAGAACAAACATTATCAGCAGGTAAATCATCTTCTAATTTCAAATATATGATTTTAAATAATAATGATACAATAAAAAATAAAAATATGTTCAGAACAATTTATAAATATAACCTATGGGGTAAGTGTCCCAGCAATACAAGAAAATATTTTTCAGGGATTAAATCAATAACTCATAATAATATTGATTATATTTCATTCTTAGCAAACTATATTGTTAAAAATAATATTAAATCTGTTTTAGATTGTGGATGTGGTGATTTTTCAATAATGAAAGATTTAATTTATAATCTAGATTTAAATAAAATTAATATTCAATATACCGGTATAGATATTAATGATGAAGTTATAAATGAAAATAAAGAATTATATAATAACAATAATTTTATGATTGGTGATATAATGACTGATACTTTACCCCAAGCAGAATTATATATTGTTAAAAATTTATTAACATATTATAATAATAATGATATCAATAAAATAATTAATAATTTAACTAGACAAAATTATAAAAAAATATTATTTATTGAAGATTATAAACCAGAAATAAATAATACTATTTGTAATGTTGATAAAGAAACTAACTGGTTATCTAAAATTGATGTATCTTTAACAAATATATTATTAGATAATCAACCTTTCAATTTAAATTGTAATAAATTAGATAATGTTAAATATAATAATATTGATTTAGAAGTATCTATTTATGAAATAACAAAATAAAATAATAATAATTTAATTAATCATTTCATAATAATTAATTAAATCATTAATAATAATAATAGATTTAGAATATCCATATGTTAATGCGTATTTAACAAAATTTCTATTTTCATTATATATTTTATTAAATATGTATTCTATAATTTTAAAATTACCAACATCTAATGCTATTTTTAAATCATACTTGTCACAATCAATATTTTTAATATTTTTATAAATATAATTTAATATATTAATATAATGATTAATTTCTGAATTAAACAATGTCAATATACTAAATTTATAATTATTATGATGTAACCACTTAATAATATTAATATGACCTTTCTTACTTGCTATTTCTGAAAAACAAGTATTATTTTTATCAAAAACAAAATTACTATCAAGATAAATAACCAAATCCATATTACCTTGACAACAAGCATATATTAATGATTGTTCTGTATAAGGCAAATTATATTTTTTATACAGTTTCAACAATTTAAAATTATTTGTTTTACAAGCATAATCAATCGTACCATTTTGAGTTTCCCTAACTTTATTAATAATCATATTCTCATTAATAATTTCAACAACATCTAGGGGCAATTCAGATTTAATACAATTATTCAACATAATCAAACTATCATAATTCATTTTTAATAATATATATTGTTTTTATTGTTAAAATGATATTGTTTCAATTTTTCTACACCCCCTCTAGACCGAAGGTCATGGGGGCGTTGTTAGATTTTTGCCTGCTAGTCCCTAAAAGGGACATGAAGGGAAGTTAAAAATATAATTAAGTATGTAAAAAACATACAAAGCAATTTTTTGCCTTTTTAAGGTAAAAAACATACAAAGCAATTTTTTTCCTTTTTAAGGTAAGAAAAATTACATGACCTCTTAGGTCTGCAATTTTTTGCCTTTTTAAGGTTAGGTTAAAAATAAAAGTTTCTATCAATATAAGAATTATAATATCTTGACATATTTTCATTTAACCAATTTATTATATGTTTATGGTTATTATTAAAAGCATTTTCAAAAGCATCATTTGTTCCGTGTACATTTTTAGAATATAAATATTTAATTATTTCTAAATAACCACCTTCACAAGCATAATCTATTGCTCTAGTAGAACAACGCCAACTACTAAATCTAATGTGTTTTCTTCTATTCTCAACTAAATATTTTACAATATTTAAATAACCATATGCACTTGCTATATCAATTGGATTATTTATAGAATCATCCATACAATCATCATCACTTATATATCCCCAATTTTTATTAAAAAATTTAACTAAATCAATATAACCCTTTTCACAAACAATTAACATGTGAGTAATATTTATTTTATGTCCTTTTGATATTAATAAATCAATAGCATAAAACCAATTATCTAAACAAGCATCTTCTAATGTTACATTGTCAATAATATATTTATCAATAATTATTTCTAAAACATCTCTACATAATGTTTTTGTTAATAACATATTTTGCACAAATAAATACAATTTATTTTTACTATCAGACATTAAAATAATAATCAATAATAATTCTTAAAATATGTTTTTTTATTTAGGGTTATGGGATATGGTTAAAGGAAAAATCAGATGAGTGAAAATGCAGATGAGAGAAAAATGCAAATGAGTGAAAAATCAGGAACCCTCAGCAAATGACACCACGGCACAACGGACAAGTTGAAAGGGACTGCATGTTGACCCATTTGTGAATACACGTGTGGCAGAATGTGTGGTTGCAGACTGTTTTCACAGCCTCGCACATCTGCGTGTTTTTCAAACAAACGGGACAACAAACAGTCTCTGAACACGCCATTTCTTCTTCGGTCAGCGTGTTCGTGACAACCTTCTCTTCACGAAGAGGAGCGTTGTCAGCAAATTCTTGTGCTTGCCTATCAAGTATCTCTCTCATTTCTTCTTCCGAAGCAAAGCGAAAGACACCGTCACCGTTGTGCTGTTCAAAGATGCGTTCTGGCGGGATGTCATTCTGATGGAGACGGAACAAAACATTTTCTTGGAGGTCATCGGGTGACGGGCGGATCAACACAACCGACTGAGACGAAAGCGCGAACATTTCGTCAAAATCAGGATGGTTGAAGTACTCCGGATGGATGAAGTAAATACAACACGAATGGTTGTAAAACTCAACGTCCACCGTGAACCCCCAGAAAAATATTTCACGCACATCAATCCCCTCAGGCAAAGGAGTTCCAGAAATCCAAAAGTAAAAACCGTGTCTGTATCCAGATCTGTTGAATCCATAACAAGTTGTAATATTGCTATTATATCTTTCCATTCCCTAAAAAGTTAAAAACTGTAAGAATTAATATATTTATTTTTTTTCAATTTTTTGTCCTTACTGGTCCTTTTACAAAAAACATATAAGCAATTTTTCTACACCTCGCCCCCATGTCCCTTTTAGGGACTAGTGGGGTGAGGCGTTGTTAGATTTTTGCCTGCTAGTCCCTAAAAGGGACATGAGGGGAAGTTAAAAATATAATTAAGTATAAAAAAACACCGCCAAGGCGAGCAATTTTTTTAATTAGGAGTTATTATATTTAATATAATTACCGTAAAGGGATATATAAAAATTATATTTTTTATCAATATAATATATTTTATTATCATCAGCATTTAATACTTTTAGGGTAGATGGTAATTTTTCTAATCTAGATAATCTATTTCTATTTATTGTTAATACTTTTATATTAGGTGGTATATGTGTTAATCTATCTATTAAATTATTACTAATATTAATTATTTCTAAACTAGAAGGTAAATTTTTGAATTCTTTAATATAGTTATTATTAATATATAATATTTTTAATTTATTAGGCAAGTTATTAATATATTTAATCATATTATTTTCTATATTTAATTTATTTATATTACTAGGTAATTTAGTAATATGACTTATATTGTTATTAGATATATATAATTCTTCCAATGTATCATTTTCAAAATCTATTGTTGATATATTATTATTTGATAAATGTAATTTTTTTAATGATTTAGGTAAAGTAGTTAATGTTGTAGGTAAAGTAGTTGATGTTGTAGGTAAAGTAGTTAATGTTGTAGGTAAAGTAGTTAATGTTGTAGATAATTCTTTAATAAAATTATTGTTAACATTTAATAATTCTAATCCATCAGGTAAATTTTCTATTTTTTTGATATTGTTATTAAATATATATAATTTCTTAAGATTAGAAGGCAAGTTTTCTAATTTAGATATTTTATTATTATTAATCCATAATTCTTCTAACCCATCTGGTAAATTTTTAATTTTATAAATATTGTTATAACTAATATCTAACTTTTTTAGATTAATTGGTAAATTAATAATTTCTTTTATACAATTACTATTTAATGATAAATCTAATAAACTATCTGGTAGATTTTCAATTAAACTTATTTTGTTATGAGATAAATTAAGTTTTAATAAATTCTCATTTTTTAGTTCAAATGGTATAAAATATATTTCATTTCCACTAAACATATTAATAATAAAATATAAAAAACATTATTATATTTTTTATATTTTTAAGCACATTATAAATAGTAGTACTGGGTTTAAACACAAGACTAAAATTTAAAAATTTATGCACGGCACAACTAGTTGTAGTACTGGGCTTTTTAAGCACGGCAAGCAACACCATTCTTGCAATACCATTTATTAACACCTTGTGCTTCAAGGAGGATATGAGCAACAACAGCGGTAGCACCTAAGTGAATAGCATACATCTTCATATCGTTGAGATTGTGAGGTCCCATAACCTTGACTGATGCAAAGTGTAAGACAACACCAACAACAACAAATACTAAAGCAAGTTTAACTGCTTCCATAACAAGTTCCTTAGAAAGATTAAGTTTCATATATAATATAACTATAAAAAAATTATTAGAATATTTTTTTTATTTAAAAACAAATTATATATTTATAATAAAAAAATGAATAAATTATTTGGTATTCCTATTCCAAGACAATCATATGCATATTATGTTATTAGAGGAGTTAATAATCCTAATTTATGTTTAACTAAAAATAGATATATTAATCTAAGAGAAGTAAATAGAAATATTAATTGTGTATATAGAAATGAGGTATCATGGTATAGAAATACTAATTTTTTTACAACAATTATTAATTACAAACATAAAGTATTAATTGAAGAAATGCAGATTACAGCATTACCTAAAGATTTATATAATATTGATTATAATTTAGAAGAAGAAAATGATGCTCTAGCAGAGTTTATTTCTACTAAAGATAGAACTAATGATATGCGTAATTATGATATTAAATTAAGAATTTCTGATGAACATAAAACATATCATTATATTGAAAATAAATCACTAGTTGTTAGTAGAACTCCGTTTTTATTGTAAAATAAACATAAATATTTATTTTAGAATAAAAAATTGTAAAATAAATAATATAAATTATTTATTTTTTGAATAAAAGATTGTAAACCAATAATAAATTATTATTTTAGAATAAAATTGTAAAACAAGTATAAACAATTATTTTAGAATAAAATTGTAAACCAATAATAAAATTAATTAAATTAAAGATAACTTTTTCATTTCTTCTTGTAAATCTAAATATTTAGATTTGTATTTTAAATATTTTTGTAAATATTTTTTGTCTATATTAATTTCGTTTAATTTTCTTTTCTTTAATTCTCTTGGAGTTATTGGTGGTGAGGATTGAGGTTTTATTATTGGAGTTTGTGGTTGTTCGCCTTCCGTAATTGAATATGTACCAGTTGTATTAAGTTGTGATTCTACAACCATAGAATCTTCATTACTAACTTGTTCTTGTAAATTTAAATTTAAACTTTTTTCAAAAGAATTAATATATTTTTCTTTGTTTTTTGTTTCTATTTGTTCTAAATATATAATATCATCTGTCTTTATATCATCTGTCTTCATAATATCAGTATTAATTATTTTTTCTTTTGTAATAAAACTAATTATGTTTTCTTTTAATAATTCTAATAATTCATTTAATAAAGTACTTTCTGTTTCTGGTTTTCCTAATAATTCTCTAATATTTTGTATTTCTATTGGTTCAATATTTTCAGAATTAATAAATAATATATCTATTAATAAATTAAAACAACCATTACCAGAGTATTTTTTATAATCTTCAATACTTAATGATGAATCAATAATATATGTTTTAACAATATTAAATAATTCATTATTATATATTTCTTTTTCTGATTGGAAATTAGATATTAATCTTTCTAAATAAATATTTATATCAAAAAAAGTGTTATCTAGATTAAAATAAATTAATAGTTCTTTTTTATATTTAACTATAGTATTTATATTGTCTATAATAGTTTCAATAGTATCATCAGTAGGACCACTACCACCTAATAAAATTTTTGGTTTAACATTTAATTTACTTGGTTTTATTACATCTGCTGGTGTATATTCTAATTTATCAAATATTTCAGGACTAGTTTTAATATTGTAATAATATAAATTATTATTATCAATATTATAAGATGTTACCCCTATTGCAATATTTATTTCTTCTATTAACATAATTTGGGATTTATTATTTTCTGTAATAACTGGGATACCTAAGAAGAAATTACTAAACATAAAACAAGGAGAATCATTTGTATAGAATATATATTTTCTATTATCTGGTGAAATTTCAGGTGCTGGTGGTGCTGGTGGTGCTGATGATGACGATGATGCTGGTGGTGCTGGTGCTGGTGGTGCTGGTGACGAAGATGATGACGAAGATGATGGTGCTGAAGATTGAGGTGTTTGTATTAAATTTAGGTATTTAACTATTTGCCCTTGACCCCAATCACCTGAACGTTTTAAAGATAGAATAAATCTTAATAATATTTTATATAACACACTAATATCAATATTCTTAGTAATATCATTAATGTCTTCACTTTTTTCTGTTGAACCATCAGAAACCATTTTACTATATTCATATATTAATTTTATTTTATTTATATCTAGTGGTTTTTCTAAATTCATATTATAAATATATTTAAAAATTATATCAATTAATTCTTTACCATTATTTATTTCCCCATTTGCTATTTGTTTAATAAATATATAATCATTATAGTTATAATTATTTTTTAAAATATTAGAATATATATTAGTTGTTTTTAATAATTCTGGATTTTTAATTATATCGCTAAACTCTCTTTTTAATATTGTATATGCTGATGATGGGTTGTCGATATTTATATTACCTGTTGTTGTTATTTGACCTGTTGTTGTTTGATTGTTGATATTTATATTACCTGTTGTTGTTGTTTTATTTAATATACTAGGAACTGATAAAAATATATTTAATAATTTACATATTAAAGATACAGATGTTGTCGGTTTATAATTATAATAATTATAAGCATTTAAATAATATACAATTTCAAAAGTTTCACTATATTTATTATTTTTAATATTATGATAAAAACATATAAAATCAGGCTCTATTTTATTCATATACACAATGTTATATGTTATTTTAACATATACGTTATCAATATAAAAATCTTCAAAATATATTGTAAAAAATTTATGTCCATGAACAGGGGAACTAATAATTTTATGTCCATGATCAGGGGAACTAATAATTTTATATATGTTGTATTCATAATCAGTATATTTTTTATCAGAATTTCCAATACATTTGTTATCTTCATCTATAAACATCTTAAATGGTGAAAAACAGTTAGCAGACACCGCCATTTGTGACATATCAACATAAAATATAATATTTTCATCACTTGATAATTGTGTTTTATTTAATACATATCTAGTTAATATGTTTTCTTTATCATACGAAATACTTGAAATTCTATTAGTTTTATAATTTTTTGAAAAATTATCATTTGCTAATCTATTAACACCTACAATTTCCTCTTCTTTATTTTTATCATCCAATGATGATATGTTATTTAAGAAACATAATGAAAAATTATTAATATCAATTGTATTAAACATATTAGATATACATATAATTGGTATAAATAAATCATAACATCTAGAACAATCAGAATTTGTTCCAAAATCATGGCAACTATCATACATTCTAACAATTTCAGCAAATGATAATAACATTTGTTTTACATAGTTAATTTCATTTTCAGGTTGTGTTACTGGTTGTGTTGAACTTGATATTCCTTGGTTTTTTAATAAAGAATCAGTAAAATCTGTTTTAAAATTAAATATTGTGTGATTAAATGAGTTTTTAATATCATCATTTTGATATGTATTATATAAAATATAAATTATAATATCGATTAGATTTAAATTTGGGCTTGTAATGTCCAAATCCTGTTTATCAGCAATAATATTATCAATATAATCACCTAGTAAATTATATAAATTATAATTAGAGTTGTCTAATTTATTATTAATTAATTTACATAAATTCATTAATTTACAAAAGGTATCATATTTTTTTATATATATATTATTAACTTTATTTAATGTAGTAATGTTATTAATATTTAATAGTTGTTGTATAAACTTATCAACATTATAGTTTTCATTAATGCTTTTAGATTCATATGTAATATTATATAGTTTAATATTTTTAGTTTTTGATGCTAGTACTCCTATTTTATCCAAATTATCACTAAGTGTAACATAATTATTTATAAACTGTGTATAATTATTTATGTTATTATTAATTTTACTGGGCGTTGTTAAATTAAAAATATCTTGTTTGAGTATTTTTATATTCAACAGAGAGATAATTACTGGTTCTAATATTGTTTTAATATATTTATTAGACCTTTTCATATATATATTAAACGTATTATAATCACATTCACTTATTATTCGTATCATTTCACCTATTAAATATAATAATTTTTCACAATAAAGGTTTGATTGGTTTTTGTTATTATCATATTTAGGAATAGTTCTATACTGTTCTTTTTGTATATTAATATTATTAACATTATCAGCAATAGGTTCTATTAATGGTGGTAGTGTATATAGCACTTGTGTAGATTGTGGTGGTGATGTTAATGATGATTTTGGCACTGGGTTTGCTGATATTATATTTGTTGGGTTATGATTTTGTTTTAGTGTTTCGTCTAAGTTACTTTTATGTTTTATAATACTATTGTATAACTTATTTAATAAACTAAGCACTATTTTTTTTTCAAATAACGTATAATCATCTTTTTTATATCTATAAAATAAAGGAATAAAATTATTATTATAATATTTTAATATATTATCATCTGTTGATCCTGATGCTGTTGATGTTACTGTTGCTGATCCTGATGCTGTTGCCATTGGTGTTGGTTGTTGTGTTGTACTCATTAATTAATTAATATATTAAACTACAATATAAAAAAATTAAACATAAATTATTTATTTATTCAAGATATTCAATCCACTCATTAATAATATTATCATTATACCCACGTTCTTCCATTTCTTTCCTGAAATTCGTTTTCAGTTCTTCTCCTGAATATTTAGAACGCATTAAAACAGCAATATTACCGATTTGTGATTTATCTTCAATCTGTAATGTAACACCATCATGATATCCTGATAACACATTTACCAAGCGTGTTAAACGACCAACAAAACACAATCCAGAACCTTCAATTATTTCTTCTTCTAAAATTTTAAGTAATTCATCGTAATGTTCTGAATTCCAAATGTAACAAAATACATATCTAAATAATTCATCATATGTAACACCTGTTTGTTCGTGTACTGTTTCATCGCGAATATTGTCTAAAATATAACTTATAATTGTATAACTCAATCCAGAATCACACAAAATATTTCTCATATCATCGCAAAAATAATTTCCCTTGAGAATATTGTTAATTGATGATGTCAATGATGATTGAATTGATGTGTCATGAACATTCTGATTATCATCATAAATTTCTAATTCTGCTACTTCTTCTGCATCATCATAAAACATATCATCATTAGCATCATCGTAATCATCATCATCATTTGCACCAGCATTTGCAAAATCTGCCATATCATCAGCAAACTCATCATCATCAAACATATCAACGTTATTTTGGTTATCTTGATTATCATTGTTACCTTGATTATCATTGTTACCATTATTACCTTGATTATCATTGTTACCTTGATTATTAACCATATCATCATCTTCTTGATATATAATTCTACTTATTCTTCTTGATTTCAAAAGTGATTTTAACTCTTGAGGGACAACGACATCTTCATCAACACTGAATATATACAAGTTTTTACAATTCAAAATCCAGTCTGGAATTGTTTTGATTGGATTGTTATAAAGTTGTACTACTTCAATTGTTTCTGGTAAAGACACAATCTTAGAAATATTGTTTGAATTGATATACAACCTTTTTAGATTTGAAGGGAGGTTTTCAATAACTGAAATATAGTTATTGTTAATCCACAGTTCTTCCAATCCTTCAGGCAAGTTCTCAAGTTTTTCTATCTTGTTATTCCTGAGAAATAACTTATTAACAGTATTTGGCAAGTTTTCTATTTTCTTAATATAATTCATATCCAACCAAAGATTCTTAATATCTACATTCCTGAAATCAGGAATGTTAAATAACTCTTCACTTGAAGCATCAATACCCATAGACATTTTTAATAAAATAACAGTTATATTTAGTAATATTAATTTTTTTTTTCAATTTTTTCTATAACCAATATTTATAATTTTCCCATTTACAATATGATTAGGAATATTTAATTTATTATAATTATCAATATATATAATTTTTAGATTATAAGGTAAATCTATTATTTTAGTAATATTATTATTATGAATATATAAAACACTTACAGTATTAGGTATATTTTCAATAACACTAATATTATTAAATGATAAATTTAAAATAGTTGTCCCATATGGAATTAATCCAATATGAATTTTATAAATATTATTATGAGATAAATTTAAATATTCAGACATTTTAAGTTAAGAATATTAATTAATTTTTTTAAAAAATAAAATAATCAATTTTTTAAAAATAAATCAAAAAGAGTTATTTTTAAAAATGTCTGAATCTTGGGTTCATAATACCAATTCTGCCAATAGGAATAACCATACCTTGACCATTACCCATATTAACAATTGCTACTGGTTGTCCTATACCTAGATAAGGATGAGGATGAACAACATGAACCAATGAATGATTATGCCTTTGCATTTGTTGTTGCTGTTGTCTTTCTTCTTCCAAGTGTCTTTGCCTTTGCATTTGTTGTTGCAATTGTCTTTCTTCTTCCAATCGAAGTTGTTGAATGCTGTTAGTTGTTGCCAACTGCAGTTGTTCTTGGAATGACAATGTGGTAGGGTCAAAATTTCTAGAATTAGGATTTCTCTTGTCAAAACAATCAATATCAAAATGTTGAATAGAATTACGATTATTACCTTGAATATGACAAAAGTTACACATTTTTTAATAATATTTATATTTATTATTGTGTATTAATTTTTTTTTTCAATTTTTTATCTAAATGTGAAAATCCTACCATGTAATTTTTTTTATAAAAAATTGCAATAAATATATTTAATAATATATTTTATTAATAATTATAATAATGAATTCATCATTAATTAGATTACAAAAAGAATATAAACAATATTCAAAAGACCCTAATCCATTTTATAGTATTTGTCCTAATCCTGAAAATTTTTATGTTTGGGATGTTTTATTATTTGGACCACAAGAAACTATATTTGAAGGAGGTATTTTTAAATGTCAACTAAAGTTTCCTAATGATTATCCTAATAAACCACCTGAATTTAAATTTATTACTAATTTATTACATCCTAATATTTATACTGATGGGAAAATATGTATTAGTATTCTTAGAACTGGTGTTGACCAATTTGGTTATGAACACATTTCAGAAAGATGGAATCCATCACATAGTGTTAATTCTATTTTAATCAGTATTCTAAATATCTTATCAGAACCTAATCTAGAATCACCCGCTAATATTGATATCGGTAAAATGTGGAGAACTGATTTCCCCAGGTATAAAAGAATTATTTATGAAATTATTGCAAATAATTGAATAAATAATGAATGAATATTTTCCTTTATAAAAAATCAAAAGAATTATTTATGAAATTATTGCAAATAATTGAATAAATAATGAATGTATATTTTCCTTTATAAAAAATCAAAAGAATTATTTATGAAATTATTGCAAATAATTGAATAAATAATGAATGTATATTTCGATATATTCAAAATCAATATTGAATGAATATTTATTTTATTTATTTATTTTATAAAATAATTATTTACTTTATAAAATAAAATGATTTATGGGGTTAAAAAGATTTTTATTATATTATGATACAAAAGTTTTATATTTTACAAACTGAAAAAAATAATTTTAAATATGAAAATAAATTGATTACTTGTAATTTTTCAATTAATAAAAAAGATAATAATATTATTATTAAACCTTATATTGATAAAGAAATTATTAAAGTTCCTATTTATAATAAATATAATGGATTAATTTATTATCCTATATATTTCCCATTGATATTGCCTATTTTTAATAATAAAATATTTAATCCGTATGTTATATTATCATCATCTAATTTTAATAATGATAATGCTATTGATTTTTTTTATAATTTATTTAAAACTATTAAAATTAAATTTAATTTAGAACTATTTATTTTTAATGATTTATTTAATAAAGAATATAATTTAACTCATAATATTAATAATTATTATAATGATAATATAACAATGAAAAATATAATTAATAATAATATACCAAATATAATTTGGTTGAATATAAATATTATTTTATTAAATATATTATACAAATTAAGTAAAAGACCAGATAACCTACAGAATAATAAAACACTTCAAAAAATATCACAATATAAATATTTATTATTACCTAATACATTTATCAGAAAAACATTTACTGAATATTATAATATTAAAAATAAATTAGAACTAGTTGATTTAAAACCAAATGAAAGTTATTTTATTTTATGTAAATCTAATTCTGTCATATCTAAAATAAATATTACATCAATTAATAAAAATATTATTATATCAAATAATACAGAATATATTTTTGAAGAATATGATTGGTCTATATTTAATTTAAATATACAACTAGATAAAAGTGATATTATATATTATACATTTATTAATAAAGATTTTGTGTCAAATATTATTAATCAATTATTTAATATTAATTCAGAATATAAAATATATGATTATTTTATGAATTATAATAATTATGATAATTTATTAGTTTTACCAGTTCAACAATATTTTAATGAAACAAATATAATATCATCTAATAATTATTCAGTTGAATATTTTAAATTAATTGTTGATAAATATAATACTTCTAATGAATATAAAAATAATAAACTTATTAATATACTTTATTTATTATTCAAAAATTATAAATATCCATTAAAAATTAATAAACACGAATTAGATGATGTATTTGATAATATTATATATTTATGTTTAAACAATATGACAAATGGTTCAAATATTATTTTTGAAAATATTGATGTTAATACTGTTACTTCTGAAAATATTATTTATAATTTAAATAGTAAAATTAATGAAATTATCCCTGGTAAATTAAAAAATTTATTTATTAATTTATTAAAAACATTATTAAAATTAATTAATGATAATTATGAATCAATTGTATATAACCAAAGATTTTATAATGACACACTTTACAAAAATATTTTAAAAATATTTATTGATTCATCGTCTAATCAATTATCTGTTAAATTATTCCATAGCCTTATCAATCCTGATAAATTAAATAGAATAAAAGAAATTATAACAATTAATTCTTTATTAATAAATATTAGTAATAGACTTAATTGGAATAATATTAATAAAAAATTAAATTATATTAATTATTTTTATCTTAATCAAGATATTCTTTATTATCAAAATAAATTAAATAAAAATATTATATCACCAACCCTTGATTATAAAATAGTAAAAATTATTGAAAACCCTTTTGAAATGTATAAATATTTGAAAAAAGAAAAAGATTTTATTAAATGGAGTTCTATTATTTATTATAAAATTAATGATATGTATGAAATACCTGTTCAAAATATTGATTATAATAAATTCGGTAAAATGATTTATTTATTATATAATATTAAAGAACAAAACCTAAAAGATGAATCATATATTAAATTTATTAACTTTTGTAATGAAAATGAAGAATTAATTATTACACCTAATAATAAAAATATTAGAATAAATATTAAACTAAAAGATACTATACAACTTAAAACAAATATAAATCTTGGTTATTTAGCAAGACACCTATTATTACAAAAAACAAATATTATATTTGATACTATATCTGATGAACAAATAATTATTGATAGACTTAATAAAAAATATAATAAATATAAAAATAGATATATTAAATATAAATATAATAAAGATAATATAGATAATATAGATAATATAGATGATGAGGGTAGCGATACTAGCGACTGATTAATAAATAATTTAAAAAATTAAAAAGTTAGTGATTTATTAATTAACTAGTGATTAATAAATAATTTAAAAAATTAAAAAGTAATAAATTATAATGCAAAATATAGGATTTGATAATTTAAATGATACTAATTACAGATATCAAATGCCCAAGATGGTAATTAAGGTGGAAGGTAAGGGAAATGGTATTAAAACAATAATTGTTAATTTAGAAGATATTGCCAAGGCTATCAATAGACAACCAGATATTATTTTAAAATATTTTAGTTATTCATTAGGAACAATTACAGAGAAAAATAATATTATTAAAGGACCACATAAATTAGAAACTCTTGGTGAATTATTAAATAAATTTATTGAAAAATATGTTAAATGTAGTTTTTGTTCTAATCCAGAAACATTATTTACATTTGATAATAATATGTTAACACTAGATTGTTCTGCTTGTGGTCATAATCAAAAAGTTGATAACTCTAAAATTGTTGATTATATTATTAAAAAATTTACTAAATAATTTTTTATTAACAATGACAAGCGTTGTTAAAAAATTTTCAAAATAAAATATAATTTATATTAATGTATACAGACAATAATATAAATTATAAAGAAAAATATTTAAAATATAAAAATAAATATTTAGAACTCAAATATGAAAATAATATGAATGGGGGGGCAACTAATATTGTTACTGTAATTAAAGACACAATATCAGATTCAACATCTAAGGAAAAATTAATATTAAAAATATATAATTATAAAAATATTTTACAATATAGAGATTCTATTGGAACCAAATATAATTGTAGTGAAGTATTAACTAAAATAGTTAACACTATGGAAGAAAATACAGATATTAAACAAAGACATATATATTTAATATTTGATAAAAGTGAAACTAATTTATATTTAATATATTTTAATAATAACATATTATATCAAAATCCTAAATTATATACTAAACTTAGTGAACTGACTGGTAACATAAATAAGGATACATCAAATAGAGAACTTATTAAAATAGAAATATATCATATTAGACAGCATATAAAATATTATAAATTACAGTTTACTTTTAAAGAAACAGAAAAACATCATCAATCAACAATAGATTATGGTTTTACAGAAAATAGTCCTGTTCCTGAAAACAATCAAGTCTTTATATTTGAAAAATAAATTATAGCCAATAACATAAAATATCAAAATAAATTATAATTTATATTAATGTATACAGATAATAATATAAATTATAAAGATGACGAATTATATTATAAAAATAAATATTTAAAATATAAAAATAAATATTTAGAACTTAAATATGAAAATATGGAAGGTGGTACATTCCCATTTCCATCTCAGCCTATATCGAGTAAACCAAAAGTATACTTATCTATACCTAAATTAAAACTAGATGAGATACGTGATTTATTCATAAATAAAATATATATAAATGACATAACATGGTTAGATACAAAAGAAATAATAAGCATTAATGATGATAAATTAAAAACCTTATATGAAAAATATAAGGATGCGATGTTTGAGTTTACAAACCCACAAATTTTTAAAGAAAGGAAAAAAACAGATATGCTAAATACTGATAAAATAAATTTACATAATTACATAAATATAAAAGAAGAACCAACAATAAAAACAAATTATTCTATATACTTTATTCATAGATATGATATATTATATATGATTGCTATTGTTTTAGAAGTAGATGAAGATAAAAATTTTAATCCAATGAGTATATTATATAATGTATATTTTAATGGTTATGCAGATACAGAAAATATAAATGAATTGTTTAATTTGTTATTATCAAATATATATGATAATAGTAGTTATGGATTTTATTTATTAACTTCAAATATATATTTAATAGAAAAATGTAAATTATGGAATGAACCACATCTTAAAATAAATAATGACCCATCTATTGAAAAAAATAAAAAACTATTTTATTTTAAAAAAATACCTATAGATATTACATGTAGTGAAAAAACACAATATACAAGTTTACTTAATTTTTTAAAAACACATATGCCAACCATAAATGAATCATTAAGAGAATATTTTAATGAATATTTTATGTTTATAGAAACCTCATTAAAAAATAAAAATAAAGATGAATGTAGTGAAACAATTAAACAACGTATTACAACTAGTAAAACAGAAATATTTAAACATATTGATAATTTAGATAATATAGATATTTTACCTAACGAATTAATAATGCCTGGTTACACAGATTATATAAATAATAGTAATAGATTAAATGCATTAAATAGTATTTATGAAATTATGAAAGAATTTAATGGTATGAACACATCAATAGTCAGTTGTATTGAATTAAATATGCCAAACCAAAATAATATGTTTGTAGATATTATTAATAAAGATAGTGATACTGATTTTAATAAAAAAATTAGTGATTTAATAAAAAATTACCCAATCAACTTAAAATATTTACTTTATATTATATATAATAAACAATATAATATTAAAACCTATATTACCCAATTAACTAAATAATATTAAATAACTAAAAACAATTAATACAAATTATAATTTTATAATTTATATTAATGACTAACTTGGCATTTAATGATTTACATTTAATAAAAGAATTAAAAACTATACCTAGATTTTTTATTTTTGAAATTATAGCAAGTATATTTATTATTAATTTTATATTTTCAATAATTTATTATTCAATTTACTTAAATAATAAAAAATCATTTATTAAAACTACTGATAATATGATATATTCAGATTTCTTATATTTTTCAAATACATTATTCTTTTCATTAGGTTATAATATTTATCCCAATATATTATTAACTAAAATATTAGCAATAGCACAATTATATGCTTCTTTTGTAATTATAGCACTTTTAATAAAATGATAATAAAATAAAATAATTAAATATATTTATTAAATCCACATTCTAAACACTGATATTCATATTTTTTTGTATTAACATCTTTTGTTAAATTAGAATTATTTTTATGACAACATGAACACGATACATATGTATTAACATATTTAATTGCTAAATTAGATATTTCTGCTTTTTTCTGTCTTGTTGAATGAATTAATAATCCATCTTTCTTTTCTCCTGAATACCAACTAATCTGTTTATTTGGCATTTCTTTTCTCAAAAAATCAATAAAATGTTCTGGTTCTCTATTAATCACATTTAAATATTCTAATACATTTTTCCAATGTAATCTAACTACACTAGTTTCAATAATCATATTTGGCAAAATAAGATTATTAACTTGGTCTTCCTGATTATTATCTAATAATTTATAACATTCATCAACCATTTCTTCAAAACTAATATTATTCATTTTTATATTATAAACTAACCAAAATATATTTTTAAACTATTATAATAAATTATCATTTATTATTTATGAGGGATAATAATTAATTTGTTATCAATATTATGCGATGTACACATTTTTGTATATACTTTTTTATAATTATAACTAATAGGTTCTTTAGTTGGATTAATAATTAATATTATATCTTTAACCTGTCTAATATCTATTAATGATAATATATTATCTAATTTATCATCATAATTTAATACAAATAATATTGGTTGATTTATTCTAAATATAAATTTATGATTATATATAATATTAATATTGTTATTATAAAATGTATTTCCGATTAAATATTTTTCTCTAAACATATAACCATCATTAGCAAAAGTTTCATCAAATGTAATATATACATTTGGTAATTTAATTAATAAATTATTAAAAATATTATAATATTTATACTCTCTATATTCACTATAAATATAATGTTGTGTTTTTAATGATATACTTTTATCTAATATAGTGTTTCTATGATTAACTAATTCATATAATTGTTCATATACATTATTTATAATATTTTCATCTATTCTTTCTAAATTTATTTTTTTATTTAATATATTTTTATCATCAGATACTTTATCAATAGGTACATATTCATTATATGCTACAGCATTATTAAATGAATAAGCATTATAATATGATGATGGTAATAGTAAACGACATCCATTAGATAAACCTAAATGAACCCCAGATAAAACTATTCTATAACATCTATCATAATTTTCAGTTTTATTAAAATCTGTAAATTCATAAATAGACGTAATCATAATGTACGATGCATTTCTTAAATGTTCAATTAATTCATCTAATGTTATGTTAATATTTATATTAATATTGTTATTAGTTATATTACTAAAACTATATTTATCAATATATTTATATGATAATGTTATAATATTAATTTCAATATCATCTAAATTATTAAAAATATTTTGCAAATATTTATATGATTCAATTAACACTTTACCTAAAATAACAATTTTTATTTTATTACTTTTCTTTATTAATTCATATTTTTCTTTTTTATTAATACCTATATATACCGGTATAGCCCAATTATTATATGGTTGGTCAAAAATATATCTTGTACTAATATTAAAATTAACTGGTGGTGTTCTATCTAAATGTGAATGCTTAATTACTAATATTTTATCTGAATAATTAATAAACCATTCATTGTAAAATGATTTATCATCATCTGTTAATAAATAAATATAATCATAATCTTGTGGTTTAAAATCATATATACTTTTAATATTTATAGGTTTTGATAATTTATTACAATAATTAATCCAATCTGTTGGATTTCTTTTTTTTATAAGATTAATTTCATTTGAATAATTAATTGTAATTAAATATGATGGATTTATATAATAATTAACTATTATATTACTTGATTTATTAAAATAATCTACTATAAATGGTATCATTTCATAATGTATATCTATAATACCTTGATATACTGCAATTTTCATATATTATATAAAAAATATTTTTTATTGTTTAAACTTATTTTTTTATAAAATAATCAAATATCTTTTTCATAAATAAATTGTTAGATATCTTTTTCATAAATAAATTGTTAGATATCTTTTTCATAAATAAATTGTTAGATATCTTTTTCATAAATAACCGGGTCATTAAAATAGATAACTTTAATTTTAGAACCTTTATATTTTTTATATAATTCTTCTATTGACATATTGGCTCTATTTTTGTAGTATTCCCAAATCATTGGTTCAATAATTCTATCTAATTTAGATACCTTTACGTGAAATATTTTTTTTACATATTTATTACTTACCGGTTCAGTTATATTTGAAATAAATGTTTGATTCTTCAAATTATCAATCTTCATATTAATTATTATATTTATTATTATATATTTTAAATAAATATAATATTCAATTTTTCTTACACACTTAATTACAGTCTCACCCCGAAGGGGAATAGACATGTAGCAAGTGTAGAAAAATTGATATTTTAACTTATTGGCTTAATAATTATTTACAAATAATTATTAAATTAATATGGCTGGTAATACTGGTAATGGTTATAGAACAGGTGCTGTTAGAGATAGAACACAAGTTTTTAATGAGAAAACAGGGAAATATATTAAACGTGATACTGTAACAGGTAGGTTTATTTCTAGTTCTGATACTAAATATAAGGGTGTTAAGGAAGAGAAAAGAACAAAATAATTTTTTTTATGAGGTTGATAGATAATATACTTGTGTTTGTACTTCACCAGAAGTAGCAATATCTCCATATGTTAGTGCAGATATAGTAGCACCATTAACTTTCCAAAAAGCAATTACACCTGCCCCTCCACCAGTACCATCACAATTACATACAATTTGTTGTCCTGACACAAAAAATCCTTGTGCAAATCCTATTGTTCCTGCTGTTCTAGATGTACCTACCGTATAGGGTAATCCACCATTAATACCTGCTGTTGTTCCACCAATTAATACTTGTGCGGATGATGATGTTGTTCCTTTACCAGTCCATTTTAAATAAATATATAAACTTACAGATTTACCAATTTTAACACTATCTCCTATTTGAGTATTATAAACCATAGTTGATTGTGTTGTAGCATTTACATAAAAAGTTGGTGTCCAAGTACCTTCTTCATAGTCATCTAATGTATTTACATCTGATGATGCAACTTGTGTTGATGGGAATTTAATACCATTACTAATTGTTGTTATACCAGATATATTTAAGTTTGATGCAACCGTTGATGCTCCAGCCCTAAAACCAGAACAAACTATTTTATCTGAAACTGCAAGTCCACCAGTAATTTCAACAGTACCTTCTGTTAAACTAGTTGCAGTAGTATTATTAGTTATTTCTAACCTTGTTGTCATACCCAACCTAGAATTAGCACTTTGAGATTGGTCATATGTATAAAATTTAATACTAGTTCCTTTACCAACCCAAGCATCTGTATCCATTATCGTTCTCCATGTTGAATCACCGGATGGTTTAATCTGTATTCCAGACCTTAAATAATTAGTACCATCAGCATTAGTATTATAATTTAATCCAATACCGGAATTAACTCCTTGTGTATATAAAGGACTATAATAAACTCTTCCATTAGAATCACCATCAAAACCAATTACCATTAATGAATTTGTTGTTTGAGAATTCACACTCATACCATTATTAAATGTAGTTGACCCTGTAACATTTATACCACCGTACATATTTGTCATACCGGTTATATTAACTGGGGAAAATATATTTGTTGTTCCCGATATTGTTACACCATTATTTAATAAGGTTATTCCAGTTACAACAAGACCTCCATAAAAATTTGTTTGTCCGGTAATATTAACTGGGGAAAATATATTTGTTGTTCCTGATATAGTAACACCATTATTTAACAAGGTTGTTCCAGTAACTATCAATCCACCATACATATTTGTTTGTCCGGTAATATTTAATGATGATAATAAATTAGTTGTTCCTGAAACAGAAATACCATTATTTAACAAGGTTTGACCAGTAACAACAAGTCCTCCATAAAAATTTGTTAAACCGGTTATATTGACTGGGGAAAAAATATTTGTTGTTCCTGAAATGGTGACACCATTATTTAATAATGTTTGACCTGTAACAACAAGTCCTCCAAACATATTTGTTTGACCGGTAATATTTAATGATGATAATAAATTAGTTGTTCTCGATACAGTAATACCATTATTTAACAAGGTTGTACCAGTAACAACAAGTCCTCCAAACATATTTGTTTGACCAGTTATATTTAATGGGGAAAATATGTTTGTTGTTCCCGATATTGTTACACCATTATTTAATAAAGTTTGACCTGTTACAGTCAAGCCACCATAAAAATTTGTTAATCCAGTTATATTTACTGGAGAAAATATGTTTGTTGTTCCCGATATTGTTACACCATTATTTAATAATGTTTGACCTGTAACAACAAGTCCTCCATACATATTTGTTTGCCCGGTTATGTTTAATGATGATAATAAATTAGTTGTTCTCGATACAGTAATACCATTATTTAACAAGGTTGTACCAGTAACTGTTAGACCTCCAAACATATTTGTTTGACCGGTTATATTTAATGGGGAAAATATATTAGTTATTCCTGAAACAGTAATACCATTATTTAATAATGTTTGACCAGTAACTGTTAAACCTCCAAACATATTTGTTTGACCGGTTATATTAACTGGGGAAAATATGTTTGTTGTTCCCGATATTGTTACACCGTTATTTAATAATGTTTGACCTGTTACAGTAATACCTCCATAAAAATTTGTTAAACCGGTAATATTGACTGGGGAAAATATATTAGTTGTTCCAGATATGGTAACACCATTATTTAATAATGTTTGACCTGTTACAACAAGTCCTCCAAACATATTTGTTTGTCCTGTTATATTTACTGGTGAAAATATGTTTGTTGTTCCCGATATTGTTACACCATTATTTAATAAAGTTGTTCCAGTAACTATCAAACCTCCAAACATATTTGTTTGACCTGTTATATTTATTGGGGAAAATATATTTGTTGTTCCTGAAATAGTAATACCGTTATTTAATAATGTTTGACCTGTTACAACAAGACCTCCATAAAAATTTGTTAAACCGGTTATATTTACTGGGGAAAATATGTTTGTTGTTCCCGATACAGTAATACCATTATTTAATAATGTTGTTCCAGTAACTGTTAGACCACCATACATATTTGTTTGACCGGTAATATTTAATGATGATAATATATTAGTTGTTCCTGATACAGTGAAACCGTTATTTAATAATGTTGTTCCAGTAACTGTTAGACCTCCGAACATATTTGTTTGACCGGTAATATTTAATGATGATAATATATTAGTTGTTCCCGATACAGAAATACCATTATTTAATAATGTTGTTCCAGTTACAACAAGTCCTCCAAACATATTTGTTTGACCGGTTATATTAACTGGTGAAAATATGTTTGTTGTTCCCGATACAGTAATACCATTATTTAATAATGTTTGACCTGTTACAACAATTCCTCCGAATAAATTTGTTTGTCCTGTAATATTTAATGGGGAAAATATATTTGTTGTTCCCGAAATGGTGACACCGTTATTTAATAATGTTGTTCCAGTTACAACAAGTCCTCCAAACATATTTGTCTGTCCGGTAATATTAACTGATGATAATAAATTAGTTGTTCCTGATACAGAAATACCATTATTTAATAAAGTTGTTCCAGTAACTGTTAAACCTCCAAACATATTTGTTTGTCCTGTTATATTTATTGATGATAATAAATTAGTTGTTCCCGAAACAGTGAAACCGTTATTTAATAATGTTTGACCTGTAACAACAAGTCCTCCATACAAATTTGTTAGACCGGTAATGTTTATTGGGGAAAATATGTTTGTTGTTCCTGAAATGGTGACACCGTTATTTAATAATGTTGTTCCAGTAACAACAAGTCCTCCAAACATATTTGTTAATCCGGTAATATTGACTGGGGAAAATATATTTGTTGTTCCTGAAATGGTGACACCATTATTTAATAATGTTGTTCCAGTAACTATCAAACCTCCAAACATATTTGTTTGACCTGTTATATTTACTGGTGAAAATATATTTGTTGTTCCCGATATGGTGACACCATTATTTAATAATGTTTGACCAGTTACAGTCAAGCCACCAAACATATTTGTTTGTCCGGTTATATTAACTGGTGAAAATATGTTTGTTGTCCCTGAAACAGTAAAACCGTTATTTAATAAAGTTGTTCCAGTTACAACAAGTCCTCCAAACATATTTGTTTGACCGGTTATATTAACTGGGGAAAATATGTTAGTTGTTCCTGAAACAGAAATACCATTATTTAATAATGTTGTTCCAGTAACTGTTAATCCTCCAAACATATTTGTTTGACCGGTAATATTGACTGGGGAAAATATATTTGTTGTTCCCGATATTGTTACACCATTATTCAATAATGTTTGTCCTGTTACAACAAGACCTCCAAACATATTTGTTTGACCTGTAATATTAACTGGGGAAAATATGTTTGTTGTTCCTGAAACAGAAATACCATTATTTAATAATGTTTGACCTGTAACTGTTAGACCTCCAAACATATTTGTTTGTCCGGTAATATTTACTGGTGATAATATATTTGTTGTTCCCAATATTGTTACACCATTATTTAACAAGGTTGTACCAGTTACAACAAGACCTCCGAACATATTTGTTTGTCCGGTAATGTTAACTGGTGAAAATATGTTTGTTGTACCAGATATATTTAAATTAGATAAAATAGTTGTAGAACCATTTAATAGTGTAGGTCCAGATACATTTAAATTAGAGCCAATAGTTGTAGAACCATTTAATAAAGATAATGAAGATGCTGTAAAGGTACTAGATACATTTAAATTAGATAAAATAGTTGTTGTATTTAATAAAGATAATGTAGATTGTGTCGCTAATAAACTAGGGTTACTTATTTGTAAAATAGTTAAATTAGACATTATATTTAAATCTGAACCTAATGTTACTGAACCTAAAATAGTTGCTGATGTATTAACTAATAAAGTATTATTAATTGTTGTTACCCCTGAAATATTTAAACTAGATAAAATAGTTGCTGTATTTAATATAGATATTGTAGATTGTGTCGCTAATAGGCTAAGATTACTTATTTGTAAAACAGTTAAATTAGATAAAATATTTAAATTTGAATTAACTGTTGTTGGACTCAAAATAGATATTCCTGTTTCAGTTGCAATAATACTAGGATTACTTATTTGAAGAACAGTTAGATTTGATGCAATATTTAAATTTGAATTAACTGTTGATGCACCTAATACACTTGTTGATGTGTTAACAGTTAATGTATTATTTATTATAGTTATACCTGAAATATTTAATGATGAATTTATTGTTGCTTTACCAAATAATATTGTATTACTAGTTACATTTAAATTACCTATTATATCTGCATTAGTGTCTAGTGATAAACTACCTAATATATTAATATTTGAACCAATTGTTGTATTACTTGATACATTTAATTGTGATACTGATAATATATTAGAACCTGATATATATAAAATATCATTAGTAGTATCAAATCTATGTACACTAGCATTCCAATAAGGTATTCCCATGTTAATAGGTACATCTTCTCTAGTTGCTACAGATTGTAAATCTGATACTGTTGTATTATATGATCCGATTTTAAAACTATCATCTAATTCTACAAATACAAATCTATAATTATCTAAATCTCCTCTTTCTACTTCTATACCTCCTTGTAATGTACTTGGTGGGGTACCAGTTTGATTTGAATTAATTAATACAATATTATCTTTAATATTTACTGTATCTGTTATAATTGATATTGTTGAACCTGTGACTGTCAAATTACCATTAATTTCTAAATCATTATTTATTATAGTATTTCCAGATATAACTAGGGATGAAATAATACTAGTCGCACCTTCTAAAATAGTATTACCAGAAATATTTAATGATGCTATTCCTGTTATAGGTCCATTTAAAATAGTTAAATTAGATACATTTAAATTTGTTCCAATATTTAATGAAGAATTTATAGATGTAGGACCATTTAGAACAGTTATACCAGATACATTTAATGTTGAACCTATTGTTACATTACCATTTAGCAAAGATATATTAGAAGCAGTTAATACATCAACAATATTTAATTTTGAATTAATTGTTGTGTCATTATTTAATATAGTATTACCAGAAACATATAATACTGAATTAATACTAGTATCATTATTTAATATTGTATATCCAGAAACATCTAATATAGAATTAATTGTTGTTAAACCTAATAATGTAGTACCTGAAACATTTAGATTTGAGCCAATAGTTATTGAATTATTAAAAATACTTGTATTAGACATTATTAATTCTCCCATAATGTTTAATGATGACATTACCGTGGTTGGATTTAATAAAGTCAAACTTGTTTCAGTAGCAAAAATACTAGGATTACTTATTTGTAAAACTGTTAAATTAGATGCAATGTTTAAATTAGAATTAATAGTTGCTTTATTATTAACTAATAAATTATTATTTATTGTTGTTAAACCATAAATATTTAAACTAGATAAAATAGTTGTTGGGCTAATTAAAGATATTGTAGATTGTGTCGCAATAAGACTAGGGTTACTTATCTGAAGAACTGTTAAATTAGAAATAATATCTAAATTAGAACCTATTGTTGATGCTCCTAAAATACTTGTTGATGTATTAACTGTTAAAATATTATTAATTATTGTTGAACCTGAAATATTTAAACTAGATAAAATAGTGGTTGGGCTGATAATAGATAATGTTGTTTCAGTTGCGATAAGGCTAGGATTGCTTATTTGTAAAATAGTTAGATTAGAAGAAATATTTAAATTTGAACTTATTGTTATTGGATTAATAATAGATATACTAGATTGAGTTATGATAATACTAGGATTACTTATTTGAAGAACTGTTAAATTAGAACTAATATCTAAATTAGAATTAATTGTTGATGCTCCTAAAATACTAGTTGATGTATTAACAGTTAAAATATTATTAATTAGTGTTGAACCTGAAATATTTAAACTGGATAAAATAGTTGTTGGACTAATTAAAGATAATGTAGATTGGGTTGCAAAAAGACTTGGATTACTTATTTGTAAAGCAGTTAAATTAGATACAACATCTAAATTAGAGCCTAGTGTAACCGAACCTAATATACTTGTTGTTGTATTAACTGTTAATGTATTATTAATTATTGTTGCACCTGAAATATTTAAACTAGATAAAATAGTTGTTGGGCTGATAATAGATACCCCAGTTTCTGTCGCTAATAGACTAGGATTACTTATTTGTAAAATAGTTAGATTAGATGCAATATTTAAATTTGATAAAATAGTAGTTGGATTAAATAAAGATAATCTAGATTGTGTCGCTAATAAACTAGGATTACTTATTTGTAAAGTGGTTAAATTAGATACAACATCTAAATTAGAACCTATTTTAGCCGAACCTAAAACATTTAAGGTAGATGCTAGAGTAGTAAAACCATTAACAAATAATACTGAAGAAATAGTAACAGGTTGATTAAATTTAGCAGTATTATTTGCAATAAATGCACCTTGACATAATAATACAGATAAAAATGTTGAATTACTTTGAGGAAATATTGAACCACATGTTATATTAGATGATCTAATATTGTCTGTATTAAGTAATCCTGAAATATTTAAAGTACTATTAATAGTTGTTGGTTTTAATATTGTTAAACTTGTTTGAGTCGCAAGGATACTAGGATTGCTTATTTCAAAAACAGTTAAATTTGAAGAAATATTTAAATTAGAATTAATTGTTGTTGATTTATTAACTAATAAATTATTATTAATAGTTGTTAAACCTGAAATATTTAAACTGGATAAAATAGTTGTTGGGCTAATTAAAGATAATGTAGATTGGGTCGCTAATAGACTAGGGTTGCTTATTTGTAAAGCAGTTAGATTTGAACCAATATTTAAATCTGAACTAAGTGTAACCGAACCTAAAATACTTGTTGATGTATTAACTGTTAAGATATTATTAATTATTGTTGCACCTGAAATATTTAAACTAGATAAAATAGTAGTTGGGCTGATAATAGATACCCCAGTTTCTGTCGCTAATAGACTAGGATTACTTATTTGTAAAACAGTTAAATTAGAAACAATATCTAAATTAGACCCAATAGTTGTTGATTCATTAACTAATAAATTATTATTAATAGTTGTTGAACCTGAAATATTTAAACTGGATAAAATAGTTGTTGGACTAATAATAGATAATGTAGATTGGGTCGCTAATAGACTAGGGTTACTTATTTGTAAAACAGTTAAATTTGAACCAATATTTAAATCTGAACTAAGTGTAACCGAACCTAAAATACTTGCTGATGTATTAACTGTTAATATATTATTAATTGTTGCTATACCTGAAATATTTAAACTAGATAAAATAGATGTTGGATTAATAATAGATAATGTAGATTGGGTCGCTAATAGACTAGGGTTACTGATTTGTAAAGCAGTTAGATTAGAAACAATATCTAAATTAGAATTAATTGTTGTTGATTCATTAACTAATAAATTATTATTTATTGTTGTTGAACCTGAAATATTTAAACTAGATAAAACAGTTGTTGGACTAATTAAAGATAATGTAGATTGTGTTGCGATAAGGCTAGGATTACTTATTTGTAAAGCAGTTAAATTAGATACAACATCTAAATTAGAGCCTAGTGTAACCGAACCTAAAATACTTGCTGATGTATTAACTGTTAATATATTATTTATTGTTGTTAAACCTGAAATATTTAAACTAGATAAAATAGATGTTGGATTAATAATAGATAATGTAGATTGAGTCGCTAATAAACTAGGATTACTTATTTGTAAAGCAGTTAGATTAGAAACATTTAAATTAGAATTAATTGTTGTTGATTCATTAACTAATAAATTATTATTTATTGTTGTCGCTCCAGAAATATTTAAACTGGATAAAATAGTTGTTGGACTAATAATAGATAATGTAGATTGTGTCACAAGAATACTAGGGTTACTTATTTGTAAAGCAGTTAAATTTGAACCAATATTTAAATCTGAACTAAGTGTAACCGAACCGAAAATACTTGCTGATGTATTAACTGTTAATATATTATTTATTGTTGTAGCACCTGAAATATTTAAACTAGATAAAATAGTAGTTGGGCTGATAATAGATAATGTAGATTGGGTCGCTAATAAACTAGGGTTACTGATTTGTAAAGAAGTTAAATTAGATGTAATATCTAAATTAGAATTAAATGTTGTTGATGTATTTATTATTAAATTATTATTTATTGTTGTAACACCTGAAATATTTAAACTAGATAAAATAGTTGTTGGATTAATAATAGATAATGTAGATTGGGTTGCTAATAAACTAGGGTTACTTATTTGTAAAGCAGTTAGATTTGAACCAATATTTAAATCTGAACTAAGTGTAACTGAACCTAAAATACTTGCTGATGTATTTATTATTAAAGTATTATTAATTGTTGTTGCACCTGAAATATTTAAACTAGATAAAATAGATATTGGGCTGATAATAGATAATGTAGATTGGGTCGCTAATAGACTTGGATTACTGATTTGTAAAACAGTTAGGTTAGAAGAAATATTTACATTTGAATTAATATTAGTTGGATTTAATATAGATAATTCTGTTTGAGTTGCAATAATACTAGGATTACTTATTTCAAGAACTGTTAAATTTGAATTAATATTAATATTATTTGATAATAAATTATTAATATTTAAATCACCAGTATCAACAATTAATGATGATATAGTCCCTGACGATATTGTTTTTGTTGCTGGACCATAAATTATATCTTGAGAACTACCATTAACATTATATATAGAATAATAAATATTTGCTACACTATTGCTAGAAACCGGTAAATTAACTAATTCTATATATATGTATATATTACTACCATTACTAGTTATTAAAAACTTTGGTTTGTATATATTTGAACTGTCTGTTCTAGATAACATTGAAAATGTATTTGAATTATTTAAATATAATCCAGCACTAACAAATTTAGAATTAGAATAATATTGTGGATTACTATTATTATTATCTGTTACACATAAATCAACATCAATATAAAATGTCTCAGCAGTATTTGTATTATTAATTATATATGGCTGTGTTATAGTAATTAATTTTAATCCTAATATTTTCAAATAAACATTATTTATAAATGAATTACTATATTTATTACCCAATGTAATATTATTAAATTTAGATGAACCAGATACTTGTAAATTATATGAAGGATTGTTAGTTCCAACACCTAAATATTTATTAGAATTATCCCAATATAAATTAGTATCAGTTTCTAATAAAGAAGTACTTGAATTCCAAAAAGTTATACCATTATTTAATGGTTCATCTTCAATAGTCCCAACCCTTTGTAAATTAGATAATAAACCAACCTTGAAAGTTTTACTATATTCATCATAAATTATTTGAAAATTTTCTAAAGAACCCCTTTCTATTTCTAAACCACTAATTAAATTAGGACTTGGTATTCCTGGTTGATTAGCGTTTAGAGTTAATATGCTATCGTTAAAAACTGGTGGAATTGTAAATGTTCCAGATATATTAATATTTCCAACTATATCTAAATTACCATTAATAATAGTATTACCAGTAACAATACTATTTCCATATACTATATCATTACCTAGTATAATATTATTTCCATTAATTATATTTGAACCAGAAACATATAAATTTGATAAAATTGTTGTATCACCATAAATTAATGTAGTTGTACTAACTGATAAACTATTTAATACTAGGTCTGGATCTACACTACCACTACCACCAAAAAAATCTTCATAATATCTAACCATGTAATTATTAATATTATTGATATTATTTTTAAATATAAAATGTTATTTTCTAATTTATTTATAATGTCAGATATTGAATATAATAATACCTTGGAAAATAGTAAAAATATCAATCTAAAACAAAATGGTAGAATTTTTCCTAATTGGATTATGCAAAATTTTAGAAAATATGTATTACCAGATGTTATTAGGAAAGAAGGTGATGATCCTTGTAATGAAGTTAGAGAAAAGGGATTAACTTTATATCAGCAATTTATTGGTCAATATATTAACTATGAATCACCTTTCAAAGATATTCTTGTTTATCATGGTGTTGGTGCCGGTAAAACGAACAGTGCAATTAATATTTATAATGTTTTATTTAATTATACACCAAAATGGAATGTATTTTTATTAATCCCGGCATCTTTACATGATGACCCTTGGCTCAAAGATATTAAAGTATGGATGAACAAAGAAAATTATGAAAAAATGTTTTCTCATATTATATTCGTTCATTATGATTCCCCTTTTGCTGATAGAGACTTTATTGAAAAAACAAAGAAAGCAGATTCAAATAATACAAATGTATTTATTATAGATGAAGCACATAGATTTATTAATAATGTTTATAATAATATTTCTAGTAAAAAAGGTAAAAGAGCACAAACTATATATGATTATATTCAACAAGAAAAAATAGATAATCCTAATACACGTGTTGTATTATTATCTGCTACACCAGTTGTTAATAATCCTTTTGAATTAGCATTAATTTTTAATTTATTAAGACCTGATACATTCCCTTCATCAGAAGCATTATTTGAACAATTATTTATTTCTTCAACTAACTTTGCTTCACTTAGTGAATCAACTAAAAATATGTTTCAAAGAAGAATTTTAGGATTAGTATCTTATTATATAGGTGCAACACCTGATAAATTCGCTCAAAAAACAGTTCATTATGTTGAAATACCTATGGAAGAATATTTTGAAGAAGTATATAATTATTTTGAACATATAGAAGAAGAAAAAGAAAAATTAAATAAACAAAGGTCTAGAGGAAAAGTTGGTGACCAAATGTCAACATATTCATCATATACAAGACAAGCGTGTAATTTTATATTCCCACCTATATCTGATAGAGTTAATGGTGAGAAAAGACCTAGACCAGGACAATTTAGAATTACTGAAAGTGATGGTATGACATTAGATGAAGGTAAGAATCAAGATAAAAGAAAAGAATTAATTAAATCAAATAAAGGAGTTGTTGAATATATTAATGCTATTAATAATTTTATTATTACATTTCAAGAATTTTTAAAAGAACATCATAGAAAAGATATACAAAATAAACATACTATTCTTGATGATATTAAAGATTTTCATAATAAATATAATGGTAGTTTTACACAGTTCCATCAGGATGATAAAAAGAAATCATTATTGTATCAAGCAATGTATATGTCTAGTCCTAAATTTGTTAGAATAATGTTTAATATATTGAAAACTAAAGGAACAGTTTTAATTTATTCTAACTATGTTGAAATGGAAGGATTACAATTATTAAAATTATATCTTAGTTTTATTGGATTTGTTGATATTGATAAAGATGCTGAATTTAATAAAGGTAAATTAGAACCTAGTAAAACACTTTCAAAAGATGGATTTAGATATTGTGAGTTCCACGGAGGTATTGAAAAAGATGTTCGTAAAATAAATAAAGATATTTTTAATATGTCAGAAAATAAATATGGTAAATATTGTAAAATTATTATGATTTCACCAGCAGGTGCTGAAGGTATTAACTTGAATAATGTTAGACAAGTACATATTACTGAACCTTATTGGAATGAAGTAAGAATAGAACAAGTTATTGGTCGCGCCCTTCGTTATTGCCAACACAAAGATTTACCAATGGAAGAAAGAAAGGTTGATATATTTAGATATAAAATGATTAGAAAATCAGGTAAAGAAACTACTGATGAAAGAATGGAAAATATTTCCCGTAGAAAGAATAATTTATTATTATCTTTTATTGAGGCAGTAAAAGAATCTGCTGTAGATTGTGAACTTTTCAAAGCGCATAATATGATGGGTTCTAAATATAAATGTTTTCAATTTAATGAAGATGCACTTTTTGAAAAACCTATTGGACCTGCTTATCAACAAAAAATAGATTATGATTTGAAAGTAGACAATGGACTTAATTCTAAAAATTCTATTGTATCTAAAATTAAAGTTTTTAAAATTAAGGCTGTTAAAAAAATTAGCGAAGATTTATATTCTGAAGAAAAAGTTTATTGGTTTAATAATAATACTGGTGTTGTATATGATTTTGAATTAAATTATCCTATAGGTAGAGTAAATAAAGATGATAATGGACAATTTATTAAATTAGAAAGTGATGTATATGTTATTGAAAATATAATTAGCATACCTGAATTTAAGTTATATTAATAACTTAAATGAAGAGGTCTAATAATAAATTATTTTGACCTGAGTTTAAATTATATAATTAAATATAACTTAAATGAAGAGGTCTAATAATAAATTATTTTGACCTGAATTTAAATCATAATTAAATATAATTTAAAAAAGGGTTCTGATTTATTTAAGGTTTATTAATTTTATTTATTTAATTACGATTTTTTTTATCTTTATCATTTCTATTTAAAATAGCAAAGTTTTCTTTATTTGCATAATTAGTAAAAAACATAATAAAATATAAAAAGAGTAATATACCTTTACCAACATTACTAATTGTATGAACAGTACTATTACCTTTACCCTTAAATGCAACAACTGCCATTGCTACAACAAAAGGTGTAATTACAGTATAGAAAATCATATTATTTTTAACAATTTTATTTGATTTGTGATTTGAGTACATAATACCAGATGTAACAACACCTAGCATAACAAGTACACTTGCGAATTGCCAAAATAAATTGTCAGTTGTAAGAAAAGCAGACATTAAAGAAGTAACTGTAGCACTAGATAAATCAACAGGTGGTAGAGTATTAGTAGACATAGATTATTATATAATTATTACTAGATTTTTTTTATTTAAAAATTAAAATAATAAATTAATTATATATTTAATTTAATGCAAAATGATAATAGTTTAATGTGTTCTACATGTGATGTCCCTGAATTTTCATTAAATGGATTATCTTGTTGGGCTAAAATTGTTTATGTTTATGATGGTGATACAGTCCATATTGTTATTAATTTTAATCATTCCCTTACTAAATTTAATTGTAGGTTATTCGGTATTGATACTAAAGAAATGAAATCAACTAATTCTAATGATAAAGATTATGCTATTCAAGCAAGAAATCATTTATTAAGTAAAGTATTAGATACTAATACTAATTTAAATAATATTAATAAAAATAATATTAAAGAGTTATGTGCTAATTCTAAAAAATTAGTATGGGTTAATTGTTTAGAATTTGATAAATATGGTAGATTATTAATTGAAATTAAAGATACACCACAATCTACTAAAACATATAATCAAGAACTAATTGATTTAGGTTTAGCATATGCTTATTATGGTGGGACTAAAAATAATTAAATTTATTTTTATTATATAACATTATATAATAAAAATGAAAATATGTGTTGGAGGTATATGTTCTCATTGGAAATTTAATTTACAATATGGAGGAGGTAAACCTCAATGGACTGTGTTACAACATAATGGTCCAATGTTTCCACCACCATATATTCCTCATAAAATACCAGTATTTATTAATGGTAAAGAAACTATTTTACCTTCTCAAGCAGAAGAATATTTAACAATGTTTGCTAGATATATTGGAACTGAATATATGAATAATCCTAATTTTAAAAAAAACTTTTGGAAAGAATTGAAACCAGAATTAAAAAATATTAATGTTAATTCACTTGATGAAATAGATATTACACCAATTAAAAAACATCTTGAATACGAAAAAGAAAAAAAGAAAACATTAACTAAAGAAGATAAGGAGAAAGAAAAAGAAAAACAATCTGTTTTAGATGAACCTTATAGATTTTGTATTATTGATGGTGTCCAACAACAAGTAGGTAATTTTAAAATTGAACCACCCGGTATTTTTATTGGTCGTGGTGACCACCCTAAAATTGGTTTTATTAAAAAAAGAATTCAACCTGAAGATGTTATTATTAATATTTCTAAAGATGCACCTATACCAAAACCACCTTCAGGACACAAATGGAAAGAAATAATTCATGATAAATCAGTTATCTGGTTATCATCTTGGAAAGAAGAGATTACAGGAAAAAATAAATATATATTTACTAGTTTAGATTCTTTCTTCAAATCTAAAAGTGATGAATCCAAATTTGATTTAGCAAAAAGTTTAAAAAAGAAAGCATCACATATTAGAGAAACATATGAAAATCAATTATCTGATAAAGATGATAAAATAAAACAATTAGCGACAGCATTATATTTTATTGACCATTTAGCATTAAGAGTTGGTGGGTCTAAAGATACTAAAGAAGAAGCAGATACTGTTGGTGTTACATCATTAAGAATTGAACATGTTGGTTTATTAGGTGATAATACAATTAAATTAGATTTCTTGGGTAAAGATTCCGTTAGATATTGTAAAAAAGTTTCAGTTCATCCACAAGTATATAAAAATCTTGAATATTTTTCTAATAATAAAAAGAATAAAGATGAATTATTTGATTTGATTAATGCTACAGCCCTTAATGATTATCTTAGTTCATTCTTAAAAGGTTTAACTGCTAAAGTATGGAGAACATATAATGCTAGTCTTGTTTTTCAAAAAGAACTTGATAAAATTAAATTAGATAAAATAGAAAATGCAGGTCCAAATGAAAAACTTAATTATTTAATTGCAATGTTTAATCAAGCAAATACAGAAGTTGCACTACTATGTAATCATCAAAAAAGTGTTAATACTAATCTAGATAATACACTTGATAAAATAGATAATCAAATTAAAGAATTAAAAAAAAAGAAAACAAAAACTAATGATAAATATAAAACAAGACTTATTGAAAATAAATTAAAAGTTCTTAAAATTAAAAAAGATACTAAAGTTAAAATGAAAAATGTATCCTTAGGAACATCTAAAAATAATTATATTGACCCTAGAATTATTTTTGCTTTTATTAAAAAATATGATATACCACCTGAAAAATTATTTACTAAAGTTTTATTAAAAAGATTTGAATGGGCTAGTAAAGTTGATAAAGATTATAAATTTTAATAAAGTATATATTTATTAATCATTATTATAATTAATTAATAAATATATTTTTTTCATATATTTATTAATGTATTTATCTAATTTAGCATTGTTGCAAAATGGTGGTTCTTATGATGACTGTAAAAAAACTATTATAAAAAATGTAATGGAAGAATTTAAAAATAAAAAATTAAAAACTAGAAATGGAACCCTTGTTACTAATCAAAAACAAGCAATGGCTATGGCTTTGAGTATGGCTCATTCTAAATGTTCTATGAATAAAGAAGAAATAAAAGACTTGATAAAAAAAGTTGATAAAGATTTAAATGATATGAATAAAGATATTATTTTATCTAATTTAATTGAGACTAAAGATGTTTTAATATTTTTAAGAAAAAAAAATAAATCAAAACATATTTATGTTTTCAAGAATTTATTATGGGATAAAATAGTTCATATGCATAGAAATAATAAAAAATTAAATAGTAATATGTGGGATGAAATAGAACAAATAAATAATATTTAATTTTATAATTTATTATAATATGATTAATGTTACAAAATTTAAAAATGAATTAATTAATAAATATAATTATTATAATGCTTGTGTAGATATATTAAATAAATCTAATGATGATTATATTGATTTCTTATTTTTACATTTATCTAAAAATATTTGTTTTAAAATATCTAAATTAAATCAACAAAATAATAATGACTATATAAAACAAATATATATTGAAAAAAATAATAATTATAATATAAATATTATTGAATTATATGGTAAATATTTGTTAGATGAGGAAAAAGATATAATTAGTAAAGGTTCTTTCAACGTATATTTTTATATTGAAAAATATCCAAAAAAGAAAACAAAAGAATATTATTTTTTTAAGAATAGAAGAGATTTTTTAATCCCTTGTTTTTTACATAATAAAACTATTGAATTTTTAGAATTATTAAATATTACTAATTCAGAAATATATTTTAACAGATTAAGAATGTTTTTTGATACTATAAAAAAATTAAGAACTAATTTTAAAACAATAGATAGATTAGGTATTATTGTTGATGGTTCAGCAACATTAACAATTCATAATGTTCGTAAAATGGAAGATTTAGATTTAATAATATATCATCCTGATTTTAAAAAAGATAAAATAAAAAATAAATTAAAACAAATTCATAAAGATTTACCTTTTGTTGATGCATATTTTCATGATATATTATTTTGGGATGGTGAAAATAAAAAAGTTTTAGATAAACAAGTTTCATTTATTACAAATAATAAAATTACTGATTTTTATTATGTTCCATTTACTCCATCTTTACATTATTATTTTTATGGAACCAAAATTATATTACTCAATTATAATCTTAGATATAGGGCGATGAGACATTATCCTAAAAATATTGCTGATTTAATTATTACAAGAATTAAATTAAATATTAATGTTCCTAAAATAAATAAATTAGGTGATTTTATAAATGCTAATAATGAAAAAATGTATGATAAACAAGAATTTATAAGAATTATGATTAAATATTTAGATAAATTTGGTTATAAAATGAATTATGATAAAGTAATGAGTGAATTAGAATTAATAACTAAATAATATTATAATTTAACAAAATATATAAAAAAATATTTATTTTACTAAATAATGAGTAAAATAATTATACCACGTGCATCTTATAATAATAGCAGGACACAATATTTATATGCAAAGAATCCATTATTCTGTAATAAATATTACAAAAATAATATTGTTTATCAATATTCAGGACCGATTAATTCTTGTGATGAAACAGTATTAAATGAAATTGTTGTTATGAATAGAAGGTCTATTAATATGTTTTATGATTGGCGCCAGGTTAATCATTTTTTTAGTAAATATGATTTATATTTTAATGAAATTCATATTGTTAAATATTATATTTATCGGGCATTTAAATATCATTTTGTTATTACATTTAATAATAGTAATTATCTATGGGAAAAAAGATTTAATAAATCTGATAAAGGTGGTATAAATGAATTAAAAATATATAGTATATATAATACTTTTGATATGTATACATTATTATCTGAATATTATGATAAGCCTAATATTGATAATTTAGAATTAAATCAAGTATTAAATGTTGATAATAATTCTGACAATTCTAATAATTCTAATAATTCTAATAATTCAGATAATAACTCTGATAATAATAATTACTGTTGTGGTAATGGATGTGTAAATTGTGTACGCCCTTTAGGGTGAAATTGTTCGCCTTAAGGTGATGTTTTTTATTTATAAAAAATTGCACCAAAGGAGTATGTTTTTTATAAATAAAAAATTGCAGGCTTTAGTGTCATGTATAATAATTATTTTATATTATTAATAATAATATTATAAAATGCTTAGAATTATTAAAGATAATTGTCCTTATTGTAATCATAATATGATTGCTATAATTGATGATAAAGAATTTTGTTCAAAATATTGTATTAAATGTTGGAAATATATTTGTCTATTTGGTTATCCAATTTATGCAACATCATATATATCATATATAAGACCTAATAATAATCTTCTTGAAAATGTGTGTGATGTACATAAAAAAATTTATTTTAAGAAAACTAATTAATTTAATTCTAATGTTTCTATTATTTGTTTAGATAATCTTTTAACAACAGAATATGATACTGCATTTCCTGCTAATTTATATAATCCTGAATCACTAATGTTTTTAGGTAACTTATAATTATGTGGAAATCCTTGAAAATTAAAACATTCTCTAGGTGTTAATTTTCTAATTCCCTTATCATCTTTAATAATAGGTACGTTGTGACCCCCCTGTCCCATATTGGCTGTGAGAGTTGGCACCACGTTTGTTTTATTTTCTCTAACATAATATCTTCTATATTGATAAATAGTATTAGTATCTATTTTATTAATAACACTTTCATTTAGTTTATCCCAAATAGCAGATTTATTATTATAATAATATTTATCATCAATATTATCTTCAATTAAATCAGATATTTTATATTTTTTTTTGTCATAAATATCTGGAAATTTAAAATTATCATAATGATTTTTATTTTTAAAACATACTATATAAATTCTTTCTCTACCTTGTGGTATATCAGAATGTTCTGATGTATTTAATATAGCATATTTATAATAATAATTACTTTTTTCAATTTCAGAAATAATAGTTTTAAATGTATTACCATTATCATGTGATTTTAAATTTTTGACATTTTCTAAAACTATAACTTTTGGATTATGCTTTTTAATAATTTCCATAATTTTCCAAAATACATTTGAACGCTCATCATTAAATCCTAATTGTTTGCCCGCTATTGAAAATGGTTGACAAGGAAACCCTGCTGTTAATATATCCATTTTTGGAATAGTATTAACATCAATATCATTAATATCACATAATACTAATTTATTTTTAAAATTATCATTATATATTTTTTCACTATTTTTACATATATCATTTGCATATATTGTTTCTACTTTCTTTGTTTTCTCAAATGCTAAAGAAAAAGCACCTGTTCCTGTAAATAGTTCTACTAATGTATAATGTGTCATTACTTATTTTATATATATTATATATAAAATAAACAATTTATAAATCAATTTTTATTTTGATATTTAAATATCATTTATGTGATTATCAAATAATAAAGTGATGTATTTTTTATCAATTTGTTTAATTAAAGTTTCTGGTGCAATATGTGGACGAAGTTTAGATTTACAAGTTTGCTCATATGTTTTATTTGAACTAATTTTTATATTTTTCCAAGGTCCATCTGTATTTTTTAAATTTATCAAATATAGTTTAAATTTTTTATTTAACCAATCTCTTCCATCAAGTAAACATAATTTATCCCATGATTCTTTAGGTCCAAATGATATAGGACCATCCGATGTATAACATTTACATTCATATGTTTGTTTATTTTTATAATCTATCAAATCTCCTACTAATGAATTATTACAATCAATATTATTTTTTTGTAATATAAATTTAATTAAATTTTCACTAATATTTTCATTAAGACCATTTAATCTAGTTAAACATCCATATTTGTTATCTAAATTTTTAATATCATTATAATATACTAATGTTTTATCAAAATATTCTAATAATATGTCCTTTCTATCAATACATTTTTTAGATTTTACTATTTTACATTTATGATTTTTATAATTCCTTTCTGATTTATATGATTTATTACATTTATCACACAAATATTCAATATTAATATTACATTTATGATTTTTATAATTCCTTTCTGATTTATATGATTTATTACATTTATCACATTTAAAATTATTATTATCTAACATTTTTAATTAATTATATAATATATTTTTTATTTATATATTATATATTCAATTTTTATATAATTTAATCAACATATTCTTTTTATTTTAATCAACATCTTCTACATGTGGTTGTGGTGTTGGCATAGAACTCATATCTGGCATAGGATATGACCCTGGTGTTCCTTCAGGGCTAGATGAACCTGCCGATCCTGCAGGTCCTGAAGACCCTGCTGATGATTGATATGCCCTTTGAATAAGTGGCATCAATACTTTCTCAACTTGTTTATATCTATCTTCATATTCTTCGGTTGTTGCTTCTGGGTTACTATCTAGCCATTCTAGTGCCTCATTAACTGCCTTTTCAAATGTTGATGCTTCATCACCTAAAGCGGTTTTCATCTTATCATTATCTAGAACTGTTGATTTAGCATTATAACAATAACTTTCTAATTTATTCTTTGCTTCAATACGGAGTCTAACCTTTTCATCATCTTCCTTAAATCTTTCTGCTTCTTTTACCATTCTCTCAATATCATCTTTTGATAAACGATTTGATTCATTTGTAATAGTAATCTTTTCTAATTTTCCTGTTGATTTCTCAACTGCTGAAACTTGTAGAATACCATTAGCATCAACATCATAAGTAATTTCAATTTGTGGTGTTCCTCTAGGCATTGGTGGAATACCCTTTAGATTAAACTCTCCTAGTTTGTTATTATCTCTAGTTAGTTGTCTTTCACCTTCAAATACTTGAATGGTTACCGCTGGTTGATTATCTGATGCTGTTGAAAATGTTTGTGTTTTCTTTGTTGGTAAAGTAGTTCCTCTAGGAATAAGTGTAGTCATTACACCTCCTGCTGTTTCAACACCTAGAGATAATGGTGTAACATCAAGTAAAACGATTTGGTCTAACTTTTCATCACTATTACCTGATAAAATGGCTGCCTGCATACTTGCGCCAATAGAGATAGCCTCATCACAATTAACGCTTTTACATAATTCTTTACCATTAAAATAATCACTTAACATTTCTTGTAATTTAGGAATTCTACTAGAACCTCCAACTAGAACAACTTCGTCTACTTGAGATTTAGATACTTTAGCATCTCTTAAAACTGTATCAATAGTTTCTAAAGCACGTTTAAAAATATCAGCACATAAACTATCAAACTTGGCTCTAGTAATATTGACATTTAAATCTAATCCATCCTGGATAGAATCAACTTCTACCGTTGTCTGACTTGCGGATGTTAAAGTTCTCTTTGCACGTTCGCATACTGTTCTTAATCTTCTTACTGCTTTTTTATTTTCTGATAAATCAACTTTATGTTTCTTTTTAAATTCTTCCATTACATAATTTACTAATTTATTATCCACGTCAATTCCCCCTAAATGATTGTTACCACACGTGCGTTTAATTTCATAAACACCGTCTTCTAAAGATAAGAGTGTTGTATCTGTAGTACCACCACCGCAATCAAAGACAATAATCATTTTCTCTTTTCCGTCATTAGTATTTTTTTCTAGACCATATGCTAGTGCTGCGCTAGTTGGCTCATTAATAATTCTCAAAACATTTAAGCCTGCGATTTTACCTGCGTCAATTGTCGCTCGCTTTTCTTGATCGTGAAAGTGCGAAGGCACAGTGATCACTGCATCTGATACAGTATGTCCTAAATAAACTTCTGCTTGTTCTTTAAGATAAGATAATAACATTGCTGATACTTCTTCAGGTGTAAATTCTTTTTCTTCCCCTTTATAAGTAACTTGAATATAAGGTTTATTATTTTTATTAACAACTCTAAAAGGGAATGATTTTAAGTCATCTTGAATTAATGGGTCATCATAATTACGACCAATAATTCTTTTAATATCATAAAGAGTATTTGCTGGATTTGATGATGCAGCTGACTTTGCAGCAGCACCAATTAATCTTTCAGTTTCATTAAAACTAATATAGGATGGGGTCGTACGTTCCCCAATAGAATTTGAAATTACTTCAACCTTACCATTTTTATATACAGAAACACACGAATACGTAGTCCCGAGGTCAATACCGATTGCTACTTTTTTATTTGACATTTTGCTAATTAACTTTTAATAAAAAAATATCTTTAAATAATTTATTAACTAAAATATTTTTTGTATTTATCATCATTAATAAATTCTTCCCATTGTTTTCTAATTTCAGGATTTTTCATAATTTTATCATTTTTTTTATAGTTTCTTAATTGATTATTTATCCATCTACCTAAATATTTTTTTTCTTTATCTTTATCTATTGTTGAGGGTCTTTTTTTATTTTCATCAATATAATCTTTTATTTTTTTTAATTTATAATTCCAGTCTTCTTTATTTGAAATAAAATATTTTTTATATTTATTATCATTAGTAAATTTTTCCCATAATATTTTAATATTTTTATTTTTCATACTATATACTTCTTTTTTATAATTTTTTTTTTGGGTTCTTCCCCACATACCTAAAAATTTAATATTATTATTTTTATCATTTTCAGATGGTATTTTTTTATTTTTATTAATATATTTTTTATATAATCTTAAATTATACATCCAATCTTCTTCATTTGTAATAAAATATTTTTTATATTTATTATCATTAGTAAATTCTTCCCATAATAATTTAATTTTAGAATTTGTCATAATATTTTTAATTTTTTTATAATTTGTTATTTGGGTTGATCCCCACATACCTAGAAATTTAATATCATTATCTTTATCATGTTTAGATGGTCTTTTTTTATTTTTATTAACATATTTTTTATATAATTCTAAATTATACATCCAATCTTCTTCATTTGAAATAAAGTATTTTTTATATTTATTATCATTAATAAATTTTTCCCATAATAATTTAATTTCAGAGTTTTTCATAATTTGTTTTTCTTTTTTATAATATGTTATTTGGGTTGATATCCAATTAGTTAATGAAACAATTTCTTTATCTTTATCATTTCTAGAAGGTCTTTTGTTATTTTCATCAATATAGTCTTTTACTTTTTGTAATTTATCATCCCATGAAATATCTTTAAATTCTTTGACACCAATTAAATAATTATTAACTATATCGATATCTTTAGTAACTTTATTAGTTTGTTCTTTATTATTCTTATTATAAAAATTAGTATCAACTAATTTAATTTTATCTTTGAATAAATTATCATATTCTTTTATTCCTGATAATGATTGTAAAATATCATTATATTCATCACACCAAATAAATATATTAGCAATCTTATTAGGATTATTTTTGTCTAATCTAATTGCTCTAGATATTCTTTGTATTAATCTAATTTTATTAGTTGGTGGTGTTGTAATATAAATTGAATCACAAGATGGTATATCAATACATTCATCTAAAATCCTAATACTAAATAATAATTGTATATTATTATTATCATTTTCAAATATATTTAATATTTTATTTCTATTTTTAGAATTAGTATCAGAATTAATTATTTGAGTATTATATTCCAAATAATAAAAATTATTTAATATATTTAATGAATTAATCATAATTTCAATTTCTTCATTTGAAGAACAATAAATAATACATTTCTTTGAACCATGTTTTAACAAATTAATAAATAAGAAATTACATTTTGATTTTATATTATTATCAATATTATAAATTGATAATTCATTATTTAATAATTCATTATCTTCGTGAATAGATGGTAACCATATTCTATAATCAGTAATATATTTATTACCTTCTTTTGATAATATTGCTTCATTAAAAGTCATATTATAAACCACTTCACCAAATATATGTTCACTATCAAAAAATATATCATTAGTTTCTAATTCATAAATTCTTGGTGTTGCTGATAAAAATAATATTCTTATATTTTCATTATTTAATAATTTATAAAAATTATCTTCTTCATTTATTAAATTATTAACACTTATATTATGGAACTCATCAATAATTAATAAATGATTATCATCTAATAAATGTGTAATTTGTGAAATTATATCAACACTTTTATATGTAGATGATATTAAAAAATTATTTCTAGTTTTAATAAAATCAATTATAATATTTATATCTCTGTCACCATCTGAATCAACTAAAATAGTATCATCTTTATTAAATCCATACTCAACAAATCTATTCAAGTTTTGTTTTGCAAATTGTTTTAATGGTGATATAATTATGATTTGTTTAAATTTAGTAGATATTAAAAACGATGTTAGCGTTTTACCTGTGCCACATGGTAATGATAAAATACCTCTCATATTTCCGTCTTTATAAAATTTCTTAAATTTTTTAAATGCTTCCAATTGATAATTATGTGGTATTATTTCTGTATTATCATTTTTAATAGTTTCTTTTATAAATTCTTTTTTAATATATTTAATATTATCCGTTTGTGGTAATAATAATAAATTATTAGATAATTTAGAAGTATAATAAACATATCCAGTTAAATTAGGTAATCTACATTTCCAAGCGTGAAAACCTGCTAAATCAGAAATAGTTATTCCATTATCATAACCATATTTACATTGAAAAATAGAATATTCAGGTTTATTAAATTCATTAAAATGATAAGAAACTAAATCTATACCTGTATCTTTTAATGGATTTTCTTTATTTTCTTTTCTAATTAATCTATTAATATTATGAGAACCAATTATATTACAATCTATTAAAATAGTTTCTGGTGTATCTTTCCATAACCAACAATTATATAATAATGTATTATTAATATAATTTCTAATAAATATTTCATATTCTAATCCTTTTATTTGATTATCCATTTTATTTTATATTTGAGCGTAGTATAATATAATATAATTATACCTAAATATAAAATAAATAAATAAATCAATTTTTTATAAAATAATAATAATAATAAATTATTTAAACTTTACCATATTCCCATATATTAATCCAATTATTAATATCATCTTTAATATTATCATCTTTAGTTAATGCATAAGCCATAGTTAAATAATACATACCTTTTAACTTTTCTCCTGAGGTTGAACTATATAATTTTCCCATCTTTTTTAATGAACCTATATGATTTTTATTACTAGCCATAATATAATATTTTTCTGATGCTGTTAAATTATCATCATCTAAACTATTGATTTTATTAGAATAATATAAATTACCTAATAAAAACATAGCATCAACATGACCTCTTTCAATAGCCCACAAAAAATATTGTTCTGCTTTAACATAGTCTTTAATTTTTTTATAATATTTGCCTAACATAAACATTGCACCAACATGACCTTTTTTAATAGCCATATTAAAATATTCAGTTGATTTAGAAATATCAGTTAAACTATAATATAATCCAATATTACACAAAGAATCTGGATTATCTTGAGATAACATAAAATATTCAAGTGCTTTCTCCATTTGATTTAATTTTGTATAAATTATTCCTAGTTTGTAATTTGAATTTATAACTTTTGTTCTAGAATTTTCAAAACATTCTATTGCTAAACTATATTCTTTTTCAACATCAAAATAATATTGACCTAAATTATATTCAGCAATTTTATAATTTTTACTAATACAATAATTTAATAATTTTAGACCTTTAGAATATTTTTTATTCTGAATATAAATAATACTAATAATATTTAAAATATCTAAATGTTCATCATATTTCCCACTAAAAATATCTTTCATATCAAATGTATCATTAACACCTCCTGAGGCGTAAAATAGAGTATTGTCAATATTAAATTTTAAAGTATTATTATCTAATGTTGTATTAATTGTTTTAAATACACATTTATCGTAAATATAGTTTTCCATATTGATTTATTAATAAAATAACATCGTTATCAATAATTTATTAAATCAATTTTTTCCATAATAAAACAATAGTCTTTATTAAATAGTTCTTCTACCTAATTAAATTAAAAATACTTTATATATTAGCTTGTTCTTCTGCAAAATGATGTGCATAGTCTTCTTCTATGTAATGAGATATATCTCTTCTACACATAGCACAAGTATCTATTTTAGAATAACATTCATAACAATAATGATGATTACATCCAGTCTTAATACTGTAATCAAAAGTTTCATAACAAACAGGGCATTCGAAATTATCTTTTATTAAATGTTCTTTAATAAAACATAATTTTTCATTTTCGGGATTGTAATCATTTGACAATAAAAAGTTCACAAAAATATCAATATTATGTCTAAATATTGATTCAATAAAAAAGATTGAATCTAAATTACGATTGTCAATTGCCATTTTAAAATATTTAATCGCTTCAGGATAATTTCTTATTTCCTCATAATAATGTCCTAACCTATCCATTGCCTCTACATTACCTTTTTCAATAGCCATTTGTAAATATTTAATCGCTTCAGAATAATTTTTCATATAATAATAATGTTTTCCTAAATTACACATTGCATTAGAATTACCATTCTCAATAGCCATCAAATAATATTTAACTGCTTCTTCGTATTTTCTCATGTTATCATCATAATAATATCCTAATTCATTCATTGCATCAGAATCACCACGACAACTAGCCATTTTATAATATTTAATGGCTTCTGTATAATTTCTTTCAATCTTGTTATAATAATTTCCTAACTTGTACATTGCCCTAACACGTGTAGCATCTTTATCAATTGCAATATTATAATAATACAACATTTTGTTATAATTTTTATGAATACGGCACAAATCTCCAATGACACACAACAAATAATTTTTAATTTTAAAAGCAAAAATTTTTGATTGTATTTTTTTGTTTATATCTATTAAATATTCAGCATTCATGATAATGAGTTGCTTCTCATCATCGGACAGTTCAATATTATTTATGTTAAATAGATTAATAATCTCCATAATAATTTGTTATAATAAAATAATTAATCATATCTGACTATTTTTTTTTCAATTTTTTCTATTGTTCTTCTACATTATTAGATATCTTTTCTTATATTATAGTGTTCTCCTACATATAGCACAAGTATTTAATTTATAATAACAATTATAACAATATTTATGATTGCAACTAGTCTTAATATAATAATTAAAATTTTCATAACAAATAGGGCATTCAAAATTATCTTTTATTAAATTATCTTTAATAAAACATAGTTTTTCATTTCCAGGATTATAATCATTTGACAATATATATTTAATATATATACTAATATTATCAATAAACAAGGTTTCTAAATTTAACTTTGCATTAGAATTACCTTTATTAATACTCATTAAATAATATTTAATCGCTTTATTATAATCTTTTTCTATATTTTCATAATAACATCCTAAATTGTTCATCTCTTTAGAATTACCTTTATTAATACTCATTAAATAATATTCAATCGCTTCAGAATATTTACCATCCTCGTCATACATACATCCCATTTCATATAAAGCATTATGATTACCTTTATCAATAGCCATATCTAAATAATTAACTGCTTAAGATGAATTACCTATTTTATCATAATAACATCCTAATTCATACATTGCATCAGAATTACCTTTATCAATTGCCAATTTATAATAATATATCATTTTATTATATTTATTATTAACACAACATAACAAACCAATAATATATAATAATTTGTTATATATTTTAAAATCAAATTCATTATTTTTTATTTTATCATTTATATTTATTAAATAATCATGATATCTAATAATTATTTTTTTATAATTATTAGATAATTCAATATTGTTAATTTTAAATAGATTGATAATCTCCATATTTATTTTAATTAATAGTAAAATAATTATAATAAATAAATAAATAAATCAATTTTTCCGCTTCAAAGAAGTGAAAAAACACGCCAAATATAAAGACTGCAATTTTTCCGCTTCAAATAAGTGAAAAATTATATATCTATAATTCTAATTCATCAGAATCGGAATCAGAACTATCAACAACAGGTTTAGTTTGCGACTTTGATGATATATAATAATCATCTTCAGAATCTGAATCTGAACTAGAATTAGAATTATAAACAACAAAAGTTTTAGTATGTAAACTAGATGATGCAGATGTAGTTGATGATGTTGCTAATGATGCAGATGATGATGCCATATTAGAATCAGGTTGAATTACATTTGTCTTTTTAAATTTATAACTTGTTTTCTTAACTGGTTTATCTGTATTATCAATATTATCTTTATTATCAACATTATCTGTTTTCTTCTTTCTAACAACTCTTTTCTTTTTCTCAGTTGTTAAATCATTATTAACATTTACAGAATCATTATTATCTGTTTTCTTTTTTCTAATAACTTTCTTTTTTTCATTAGTATCAGTATTTTTTTGATTAGTATCAGATTGTGTTTCATTAGTATTAAGTTCTATTTGTGGTGGTGCCATATTAACAAAGTAATCTTTTTCTTCGTTAGCAATAATAGTATTAGAATCATAATACTTTGTAAATACTTCGTGTTCAATTGTATTTTCAACAAGAACTCTTAAAATCATAACTTGTTGTTTTTGACCAATGCGACAGGCTCTAGCAATTGCTTGTGTTTCAATCGCTAATGATTCTTTCCTTGGTGCATCAATTGGTTCAACAAAAAATATATGTGTTGCTTCAGTAAGATTTGTTCCAGACGCAGCGTTTTTTAAACTTAACATGATAACTTTATGAGTATCACCATCTTTAAATTTTTTGATTGCTGATGTTCTAGACCATACATTACCTTTAATAAAAGTATTACCAATACCATTATCAGATAATGTTTTACCAACTAATCTAAGCATATCATCCCATTGTGAAAATACAATAATTCTTGTATCATCTCTAGTAGTAATACATCTAATAATTGAAATAAGTTTTCCTAGTTTAGAACCATATTTTTCAATTAATAAATTATCTTGAGATAAATTTAAATCTTTTTCTACTGTATTTTTATTTTCAGAAATAATTTTAATAAGTTCTTTACCTTCCAAGTCTTGTTTACACATGGGGCATTTCTTTACATTATTAAGACACATTTTAATACAATCATAACAGAACATATGCCCGCAACTAGTTAAAGTTGGTTTATCTAAACAATCCATACAAATAGCACAACTTTCTTCGTCCATAGTTGAAGGTTCATCAATCTTTTCTAAAATGGTTAGAATAAATTTAGATTCAGAAATAATTCTATTATAATTAGCAAAAACCATATTATACTCTGGTCTAGTTTTATCTAATAATGTAATCTTTTTAGAATAAGTTTCTAAATTTTGTTTATGATGGTCAATCATTTTAGACTTGATTACATCTAAATCTACTTCATCTAAAGAACCAACAATTTTTCTAGCAGATTCTAAAATTAAAGGATGACAGCATAATTGCTGTAATTCCATTTTTGAGATACTATTTTTCTTTGCGTCATATAATTGTTTTTCAGTATCAGTAAATTTAACCCAAATAATCTTTTCTTGATATCCCATAATATCTACTTCATTTTCAACATCACATTTACGATGTCTGATACATAAATTATTTAATACAGTTTCCCAAACACAATTCATTCCAACTAGTTTATCATATAACTTTGATGATAAATTGTTTTCAAATCTTTTTGTTCCTGTATTATTAATATTTTCTGATTTTGCAAAATTAATATATTTATTATCTTGATTTTCAAATTTTAATTTAATATATTTAACACAGTTCATTAAACCACCATAATTAATAAATGGTGTTCCTGAAACATACCAATTATAATTTGCATCAATTGATGTAACCCAATTACATAAATAATTAGTTTGAGCAACATTAGATAATACATTACCAAAAATCTCATGTGTTTCATCTAAAATTAATCTATGAAAATAGAAAAATTCAAAAATAGGTTGTTCGCATTTTTTAAGTGTATCTAATGTTTTATAATTACCCAAGAATGATTCTAAACTTGCTTGTGTATATTCATTTTTTTCACTAAATCTATAACTATTTGCAGTACAAGATTTATAATATAGACTTGGATAAAAACTAAAATTCATTAAAAATTGATAACTTGTAATAATACAATCTGAATTAATAAAATCATCAAAAGTCAATCCTTTGTAATCAACTTTTGTTGCAATTGTTAATAATCTAAAATGAGGACAACATTTTTTAATTTCATCTTCCCATTGTTTTAATAAATGTGATGGTGTAACAATTAATGTTGCTTTAGAAATAATTTTAGTATTGTCATCAATATTTTTCAAATAATCATTTGATGGAACAAATGGATTTTTAGCAATTAATGAAATACTTGTAATAGTTTTACCTAAACCCATTTCATCTGCTAAAATACCTCCTTTTGTTGTTGCTTTAAAACCAATTGATTCAGAACCAATTTTACAATATAAAGGGTCAATAACAATTTTTTTTTCACCAACATTAATAGTATATGAACCTGAAATATTAAAACTATAATTAGGGTTTTCAATATTTAACATTTTTGCCAAATTTCTTTTTTGATAAGTATGCAAATTAACTTTAAAATTATTAGGTTGATTAATAGGTAATACATCTGGTATATAACTAATATTTTTAATATCAGGAACAGCATTAAAATATTCTTTCCTGTTTTTCTTAGTAGTTGCATTAACAATATATAAATATAATCCAATTGATTTATTAATATATTCATCTATTAAATTATTAATAATTTGTATTTCACAATGTAAACTATAATAATTACTATAATCTGGTATATCGAGATTAGGGTCAAAAAATAATTTCCATAAAGGTGATTTATTCATAATTTCTAATAAAATTGGTAATTCATATTCATTAACTTGTCTATTTGCGTGAATAGTTTCTTTGTATGTATCATTTGTTTCATTATTTGTTATAGTTAAAAATAATTTAATATTAAACACTGAACCATCATAAGAATACAACTCAATATCATCAACTGTAATCTTTTCATTATTATAATTTCTATGAAAAGCAATAATAATCGTAAACAATTTTGAAGTCATTTTTATAATATAATATAATAATTTTATCTTAAAATATGTATTTATCAATTTTTTTCAATCTTGTAAAGATTGAAAAACCCCTTCGCCAAGGCGAGCAATTTTTTTAGAAATATAACATTAATAAATAAATAAATAAATAAATAAACAAAACAACACACATCAGAAATCAGTTGTACTCAAAGTAGTGAATACCTTGGGTTGTCATCACATCCTTGGCAAATTCGTATGAGTAGGGACCCTGCATATAATCATAGCAAGGACCTTTCTCATAATCATTGTCATCAAAGCAGTCATCATCCAATAACTGTTCGCAAGGTGATTTCTCACCAGGGAAAGCGTGTTGAATGTCAGACAAGTTGAACTTGAATGTGTCAATCCCAAAAATGTTTTTGGTATTGAATTCACCGAAATGGTTCAAGAACTGGATGCTGACATCCAATTCATCTTTAGGAACCGTGTTCAACAATCTAATCATTTCAACAATAGGAATCACACTTGTAGTTGTATCAGGGATTTCACCAATGTAGTCAAAGTAGTAGTCGTACTCACCAGTGTGAGTAAACTTCTTTTTGAACTCATTGTGGCACTTGTCCCAAGAATTAAAGTAGTAAGAATTGTTGAGTTTCAACTTCAACTTTTTAATACTTTTCTTTGAAACAACACACACCCACTGTTCTGATGCCTTTTTCTTTCTTTCAACAAGTTCTGAAATCAGTTCTTTCAAATTCTGAATTTCTTCAACTGAATCAAAAAGGTCTGGGAAGCACTCCATCATACGCCTAAAGTGCATTTCCGGGCTTGTGAAGGATTCAATTGTGCCTGACGATGTGCCCAAATAAAACTTCTTGAGGAAGGAAGGGATGTGGGATGCGTGTTTGAAAGCGTGGATGCCTTGGCATCTTGAAAAACAAGTTCTCAATCCAGAAAAGAAGAAAGCCTTCAAATAAACATGAACATAAAAAAGTTGGATGATGAAAGAAACATCTTCAAAAGAAGAGTTCTTTTGTTGAATAGAATTTCTGTTAATAAAATTAAACATCATTTCTTCAGTTGTCATCTTTCCTAAAAAATATAATTAATAGACAACATTTTAATTTATTTTTTCAATTTTTCTAAAAACAAAGTTTTTAGAAAATCCTGCGAGCAATTTTTCTTAAGAAAAAATACATGGTCTCTGAGGTCTGCAATTTGTTATTAAGAAATTAATAAAATAAGTTATTAATTAATAAAGAAACTTAAATAGATTAATAGATTAATAGATTAATAAAATAAGTTATTAATTAATAAAGAAACTTAAATAGATTAATAGATTAATAGATTAATAAAAGAATGACATGGGGGAGGGTTTATGAGAAGGTGAGTTGGGTGTAAATGAATAACGACACAGTAGAGTAATGTTTTTTACAGTGTATGAGCGAATATGCCTATGCAATACCAAGATGGCACTGCAATTATACAACAGAAACTATATTAGTTTAAAGCCCATGCTAACTTCAGAAGAAGTAGCACATAACTTAGTTTAAATACGTTTCAGAACAACGCTATCAAAATCTACCTATCCGCCAACCGGACAGCGCAAACTCTGACACTTGTTTCAATTGCATCTTTGAAGAAGCTTCTATAACATATAGTTATAGATAACTATCAGCACCATAAATCATCAGCATTAATGACTACAGCGACCCTGCCACTCATAGGTGGTTATGGGCTTTCAATAAAAGTATGCACATATACAACAGAAACTATATTAGTTTAAAGCCCATACTACTTCGGGGGAAGTAGCACATAACTTAGTTTAAATACGTTTCAGAACAACGCTATCAAAATCTGCCTACCCCTGGTAGCGCAAACTCTGACACTTGTTTCAGTTGCATCTTCAAATGTTTAATCAGTAAATTTATGTATAACCCGTTGGATTAAGAAATTCACTAACTATTCATTTGGACACCAATCCTTGCCAGCATATCTCATCCTGTAAGATGAGAGCAAGAACAGTGACTAATTAGTCCTCGACCCGACCCGTCACAAATGTGGGGTACTATAGTGGGTTTCGTTAGCAGTGATAATCCGCGTTACGAGTTTTTATAACATTAAACACTATAATCTGATAAATCAGACCACAATGAATAGTGCTATAGACTTTTTAGCTTTACCTTTCGGCAAAGTGTATTTAATCTATGGAACCAGTATAGACTTTTTTTTTCAATTTTTTTATCCTTTCAAGATAAGCAATTTTGTTATAAAAAAAATTGAATTATGATAATATAATAATTAATGATATTATATTATTATAAAAATGACAGATTATATTATTAATTATTCCAAGTATAATTCTAATATTATTCTTATTATTATTGAGTATTTTGAGAATTTGTTAAGTAATAAAAATTTTAATAAGTTCAATATAAAACTAGATACTAGATATGATAATAATAAATTAATATTTGAGGATTTAACTATTTTGAAAAGTAAATTAGAACAAATAATATTGTTATCATTTATTAGTAATAATGATGATGAATTATTAACTATTATAGATAGGGATATTTATAATTTATTAAAATTTATATTATCAACACCAAAAGCAGATATATTAAATAATAACAAAATTAATATAAGTAATGTGAAAGAATATGATATAAAATTTTATAATAATAATAGGCTACAAGGTAATAATTTTAAATATTTATTTCACGGTTCAAGTTCAACAAACTGGTATAGTATTTTAACAAACGGATTAATTAATTGTTCTAATACTAATTTAATGTTGAATGGTTCTGCATATGGTAGTGGTATATATTTATCTGATAATATTGAATTAAGCCAATCATTTTCTTATAAATATAACTCATCACTTCAGGAGTGTAATAATATTACAATTGGTGTATTTAAAATATCATCTGATGATTATGATAAATATAAAAAAAGAGTTAATATTTTTGTAGTACCTGATTATTCTAAATTAGAATTTGTATCAATTATTGTTTATAAAAAATTATTAAAAAGAGATGAGGTATTATATATTAATAATTATTATAGCAAAATAATACATGAAAATGAATTATCTAATAAAATGTTATTAAATAATATATCTGCAAAAAGATTAAATAATGAATATAATTTATTAAGTAAAAAATATAATGTAAAATGGGTATCTTTAGATAACAGTCCTTCAGACTGTATATCTAAAAATGATTTGATATGGGAAATAGAAATCAAAGATTTAACATTATTAATAAAATTTTATGATTATCCTATTAATCCACCATTTATTTTTATTAAAAATAAAATACTTGTTCAAACAGATAATAATGATAATACCTATGAAATATCTGATAACGGTGCATTTGTATGTAATCTAATGTCTCAAACATATTGGTCTAGTTCAATGAAAATTAATAATATAATTGATGAAATTAATAATATTATTAATAGATATTTATATATTAAACTAGAAGATGAAAATAAATTAGAAGATGCTATATCTGATTATAAAAAAATTAGTAGCAAATATTATTGGAGAGTATATCATTTGTAAAAATTTTATTTTTTTTTTACAAAATAATTTTATGAAAAAATATGTTCCTTTTTGTCCTACAAAATATTTTTGTAAAAATTTTATTTTTTTTTTAACAAAATATTTTTATGAAATTATTAATACTGACTAAATATATAAAAATATGTTTTATAAAATAAATCTTTTGTCCAAGAAATTTTTTTATAAAAAAATTTTTTTTACCATGTTTCTCCCTCCCTGGGTAAATTACCCTAAAGTGATATCACCTTGCTTAGTTGTTATGATTTAATGTGTAAATATAAACTTTTACAAGTTGAAAAATGAATGAGTATAAAATATTTTATAACATATATGCTATACTGAAATTAGCATAAATGTTTGATAATATTAGGAGGTGTCTTCAAACCTCACTTTAGAGCGATGTTGGGGGATATTGCATTCGTCTTTAAAACTCACTTTTAAAATATAAGATTTAAAAAAAAATTATTAATTAATTTAATAATGGATAATTATAAAAAATATATATGTAGTATATGTAATAAACTATATTCAAGTTATAGTTCATTATGGAATCATAATAAAAAATTTCATACTGTTATTGATTTACCCTTAAAATGTAAATATTGTGATAAAATTTATAAACATACTTCAAGCAAAATACGTCATGAAAAGACATGTGATGGTAAATATGTAAATTATAATAATAAAATTATTAAAGAAAATATAGAACTAAAAAATACTATTGATGAATTAAAAAATAAAATAAATATAGATGTTAAAGAAAATAAAAAAAAATCAAAAATAATTAATAACACAACTAATAATACAACTAATAATAACACAACTAATAATAATAATATAACTAATAATACACTTAATAATAATACACTTAATAATACAGTTAATAATATATATGTTAAATTTAGTAATTTAGATTATGAAAAAGCATTATCAAAAGAAGAAATTAAAGAACTATTAAATGAAAAATTTATGATATTAGAAAGAGCAATTAAAAAAATTCATTTTAATCCAGATAAAAAAGAATATAACAATATATTTATCACAAATTTAAAAGGTGATTATGGATATGTTTATGATGGAGGAGATAGATTAATTGTTATGAAAAAAGATAATTTACTTGATGAATTGATTGGTAATCATGTATGTGAAATAGATAAACACAAAGATATGATAATTAATGATGAAACAACATTCAAAATATTAGATGCATTTGTTTCATATATGATTGATGATAAAACACCTTTCCAACACGGTAATAAAACATATAATAGTTATACAGAATTCAAAAAAGAAATTTTAAATTTATTAATTTATAACAATACAGATATCAAGAAATTCAATAAAATAAACAAAATGCATTTAATAGAAAAAAATAATGATTAATAAATAATTTTTATTATTAATTAATTATTATTAGGTTTAGAGTATTTATTAAAAGTAACAACACCTTCATTACCACTAATTACAACTTTTTCAGTATTATTTAAATTAACAAATGATAATTCAAAACAATCAATACAATCAAATGTATTGCTCTCATAACTACAGCAACAAGACCTTAAAATATTTTCAGCGATATTATTATTTCTTAAAAAGTTTTCAAGATTTAAATTATATAATTTATTATCTGTAATAGATTTAGACCATAACATAATATCATTTAAATATGATGAGTTATATTCTCTTGAATATTTAGGAATATAATGGTTCATTAATCTATTTGTCATATCAACATTATCATTTGTAAAACCGACTCTAGTATTAAAACTTTCAACTAACACATAATCATTATTTAATTGTTCTGTCATAATATAATATATAAATATAAATAAATTTTTAACTATATAATAAATTAATTTTTTTACGCCTAAAGGTGAAAAATTACATGGCTAAAACCTGTAATTTTTTTTAGATAATTGTTAATGTTTGTATATTATCATCAATATTTATTTTAATAATATTATCATTTTTTAATTTAACTTCTAATAATAATTTAAAATTATTTTTGATACATTGATTAACTAGTTCTTTAATACATATTTTTGAATCAGTCCCTTGAATATAAATATTTAATTCTTTCAAACAATAAAATCCTTTACCAGATATCATAGTTGTAGATATATTTAATAATGTATAATCAATAATTTTATTAATATCATTTATTATAATATATAATTTATTGATTACTTGTCTAAAATATTTAACATCAATTAATATTTTATTAATAAATATATTAATAATTTTAGAATGATAAAAATCATATTTATTAATATCTTCTAAAATATTATATTCTAATACTTTTTTAGAAGATAAATATGTATTTATTTTATTTTGTAATGAAATCCAATTAATTTTATTACAAAATATTTTAATATCTTGAGTACCAATATTAATATTAATTTCATTTTTTTCATTATTTATTTTAACAAAATCTTTATTATTAGTTTCAGATATATTTGAAATATTATTTAATGCATTATAATATTCAAAAATTTTATTAATTACTGTTTTTTCATAATCATCAGTTTTTAATAAACTATCAATAATAATTCCTTTGTTTTTATTTGGTAAATTATTATCTTTTCGTAATACTCTTCCAATAGATTGAATAAATGGAATTATACCTCTAGATTTAATTTTATCTAAAAATAAACAAGAATCAAGTTTTGGTATATCTGAACCTTCTCTATGTTTATTTGCGCAAAACAATATAGCATTACTATCAATATTTCTAAAATTATAATAATCATTATTATTTGATTTAGAATGGTCAATATAATATTTAAGTTTAAACTTAAATTCTTTTTCAAAAATATTTTTCCATTTTTTACATAATTCAATAGTTCCACACCAAGCAATAATTTTACATGATGTCATTGATTTCATAGTTTTAATTAAAATTTCTTTTAATGATTCTTTTTCCAAATCAGTAATTTCATCTTCTTCATTAGTTATATATTTTTCTATTTGGAACCAATAAAATTCTGGTTTAACTATTAAATCATTATTAATAGAGTGAACTATATTATAATCTGTTAATAAATTTAATTTATTATCTTTACCATAAATATTTAATAATTTTAATATATCTTCTTGACTACTTCTCAATGGTGTCGCACTAAATCCAACAATAGGAAAATTATTTGTTTTACAAAAATTTAAAAAATTATTACATTTTAAACTAGATGTATTATGACATTCATCATGTAAAATTAAATTTATATTTTTTAAATTAGTATAACTTGAATCTATTGTTAAATATGCTCTATTTATAATTAATAATGTTGGTTTATTAGTATTAAATAATTTATACCACTCTTTTTCTTTCTTTGTAACTCTGTTAATAATATTAATATTTGTTAAATCACAAATATCTAATTCTTTCCATTTTTGTAATAAATTTAAATCTATATTATCATTATCATCTATACAAAATAAATCACTTAATATATTAACTCTTTCAGTAAATAATATAATTTTACTATTTTTATATTTTTTATTAACATAATCAATATATTTTAATATAATTAAGCTTTTACCACAACCAGTGGCTTGACAATGGATACCTGATTCTAAACCATTTTTATTTAATTTATCGATAGCATCTTGTTGATTTATACGAAAAATAAAATTATTAATTTTAATTGTATCAAAAAAATTAATATTAATTAACCATTCAAAAATATGTTTATTAAAATTAATATATTTCTCTTTTTTTTTAGTAGATGATGATTTTATAACAAATGATAATTCTTTTATTGAATCATTATGATTATATTGTTTTCTATTAATAATATAAGATTCATAATAATATTTGATTATATTTAATACACAATTATAATCTTCTTTAATTAACTGTTTAATGTTATCAGGATAACTATAATGTTTTAAAAAAGTATTTGTTATAATTCCTCCTTCATTAATAATTTCTTCAAAGTCCTTAAAAGTTTCAATGATTGTATTATAATCCATTTAATCTAAATTAATTATAATATAATATTAAATATAATTTATATCAATTTTTTTAAATTTATTATAATGATATGATAAGTTTATAATTAGTTTTTTGTTATTATAAATTTATTATAATGACACAATAAGTTTTTATATAATTCTTGATTCATATTAAGATTAATTTTATTATTTTTATATTTACATATATCTCCAATATTACCATCTTTAGTTTCTATAATTAAAGTATTTGGGTTTATTGTCCATAAATATTTATCAAATGTAGAATGTAAATTTCTTGTTAAAATTAATCCATTATTAATATTATAATCCCCTCCTTCTGAAAAAGGAATTATATGACACGCTTCTAACTGTTCTTTACAATTATCACTAGTTATAATACATTTATTATATTTTTTTAATAAATTATTTCTAAATTCAGGTTGTTCTGTTCTTGTAATAGAATTATGTGTAATATTAATATTATAAAATAACTTTAGAAAATTAATATGATGAATAAATAATTCTTTTGATTTATAATTAAATTTTTTATAATCATCTAAATTAATATTAATACTAGAATCATTTATATAATTATCTAAAAAAATTTCTAATTGGTTATTAACCATTTTATTATTTAATAATAATTATTTTTTTAAAAATCTTTTCTACAAAAAGCACAACTATCTATTTTAACAAAACAAGAAATACAATATTTGTGTTTACATTTGCTAACTAAATAATTATCATATTTTTCATAACATATATCACATTCAAATTTGTTTAATATTAAATTATTTTTAACATAAACTAGTTTAGGATGTTTATAGTTATGAACATAAGAAAAATCATAATTAGTTAATTCTTTTATTAAATATTGAGGATATTTAATAAAAATATTTTCAAGTGCTTCAATCCCTTTATAAAATATGTCTGATTTAATAATACATTCTTTATAATATTTAATAGCATTAGGTATATCTTGAACCATTTCATAATAATATCCTAAATTATAAATTGCTATCAAATTACCATTTTTATAAGACATCATCAAATATTTATATGCTAAATCATTATTATTAAAAGATAAATAATATAAACCTAAATCATTCATTGATTTATCATTTTCATTAGTTTCAATATCTATTTTATAATATTTAACACATTTATCATAATCTTTTATTAAATGATAATAACTACCTAAAATCCCAGAACACTCAATATAATATTTCTTTTCCATAATATTTAAATATGTTTTATATTCATCATCATTAATTGAAAAGTAATATGAATATAAAAATATTAAAGCATTCAAATAATTATTTGTGTGTATATCATTTTCTAATATTTTTTTATAATATTTAATAGTTTTATTAATATCTTTTTTTTCATAATATTCTGCTAATCCAATTAAGATATTAGTATCATTAGTTGTTTCTAACAAAGATAAATATTTTTCATCTATTTTAAGTAGATGCAAACCTGCTTCTAAAAATCCTTTATCAAAAGATAGTTTTAAATAATGTTGTGCTTTATTAAGATTAGACATTATATTTAAATAATATTTACCAATATTATAATATACTATAGATTTAAATTTGTCATTTGATTTTTCATTATTAACAACTAAATTATAATAATAAAACATTATATCATAATAACCAATATAATTATAATAATTTCCTAAATTTAATTGTGAATCAGGATTGCCATAATCACTAGATGCTTCATAATATCTTAGGGCGGTTTTAATATCGCAAACAATAAATTCATAATATACTCCTAATCTATTAAGTGCATCAATGCTACCATATTTAACTGATAACAACAAATATTTTTTTGCTAATGAATAATTCTTTTTAATATCATAATAATATTTTGAAATATAATATAATAATTCATTATCAAACTTATGTTTATCATTTTGATAAGATAACAAGAAATAATTTATTGCTTTATTATAATCTCCTAAATTATAATAACAAACACCTATTTTAAAATATATATTTTCGGTAATATTTGATTTATTTTTTTTAATATACAATTTATATAATTCTATCGCTATCAAATAATTATTTTTTAATTTATCAAAAATATTTGCTAACATTAAAGTATTGTTCCTATAAAAATAAATAATATTGTTGCTAATATTTTTATTAACTTTTGAATAATATTTAATAGCATTGTTAATATCATTATTTTCTAAATAATAAATAGTTAATATTTCTGGATTATTTATTAAAAGCACATTATTTTTATTATTAATAAAAAATAAAATAGCAACAAGTCTTTTTAATTGTTCATTATAATGAAACTTGATATTATTTAGATTGTTATTATTGTATATTTTAAAAAGATATTTATTATACCTTTTTAAAAGATGCTTATCGTAATGATTAATTTTAAAATTAGAATTAATAATTAGATTAGTAATAAACATTTTTAATAAAATAATATACTTTATTGTTTTAATAAATAAATTAATCAATTTTTTTAATTTTGAAAAAATTAAAAAACCCTGCGAGCAATTTTTCTACGCCTCGCTAGACCGAAGGTCATGAGGATGTTGTTAGATTTTTCCCAAAGGGAAAAATATAATTAAGTATGATAATTTTTATTAAATAATCTATTTAATAATTGTTTATTAATTTGTTTCCATATATCATTATATGTAATTAATTGTTTACATAACATAATAATTACAAAGTTATTATTATCTTTAGAACCAAAATCAATAGTTCTAATATTTTCTAAATTCATGTGAGGTTTAATTCTTTCTATTTTAATTTTATCGTTATCAGTTGTTTGATAATGAGTTATTAATACATCATCAATAATTATATTAGATATATTAGAACCATCTTTAGATGTAATATTACATTTATTAAGAATATCAGTAATCATATTTTTACAATCAGAACATAACTCATCATAAATAATATTTTCAGTTGTATAACATTTACAAGACATTTTTAATAAAAGAATATTATTTAGTATTTATAATATAAATTAATCAATTTTTCTACACCCCGCTAGACCGAAGGTCATGAGGGGCGTTGTTAGATTTTTCCCTTTAGGGAAAAATATAATTAAGTATGTAAAAAAAATTACATGTCTAATGACTGCAATTTTTCTTGTTAATATTTCTTAATAATTTTACATATTCACGATTACTAATTTTAATAATATTAGTATTATAATCTAATTCAATAACATTCCTTTTCTTTGCAATATTATTAAGAATATTACAAAAATTATCATTGACAATATATTTATTATTATCAATGCTAATATTATATTTATCAGATTTAACTAAAGTATGAGTCATTTTTAATTTATAATTAATTATTATCTTTAAGTGTTAAACAAATAAAATATCAATTTTTTTTTTTTAAAGAAACCTGACAAAAAGATATTTCGTTTTTTTCCATTCTAAACGAAACCTTTTTTCCCAACCTAGCAAACAGAAAGCCAGTTGTAACAATCAAAAAGCAACTTGACAAACACCAAATCCCTGTCACTCAACAAACTTCTGCAGTGGTCAAACACAAAAGTATCAGAATTGAGAAAGTGGAATAACAAGATGTAAATCTTGTTGGTCCAGACACGGTGACCCGCATCATTCATTCTCAAATTCTTCACTTGTCTGCATCTGACAAAAACAGAATACCCCAAACGGTACAACACTGACCTGAATGCGTCACGGTATTCTTCTCCAACATATCTGCTCGTATCTGATGTTATCAGACCGATATCAGACAAGTGCCACATGAGCCTGATGAAATCAGTCTCGGGGATGTGTTTAGCATCCCGCGGGCAATTTGGAGAAAAAGTATCGTTCAACATAAAGTCCAGAACTGTAGTCGGATGAAGTATTTCGTCCAAGTCATACCAGAATCTCTCAGTGAAACAATCAAAAGACCTCTCATGATAAGTGGTCAAGTAACTGTCAATACTGCTATCCAAGTCTGCAGAAAAATGAGGGTAGAAATCAGTAGGACATAACCGTGTCAGAGAAATGAATCTGTACGCTTCCAAGTGCTCGATTAACCGATTTGCATCAGTCTCTCGGTATCTGTGGATATCACCGAAAAGCGTGTTGAAATCATTACGTGACAAATGCACAAAAGTTTCCTGAAAATCAAGAATCCTTTGTATATTTGCTCTGACGCGGGTAATCCTGTCTGGTTCTGCCTGTCTCCTGAGTTCTCCTCGTTCCTTTTGTTGACTTGCTTCTATCTGTCTCCTAAGTTCTTCTTCTCTTCGTTGACGCACTTCTTCCTGTCTCCTAAGTTCTTCTTCTCTTCGTTGACGCACTTCTTCCTGTCTCCTACGTTCTTCTTCTCTTCGTTGACGCGCTTCTTCATGAGAACGTCTCCTTGCTTCTTCACGACGACGTCTTTCTTCTTCATGTACACGATTTTTTGAATCTTGCACGTGACGTCTGTCATCAAAATGCCTTGAACTTTCAAGAACACTACGTTCCAATGAAGGATTGTAATGGTTCAATCGGCTCAGAATTGAAGAACGTTGCTGAGGTTGAGTTGTGTGTGTGTGTGTCGATCCATTGCTTGATTGGGGCAATGAATAGTCCAGTCGCTGTTGAGACCCATTACCGCTGGAAACCGGTGAATGAGAATAGGTGTTGCCCATTTGCAGGCAAACACCCTGTCCCAGGTTTTGGGGATACGATCCACTGCTGGGACGCAGTTGGAAAGGAGGGGCTGCCTCATCACTAGCCGATGTCATTTGTCGTGTCATGGCGAAAGTAAAAAAACGCAAAGAAATAATACACAATAATAATTTCAATTTTTTTCTACACTTGTTCCCTCATGACCGAAGGTCTAGCAGGGAAAAATATAATTAAGTATGTTGAAAAAAGTATTCATTTATTCATTCAATTTACTGCAGTTTTTTTATTATAATAATTTATATAATAATAAAAAAAGTATTCATTTATTCATTCATATGTTCGTTAATCATATTATCTAATGTTTCTAAATCATCCGCATCAACATTAATACCATTATTAGAATAGAAACCATTCTTTTCTTCAATAGTTGATTCATCATATAATTGTGAATAATCAATATTTTTATCTTGTTGAACTTTAATAAGATTATCTAATACTAGTGAATAGATATCTTGATTGTCCCAAGGTTGAGACCATAACTCATTGTTAAAAATATGATAATTAAAAAATGATGTATTAACATAATTTTGATTAAACCATATAACCTCAAATTCATCTAATTCTTGAGGGAAATCAATATTCAAATTAATTATAATATCAGTCAAATAAGAAACTAATTTTGTTTGCACATTATCTAAATTATTATCATTAAAAACAAATGTTTCAGTATTTGATGAAAAATAAGATTTATATTTATTAATAGTAATAATTAATCCAACCATTTTTATTAATATATTATTATGGTATTTCTATAAACTATTTTATTATCAATTTTTTTCTACACCTTCTTTAGAAGGCGTTGTTACATGTCTAAAGACTGTAATTAAGTATGTAAAAAAAATTACAGGTCTAAAGACGGCAATTTTTATTTTGATTCATCATTAGCCATTATATTTAATAAATTAATAAAATCATCTCTATTATTTAAATTAAAACATTTATCAACAGTTAGAGAAGAAACATTATTATTATGTGTAAATAAAATAACTTTGTCATCAACAAAAGTAATTAATTTATTTTGTAATCCTAATGAATATTCACCAGATTTAATATATTTAATATTAATATTTTCCATAATATATATTATATATTATATATTATAATATGCCAAAATATTTCATTCATAATAATTATTCAAAACCTTATTTAGTAATTATTAAAGATGATATTGCTGAAATTTATAAAAATAATAAAAATAACTATGATAAATTATATAAAAAATATAAATTTATAAAAAAATATATTGGTAAAAGTTCCGGTTTATCAAAAGCCTGTGCACACAAAAAAGAAGAATCTAAATTATTTAATGGCAATACAATTATTTTACAATTGACAACAACTAAATATGTATATATTGGTCCAACAATTTATGAATTTAATATTAAAGAAAAAGTTAAAAAATATTATTCACCAGTAGGAAATAATGATATACCTTATCCTATTTTATTAACTAGTGAATATATTTATTTTATGTTAGACAGAAAGAAAGTAGCATTAGAAAATATTTACAAGAATAATATAAATTATGAAGATGCTTATAGTTTATTTTATAGTTTAAAAAATGATAAAATAAAAATTAAATTTTAAACAGAATATCGGCAAACAGTAATATATGAATAATGAATATTAATAATTAGTTTGTTATGAAACAAATTATCATATGTAGGAACTACTATTGTAATTTTAATATTTTTATTACTTACAATAGTAGCCATATCATTTATTAATGCGTGTTTTAGCATTAATTTAGAAACAGTATTGTAATTAGTTTTGTTCCACATCACATCATCGTTAATATAACATATCAAACTATTATTGAAATATTTTTTAATCTTTCCAATAAAGTGAGCCATATCTATTTCATCATCAATAACATAGATACTTTTGAAATCTTGTTCTTCAATTGACTTATTAATTCTATCAATATCAATTACAAATGACATTTTTTAATTATAATATATTGTTATTATAATTAATAAATTAATTATTCAATTTTTTTAATCTTTTCAAGATAAAAAAAACATGCGATGCAATTTTTTATCTTTGTAATAATTTATAAATATTATTATGATTAAGATGATAAGATAAATATATACATTCTTCTTTATTGATAAATTTATTTTTATAATTATTAATTAGCCAAGATAATATATGTGGTTTGTTATAAACTGTTGCTAAATAAAAATGTGATTCAATAATATCTAGATAACCAGAATTATGTAAATATTGTAATAAATCTAAATGTCCTGATTTAATACAACAAGATATTAAATAAGCATTAGATGTAATATATAATTTTAGATATTTATCAAAATAAGTATTATATGGGTCATAACAATTTTTAATATTATTTAATAAATAATCTAATATTTTAATATTTCCTTGATAACAAGTTAAAATTAAATCATTAAATTCAAAATTATTATTTTTAATAATATTGTGTTGAATAGGATAATAAAAATTATCAATTATACAATCTTTAATATTTTTATAATTATTTTCACAATAAATATTGGTGATATAAATGGTTATATCTTGGGGTAAAGAAAAAGTTTTAGCAATCATAAGAAATGTTTTAATATTTTTTTTCATTCTATACTAATAAATAATTAAAAATATATTAAATTGTAATTTAATAATAATGAATATATTTTTATTCCATCGTGATTTAAGATTAGTTGATAATACAACATTAATTCATCAATTAAAAGAAACTAAGGAACTAACCACACCAATATTTATATTCCCACCAGAACAAATTGATAAGAAAAAGAATAAATATTTTTCTAATAATTCAGTCAAGTTTATGATAGAGTGTCTTCACGAATTATCAGATGATATTAAAGATAAAGGTGGTAAAATATATTTTTTTAAAGGTGATACAATAAAAGTATTAAATGAAATTAATAAACAAATTAAAATATCTTCAATTGGTTTTAATATAGATTATACACCATATGCTAAATTTAGGGATAATCAAATAAGAGAGTTTTGTAAAGAAAATAATATTAAATGTTATGAAAAAGAAGATTATGTATTATATGATATTATTGATGGAACTACATTAAAACAAAATGGAGAACCATATTTAGTATTTACACCTTTTTATAAATTCTGTATGAATAATTTAAATGTTAGACCAATTGATAAGTTTAATAAATTTAAATTTAAGAAAGTTAATTTTGAAAATAAATATTTAATTGATGAAAAAGAAATAGATAATTTTTATGAAGAAAATGATAATGTAAATCTTTTAGCGCCTTTAGTGCGAGGTGGTAGAGATAATGGATTAAAAATATTATCTAGATTAGATAATTTTAAAGATTATGAAAAATGTAGAGATATATTAACTTATAAAACAACATTTTTATCAGCATATAATAAATTTACACCGATATCTATTAGAGAAGTTTATTTTAAAATGGTATCTAGTTTAGGTAAGAGTTCAGGATTAGTCAGAGAATTACATTGGAGAGATTTTTATTTAAATATAGTTTATTATTTTCCACATATATTACAAGGTCAAGTTAAAGGGTTACAAGGTCAGGTTAAAGGGAAAAATAAATCATTGAAAGAAGAATATGATAAAATAAAGTGGTCTTATAATAAAAATAATTTTGAGAAATGGTGTAATGGTGAAACTGGTTTTCCTATAATTGATTCAGCAATGAGACAATTAAATCAATCTGGTTATATGCATAATAGAATGAGAATGGTTGTCAGTTCATTTTTAACAAAAGATTTACATATTGATTGGTTATTAGGAGAACAGTATTTTGCAACTAAATTAGTTGATTATGAACCAACAATGAATAACCAAGGTTGGCAATGGTCAACAGGAAATGGAGCAGACCCACAACCATATTTTAGAATATTTAATCCTTGGACTCAAGCAATTAAATATGACCCAGATTGTGAATATATTAAAAAATGGTTACCAGAATTAAAAGATGTTGATAATAAAGATATATTATCATGGGATAAAAAAGAAGTTAGAGATAAGTGGCTTTTGCCTGCAAATGGGTTAAAATTAAAAATAAAATATTTTCATCCAATAGTTGAACATGATGAAGAAAGATTAAAAACATTAGAGATATATAAAAAAGCACTAAAATAAAAATATTTTAACTATATTTAAGTTGTAAATATTTATTTTTATATTTTAAATATTTATCATAATAATCTTTTTTTTTATAATCTGTTATAAAACAATCATTATTTTCTGGGCAATTTTGTAATAATGACATATATTCTATTTTATTATTTTCAAGTTTAATTTCTTTTTTGGAATGATTACCAGTAATGTCTTTTTCTTCATATGTACCTATTATGTTGTTTATATTACTTGGTAACTTTGTATATAATAAATATGGTATAGATATGTTATCTGCTATTTTATGCTCAAAAATTATTAATGAGTGTCTTTTTGTAATGTTAAAATAATGTTTTACTAATGATTTTATATTCTTATCATTATCAATTATATCAACGTCGCTTAACATAATTTTATTATACAATTTACAATCATCATCTGATAAATTTGTTATATAGTTTTTATAAATAATTTTAATATTATCAAAAGTGTTTTTAACTATATTATTATATCCATATTTACTAATATATGGTACATATATATATATATTTGGTATTGATAATTTTTTTTTATTATTAAAAAAATTTAAAAAGTTATATGTCTTTGGTATACTCAAATTATATATATTTGTTGCCATTTGAACACCTGAATAAATACAATCGTCAAAAAATAATATATTACTAGTATTATCTTTTAATTGTTGGATATAATAAGTATCGTTTATATAAAAAATATTATTTAAAATTTCATCATCTAATTTATTATTTGATAAAACATAATAGTTAAATAATACAGAAACCCAATAATTTGATTTATCAGAAAGTATTTTCCCATATGGATACATTATACTATTGTAATCAGAATAATAAATATAAAATTTTTGTTTAATATCAGTTTTAATTTTATCATTTATCATTATTATACATTTATTAAATATTTCAAATAAATTAGTTATAAATTCAGAAAATTTAATAATTTGTGTATTCTCAACAATAATATCAATAATATTAAATATTTTTGTTTTAATATATGAATCACTACACATAAAATTATCTTTAAAAGTTGTTGAATCTAACTTTAAATCATAATCTTGTCTTTCTAGATTTGTTTTAAGTTTTTTATAATTTAGTGACTTAGCAAAATCATTAAAACTTATTATTTTTTTATCCATATTATATAGTAGTATATTATATTTTTCAAAAATCTAATAATATAAAAAAATTGATTAAATAAATATTTATAGATAAGATATTTATTTATTAATAATTATGACAAACTATATTACCGAAGGGTTTATTGTTAAAAATCAAAATGGTGAAGAAGAGATTATTCACATTCCTTATAATTTGAATAACATTTTAATTAATGAAAACGATGTTATTCAAATTCTAAATAAATATAATATTAATGTAGATAAAATTAATCATATTGAGTATTTTAGACAAGCATTTATTCATAAATCATATTGTAAAAAAGATATTTATCCTCAATACATTTTAGATTGTGCTAAGCAAGAATTAGGTTATCCATCTAATTTATTAGAATTACAAGAAAAAAGTTATGAGAGGTTAGAATATTTTGGAGATAGAGTATTAAAATTAATTGTTAGTTTCTATTTATTCCATAGATATCCTAAACAAGATGAAGGATTTATGACAAGGTTACAGACTAAATTAGAAGATAAAAAGAATTTATCAGTAATGTCTAAAGAAATGGGTTTAGATAGATTTTTTATTATTAGTAAACAAATTGAAATTACTAATGGTAGAAATTTAGATAAGATACACGAAGATGTATTTGAAAGTTTTATTGGAGCATTATTTTTATCAAATGGTTTTGAACCTTGTATGTATTTAATTGTTAATCTATTAGAAACAATGGTTGATTATTCAGAAAAATTATATTGTGATAATAATTATAAAGACCAACTGTTAAGAATTCATCATCAAAATAAATGGTCGTTTCCTCAATATATTAATATTTCACAAGAAGGACCACCTCATAAAAGAAAATATATTATGGGTGTTGAAAAACATGATGTTAAACCAACTGACCCTATTAATATGAGATGTGTAGGTTATGGTATTGGTAATTCAAAAAAAGAAGGAGAACAAAACGCTGCAAAAATGGCTTTAATTATTTATGGATTGCTAGAAAAAGACCAATATGTTGAATCTGATATATATACACCTAATTGGGATAGTATATTAAACAATAATAATTCAGATAACGTATTAAATAATAATTTAGATAACGTATTAAATAATAATATTATTAATATAATGTCATTAACATCAAATATATTATTGGATGATGATAGTTTTTCAGAAAAGAGCATTTAATAATTAATAAATATAAACGCAATAAAATTAACTTAAAATAAAACATTATTTATTTAATAATGACACAAAATAATTTTAGAGATTTATGTTTTTCAAAGCAGACAATATCTAATATGTCTGAATCTATTTTTCAACAAAGTCCAAATATTAATTTATCAAGAGAATCAAAACAGAAAGTTATTGATATATTAGTTAATAAAATGAAAACTATTTATAAAACAATAGACCAAAGTAAAATTAATAATAATAATATTGGTTCTATTTTTGAACAATATAAACAATATACTATTAGTGAAACATTAAATTCATTAAATAATCCATCTAATAACGATGCCCTTGGCGGACAAGGATATAATATATCTGACTTGAAATTCCAAAGAGATTTTAAATCAAATCCTAATTCAGGAAATAAAATAATGGATAGACCAATGGCAACAAAAGTAAATGACCCATTTACTCAAAATCAAACATATAATCAACCGCAAAGTAATTCACAGTTTGACCAAGCATTTAAACCCATTGATAATAATTATTCTTTATCAGAAATGAATTATAGCAGTCAATCAAATAATTCTTTTAATAATCAATCAAATAATTCTTTTAATAATCAATCAAATAATTCTTATAATAATCAATCAAATAATCCATTCAACAATCAAACAATTAATAAATCACAAACAGATATTAAACATAAATTAGAAGAAATTAATAAAAGTAGAATGTCAGAAGTTCCAAGTATGGTTAATAAAAGACCACCTACACCAGACTTTTTAAAACCAATTAATACAAATCCAACTAAAATAGAAAATAATAATAATTTTAATAATAACAATTCTAATCAATTTAATAATAATGCTAATCAATTTAATAATAATGCTAATCAATTTAATAATAATAATGCTATACAAGATTTAAATACATCAGTAACATCATTTCACGGTTTATCAAATGATTCTGGTGATGATTTATATAGTTTAGGTAATTTTGATAAACCAATATTTTCAAATGAAATAGTTGAAGATAATTCTAGTTTTGAAGATAGATTAAAAAAATTACAAAATGATAGAAATAATTTAGGACCTATACAACAAAATCAAAATGATTTAAATACATTAGGAATACAACAACAGCAACAACAACAATTGCAACCATCTTATCCGCAACAACAACAACAAATGCAAATGCAATCTAATTCGCAACAACAACAGTTGCAAGTGCCATCTTACCAGCAACCTAACTTGCAAGTGCCATCTTATCCACAACAACAACAACAGTTGCAAGTGCCATCTTACCCACAACCTAACTTGCAACTATCTTATCCACAACCTAACTTGCAACCATCTTATCCGCAACAACAATTGCAATCTAATTCGCAACCTTCTTACTCCCAAATGCAAATACAACAACACCAACTATCTTACTCCCAACCTAATTTGCAACAACCTTCTTACCCGCAACAACCTTCTTTCCCGCAACAACATCAACCTAATCATCCACAACAACAACAAGTAGTTCAAATATCACCTCAACAAGTGCTACAACAACAACAACATTTTTTAATACCACAACAACCAACAATAAAACAAACTAGTCCAAATCAAGAATTAAATAATTTACAAAATGTTAATAAAGAATATGAATTATTAAAATTAAAACAAGAAGAAATAAATAATAAATTATTATTACTTAATAATAAAGAAATAGAAATGAAACAATTAGTTGATACAT
>JACCEB011484339.1_pt1 | contig 81386 bp, 38 predicted proteins | sample 7454761 | NCBI WGS metagenome assembly JACCEB01 (sample SAMN15323454, study PRJNA562643) | freshwater metagenome | isolation source: river surface water | place: USA:Blue River Watershed | collected 2017-08-18 | reverse complement strand
TTGACCGTGGGCAAGTACGCGTATGGTATTTTGACACAGTAGCAGGTGCATGGACAAAACGCGGTGACGATATATTCGGTGAAGGAACGAATAATCAGAGTGGGTTCAGTGTATCTATGTCGGCTGATGGCAATACCGTTGCAATTGGTGCACCATATAATAATGGAGCCAATGGCCCTGATAGTGGACATGTTCGTGTATATAAATGGAATGGGACAGCATGGTTACAAGCCGGAACACTTGATATTGATGGAGAGACGGGGCTTAGGTTGATCTCGACAACTTCATCACAAATTCAAACTTCTTCTAACCGATATGCTTTGAGTATAAGTAATTTGGACGGTAGATACCAAACCACATCAACAAATATAAATTCTTTGTATTATATTTACACGTCATCTGATTATGGTGTAAGTTGGACTACTCGATACTCTACAGGAGTGGCGAGTATATATCATTCAATTGCTATGTCAGATAATGGTCAAATTCAATATGCAGTTACCATATCGCCCGATAGTAGAATATACAAATCAACTAATTATGGTGTTACATGGAGCGAGATATATTACATTAATCTCAATTTGGCAGATGTTGCTACAAATTCCAACGGTCAGTATGTTAGTGTTACTGTATCCCAAGGACCTATATACTATTCCCAGAATTATGGTGTACATTGGTTCACAGCAAACTTCGGCGACGGGAACCGTGATAGATTTTGGAAAAATATAAGTATGTCAGCAAACGGACAATATCAACTCGCTGCATACGAGAGCGACCAAGGATTCGGTGGGGTTTATAGGTCATCTGACTATGGTGCCAACTGGAGCGCCGTTATTAGAATAAGTAGTCCATCATCTTTTTATGGTGCCGCTGTATCAGCATCAGGTAAGTATATGTTAGCATCATCATGGGGAGGTAGATTTTACATTTCTCAAAATTATGGTATTGCTAATGCTTGGACAGAAATAACAAGTGTTGCCGGCCAAAGTTTAAGTACTTCCATATATTATTCTGCTGCAGTATCACCATGTGGGAGATTTATGACTGTTGGACAATATTATTATGGAAATATATATATAAGTTCTGATTATGGTTCTACCTGGTCGCTCAGTTATGTTAACACATCAGTTACAAAAGACACTAGTGCAACTATAAGAGGTATAGTAAATATCGGTAAATTACAAGTTGCAATTATTACAACAACAACACTCATATGGTCACAAGATTTTGGTAGTACTTGGTCTGAATATACGACATCATTACCCTTACCTATCGGCGACCGTTCCGGCTACAGTATAAGCATCTCTGCGGATGGAAATTCAATTGCGGTGGGTGCGCCGTATAATGATGGAACATCCGGTATGGACCGTGGACAGTTACGCGTATTCGATTATAACACAACAAACCAGACATGGCCACAACGTGGAACAGATAATGATGGTGAGGCCTCATATGATTTGGCAGGTTGGAGCGTGAGTATGTCAGCTGACGGAACCACTGTTGCATTTGGTGCGCCAATGAATGACGGGGCCGGCAACGCATTACCAGATAGTGGAAGTGTGCGCGTTTTTAACACAACCGTGACAAATCCAATAACCTACACTAGCAGTAATCCTAGCGTTGCTGAGGTTTTTTCAAATCTCATCGTAATCAAAGGTGATGGAACCACAGATATTACTTCTACGCAACTTGGAACCACGACAAATGGAACATTAACAACAAGTGGAACAACATATTTGTTAACCTACACCACTGGAACATTATCTGCAACTTCATACATGTACTATTCTAAAAACTATGGTGTAAATTGGTCAATCTTATCTTCCGCTGGCTCCCGTGCCTGGTCATCGGTCGCATTATCTGAAAATGGTAGTACGATTTCCGCGACAACGAGTGACGCAACCGGCGGTGTTTGGGTCTATGCGATGCCCGACGACCAATATTACCAGCAGGCAACGCTTACGAATTCCGGAAGCAATACCATTACGTCAACTGTTCGTGCTATCGCATACGGAAATAGTGGAACTGGCGCAGCTATCGACGGTTATTGGGTAGCCGGTGCCGATGCTTCTGCAAATACGCTTGCATACTCATCTAACGGTATCGACTGGACCGCAGTTCTAGGGTCCAAGACCACACTCTTCAATTCCGTGAATGGTGTCGCATATGGTTCAGACTCACAGGGTACGCCAATGTGGGTTGCAGTGGGATTACCATTCGTTGGATCAGTGCCAGGTGTGTCTGCATACAGTATTGCATATTCCTATAATATGACGACATGGATAGGAGTTCATAATACGTCGAATTTCACCGGACAAGGCAATCACGTTTCATACGGACAGGATGAGTACGGCGAGGGAATATGGATTGCAGTTGGTCAAAGCGATGGCATTCTCGCGGCAAATCTCGGTAATTCATCAACATACAACAGCAACGGTACCACAAATACCACAATATTCTACTCATATGACGGCGCAAATTGGTCAGCGGCTACCGGTGATGGCGTATTCGCGGTTTCGGGTACAGATGTTACATGGGGTGTAGATGCATCAGGTGTACCTACATGGGTAGCAACTGGAGTAGGTTATACAAATCCTCTCACAGGTGTCTTTATCCCAGGTGGGTGTGTTGCATATTCCACGAACGGTAGGGTATGGACGCCAATACGCAACCTTACTTCGACCGGTCTTTCTGCGACAACCCTCCCGGCAACAACACGCGGACATGCAATGCTAGCTCCACCGTCGAGTACCGGGTTCATCATTCCAACGTACAATAACATTTGGCGAATGATGGGTGGAGATATTGACGGAGAGGGACAAATTGAATATAGCGGAATTAGTGTTAGTATTTCAGCTGATGGAACAGTAGTTGCAATTGGAGCAAATCAAAATGATGGCTCTGGTAACAACGCTGGTCACGTTCGTGTCTATAAATACAATCCAAACAAAACAGTTGCACAAATGAACCAAGCGTTACCTGGGTTTGGTCCAGCTGGATGGGACCGTCTTGGTGGAGATATCGATGGCGAACAAAGCGAAGACCAAAGTGGATTTAGTGTCTGTCTATCTGCAGATGGTACTACAGTAGCAATTGGAGCAAGGCTTAATGATGGAACAACTGGTTCGGCAAGCAACAATCGCGGACACGTCCGTGTATATCGTTATCGTGCAGATAAGACTGCACCGCAATTCGGAGATACATCAGCAACCGCAACTGATTTTGGTCCAGCAGGCTGGGACCGACTTGGTGGAGATATTGATGGTGAAGCAGCGGGTGACTATAGTGGTACAAGCGTAAGTATTTCAGCCGATGGAAATATAATCGCAATTGCTGCTAGTGAAAATGATGGTTCTGGTAATTTATTATCAAATAGCGGTCATGTTCGAGTATATAAATACACGCAAGGCAAAGGTGAAATAACTGACCAAAATAGTTTGTTATTTGGTCCAGTTGGATGGGTGCGTCTTGGAGCTGATATTGATGGAGAAGCCGTAAGTGATGGTTCATTAGCCTCACCGCCAATGATTAGCGTTGCTCTGTCCGCTGATGGTTCAACTGTTGCTATTGGAGCTCCTGGCAATGATGCAACAAACTTATCGACTGATTCCGGCACGGGACAAGGTCATGTTCGCGTGTATAAATATGACGCAAATAAAATGAACGCACAAATGACACAAGGTTCCGCGAATTTCGGTCCAAGAGGATGGAACCGACTAGGTACAGATATTGACGGATTAATTGCTCAAGAACAAAGCGGAACAAGTGTAAGTCTATCTGCAGACGGAACCATAATTGCCATAGGTTCGCCAAACCCAGCAACTGGTGCAGTTCAAGTTCGAATATTTTCTTGGAATAGCACTACATGGGTCCAGCGTGGAGGCAGTATCAGCGGCGAAACAACTGATGACCGAAGTGGAACAAGTGTAAGTCTTTCTGCGGATGGAAATATACTTGCTATTGGTGCTCCATATAATGACGTACCAACTACAGTAACCGCCGATAATCGTGGTCATGTCCGTGTATATAAATACAACGCAGGCAAAACAGCTGCAATTACCGACCAAACTCTTCCCAATTTCGGTCCGGTAGGATGGGACAGAATTGGCGTAGATATTGACGGAGAAGCGCCTGGAGACGAGAGTGGAACTAGCGTAAGTATTTCTGCAGATGGAACCACACTGGCGATTGGGTCCATCACAAATGATGGTGGAGGTAATTTGGCTGGTCAAGTCCGTGTCTATAAACTTGACACCTTCGGTGCAATTACCTACACCAGCAGTAACCCCGCCGTGGCGGAAATATACGGCAATGCAATACTACTTATCAAAGACATTGCAAGCGGAACAACGACCATTACTGCAACACAATCGGCTGTTTCACCATTCAGCGTAACACCAACTATAGTGCAAGGTACACTTACTGTTACTGGAACAACATACACTCTGAATTACAATAACATTTTATCGGTATATACACCATTTACAGGTTTAAATGCATCAGCTTTAACAGTGGCATACGGACGTAATGGTTCAAAAGGAACAGGCGCGCCACTTTGGATTGTAGGTGGTAGTGGAGGAACAAATGTCTTTGCACGTTCGTCGCGACCAAGTGCAGTTCTTGCTGATGCATGGTCAGTTGTTGCATCAAATGCGGAAATGGCGAATGCACCATTCACCGTATGCAATTCAATCGGATATTCCAATGGTATCTGGGTCGCGGGTAATAACACTGACAGTATAAATGTTCTTGCACGGTCCGACGATGGTGGGATAACATGGAAGCCAATTACAGCCGCATCAACGACGGGAATTATCGCAGGTTCAACCGCCATCGGCGCCAATGCGTTCTGCAACTACTCGCTGGCGTATGCAGATTATTCGAGCGATACAAATTTGCGGTCATGGGTCGCAATACCGGGAACTAAGAACTTCATGTTCGACGGAGGTGTGAATACAGTTGCAACAGTGAGTAGCAATATTGTGACAAGCACATACGGTGCAGCAACGACAATACCATCGACTGTGAGCGTAATGGTTCCACCGTCATCAGCACTAACGACGACATATGGAAGTGAATGGAAACAACTCGGTGCAGATATTGACGGAGAAGCCGCGTATGATTATAGTGGATATAGCGTAAGTATATCAGCGGACGGAACTGTTGTAGCAATTGGAGCACAACAGAACGATGGAACAACCGGAAATATTAATGATAATCGCGGCCACGTGCGCGTATATAAATATAATCCAAACAAAACCACAGCACAAACCAATCCATCTCTTCCTGGGTTCGGTCCAGTAGGTTGGGAGCGTCTTGGTGCGGATATCGACGGCGAAACAAGTGGTGACTTCACTGGTTTTAGGTCTAATGTCTGTATATCTGCGGATGGAACTGTCGTAGCAATTGGGGCGCCTTATAATGACGGTAATGGTAACAACTCTGGCCATGTACGTGTATATAAATACAATCCAAACAAGTTGACCGCACAAACCAATCAGTCTCTTCCTGGTTTCGGTCCAGCTGGTTGGGACCGTCTTGGTGATGATATTGACGGTGAAGCTGTTGATAATTGGTCAGGAGATTCGATTAGTATGTCCGCAGATGGAAGTGTTATAGCTATTGGTTCACCTAATAATACAAGCTACGCAGGCCACGTGCGCGTATATAAATATAATCCAAACAAATTTGCAGCACAAACTAACCAGACTCTTCCTGGGTTCGGTCCAGTAGGTTGGGACCGTCTTGGAAAAGATATTGATGGAGAAGCACCGAGTGACAATAGTGGGTGGTCGGTTAGTATCTCAGCTGACGGAACTGTTGTAGCGATTGGGGCAAAGAATAATACTAATAATACGGGCCATGTACGTGTCTATAAATACAATTCCAACAAAACATTGGATCAAACCAATCAGGAACTTGATGGGTTCGGTCCAGCCGGTTGGGACCGACTTGGAAAAGATATTGATGGAGAAGCACCGGATGACTTTAGTGGATGGTCGGTTAGTATCTCTGCTGACGGAACTGTTGTAGCGATTGGGGCAACTCATAACGACGGTAATGGTAACAACTCTGGCCATGTGCGCGTGTATAAATACAATCCAAACAAGTTGACCGCACAAACTAATCAGTCTCTTCCTGGGTTCGGTCCAGCTGGTTGGGACCGTCTTGGCGCGGATATTGATGGAGAGGCACAAACTGACTATAGCGGTACTAGCGTAAGTATATCAGCTGACGGAACCATAGTAGCAATCGGTTCATCTAATAATACAAGCAACACAGGCCATGTACGTGTCTATAAATACAATTCAACCAAGTTAACAGACCAACCTAATCAGTCTCTTCCTGGTTTCGGTCCAGCTGGTTGGGACCGTCTTGGTATGGATATTGACGGTGAAGCGATTGGAGATGACAGTGGAATTAGCGTACGTCTTTCTGCTGATGGAACGACACTAATAATTGGTGCGTCTTTGAACAGTGGATATACAACCTGGGCCGGCCATGCCCGTGTATATAACATCACTACCACCAATACGATAACTTATACCACCAGTAACTCATCTGTTGCGGATATATTCGGTAATCTTCTTCTTATTAAAGGAACCAATGGAACGACTAATATTGTTGCAACACAAGGAACATTAGCGTCACATGGTATGCTCACAGTAAGTAATACATCATATACGTTATTATATAACAAATCATGGTGGGTCGCCGGCGGTAAAAACCAATTCATACAACAACAAGGGCAGCTTTACCCTCAAATGCCAGGTAATGCATCAATTGCATATACTACAAATACAAACGGTGCAAGTGGCTGGATATTAGGAACAAGTACGGTCGCAAATGGAGGAAATGGAATTATAGATTTAGATGAAATAAGAGACATTGCATTCTCTCCGCATACACAACAATGGTTGGCTGTTGGAGTAGGGTCGGCAGCAACTCCTACAAGAACTGTATTGTATAGTGCGAATGGTATTGCATGGACAAGTTCTATTGTTTCTTCTGCCGACGCATCACTCAATTTGAATACATGCGTTTGGAACCAGTTGGATGCGAGTGCGTCAGCCGCTGGACGTTGGCTGGTAGGAGGAACAAGAAGCGGTTCAGACTCTACAGCAATATCTTTGTATATTTCTACTGAAACGACCGGACAATCATGGACACCTATCGTGGGAACCGGTGCAATTTTATCACAAGTCTATTCTCTCGCGTATAACGGGCGGGTTTGGATTGCAGCAGGAACACCTGCCACCAGTAATGGTAGCACAAGTACCTTGATGCGAACAACAGACCCTACTGGTGCGACAGGCTGGCAAGGTATCGCAAATACAAATGTAAGCACCGGCGGTTTCGATACAGCAGCAAGGTCAATCACATGGAATGCTGACCAGCAGATGTGGGTCGCCACAGGTGAGAATACAGGTGCTGCCACCGATGCGTCCTTCTCTTCCGTGATATATTCTCTTGATGTTAGTGGAAGTATTGGCACATGGCGAAGTGTGCGGGAGACAAATTCATTCTGTTTCTCTGGCGAAGGTACGAGTATCGCGTTTAAAGGTGATAAGTGGTTTGCCGCAGGACAAGGAACAAACCAAATTGTTACGACAACTGGTGCATCTGCAGCCAATGCTGCCGCAGCATCATGGACACCTATCACTCACGGCACCTCACTCACTAGTATTTCTGATATTGCTTACACAGGAAGACGACTTATTGCAACCGGTGCAAGCGTGAGCGGAACAAGCAACGGCGTTATTCTTACAACGGACAACTCTGGTAGCGTATGGACTGCCGCACCAGCAACACCTGGTCCTGGTTTCAGTGATGCAATGGGCGGCGGAACAAGCATTACATTTGAACCATCATATGAAGGTGTCGGTCGTGCAGTGGCTACGGGCAGGTCGACTGCGAATACAATTAGTGTAAGCACGGATGGAGGAGTTAGCTGGTCGGATGCAAGTGTGCAATATAGTACGCTTGATGCATCATCATCTGCTATCACCCAACCTCTCTTCACAACCGGTGGAAATAGTGTAGCGTATGTTGGCAACGATACATTATTCGCAGGTGGTGGCAATGATGTCCAATGGACTGGAAAGAGATGGGTAGCTACTGGGCGAAATTCAGCGACTACCGCAGCAAGTGTTGCGGCTACGAGAACTACGACTGCATCCACGTCGGCTCCTCTCCAAGATGTTATCAACAATAATACATCCGCGGTGGCAATAAGTGATGACGGAATTACATGGCAATGTGTAAATGCTTCACAGGGACCAAATATAACAGATGGAACAATCATTGCAAGCAACTCCCGTATCGGTCCAACCCCTCTTATCAATAGTAAAATCGTGATTACAGATGGCGGTGATACAGAGGTAAATGCAGATTATGGAGGCATGATTGGCGGAGTTGGAGGATCCGGAACCGGTGTAGCGCAAATCGACATTATATCTGAACTTACACCGGTAAGCACAGCTGCTTCAAGTGTGGTATTAGGTGCTGTAAATATCCTTGGAACCGGAAACAATGGTGGCGCGAACGGTGTTGGCAACGCATCAAATGCTAGTTTTGATAATACATCATTCTCAATAACTACACGCCCATTATAAATAATACTTATTCTTACGATAATACAGTACAGTAGAAAGTTGCTACAATACGAGCGTATAGTATGGCGTTTGTAAGAAAGAGTTCATCCAACAGTGTATTTAGAAAAATAACAAGTAATACAGCATTTGGCGCAGGCGGATTTTCAATGTTAAGTTTGACCAGCGCGGTAAATAAAGGTAACACTAGTGCAACTTTAGGTGGAACGAGTACAACAGTAACCACTATAAGTGGTTCAGGGTTTAATTCTGGAATTACAAATAGTGGAGGAGGTAGTAGTGTAACTGGTGGTAGTGGTAGCGGTGGTGGCAGTGGTGATGTTTGTACGGAAATAGAAGCATTGATGAATAGTAATGTTGTTAAAAATATTAGTGAAATTAATAATAATTATTCATCTGGTGCATTCAATTTAATCAAGTCTCAACTCAACCAAACATTATATAACAATTTCTCATTGGGTTTATACAACCTGAAAAAACCATTAAACACGACATATGAGAAGGTAAGAAAATTCATTAATACGAATTTAGAGGGTCTGCTTCAATCCATTAATTTGTATAATACAAACACGAGTGTAACAGACCAGCGAGATGCCTACAAACTGATTGCCGATAAATTCAACGACCCCAATGAATTACTTGCACAATTGAATATGTTGCGTGGTTCTGTATCACTATTTCCGGATCAGTATATTACGGTTATTCCGGTGGAAATCAAGCCCGAATATCTTGCATATATTAAAACATATGGTTATCCAGAAAATGGTATTTGGGACCCAGATTTACTCGGTGCAATTATTGCAAGTATCGGAACTGCCAACATTTAATAAATATAAAAATATAAGTAATACTTATTAAATATAGCATTTTAATAAGTATAGTCCATGTCGCGAAAGGATAGCGAAAAGAAACGAGGCAAATATGGGTTTGACCTGGATATAAATAGTTATTCGATAGATGATTTGATGGAAATCTATAAAATTCCAAAACATCAAAAAGGCAATATTACAGAAGATTATGTAAAAAACATGACGAGAGAAATTGTACAGCAATACAAGAATTACAATGCAACTGGTATTGGAGGTGATATGCCATTCTCCGAAAATTATAATGAGGATGACGAATATGTCATGTTCTTTAGCGAAGCGCAGAAACGTATCATTCAATATCTTCAATCGGGGGTTTCATTCATAACTGACGCCAATATTGCGACATCGTCAGGCAGGACAATCGAAAATCAACTTATCCAAAAATTCGCGCCGTCATCAATATTGAGTGATGGAGATAAGCTTGTAATGATGCCAAAAGACACCGTCCATGTCCAGAATATTAATCCGAATCTTATCGCAACACCATCGTTTATACATGATTTTGCAAAAGGCGTCATTAATCCTCTTGACCGACAAACAATTAAACGTATTGTGAGTATCGATACTCTTTTTCGAGAGAACCATGGTTCAACGACATCCGCTGACTATGTTTGGAATTTACCAACACCGATAAATAACGTGCTTTCGATGAAAATCGTCTCGATGGAATTTCCAAATATGGTAAAAATGTTTTCAAATGCAAAAAAAAACAATATTTTCACCATTCATCTATATAACGTCCCACAAAGATATACAGAAAATGGGCAGGTAAAAACCGTATTTATTAATCATAGTGAAACGATTATTATTCCCGAAGGTTATTTGATTTCATCCGATTATCAGATATTAATGAGTAATTATTTCATTAACTCGTTAAAGCCGAAATCTGGAAAGGTTGTTGCAGATTTGGTAGATATTTCGAACGTAAAGACATATGTCCCGCGCGATCCATCTGCATATATAGACGCGTCAAGCAATCAACTCATATTTAATGGTTTAAAATACCTTGTTACTGAAGTAAGCGATCTTTCAACTAGAACAATTATTCGTTCGAGAGAAGAGAGTGACTCTGTTCCACCTATTGCAGAAATACCAACACCGAGTGACCCGTATTATCGTGCCTTTTATGGAAACTACGATAGTAATTATCAATATTCATCAAACTTCTACTTCAAACTGGATTTTAATATACAAGAAGACAAATCGTTTACAGATTATTATAAGGAAGGTGGCGTGTTTTTAAGAAAAAAAACGACTCAGGATATTTCATTCAATGGACAAACTGTAACTGTTATGGTCGACCCAGACCCAAACAGCAACGAATGTGCCAGTTCATCGTCTGCCCGCGTTCATATGACATCAAAAACGTTACAATGTTTTCGACCCAAATTAGACCCTCATACCGGTAAAGTAACTCGTTCAAATACAAAGATGCGTCCTTTATATAAAAACGCAGGTTGGGGGATTGGGTTTTATAAAGATACGTATATTGTAGATTCGCCTTACGCACATCAAAGTCGATTTGATAATAATTTAACATACGCGCCACTAGTATATAATCGTTACATTGAGAGCGAGTCTTCATACGGAAGTTCAGCAACACAATATTTCTTTTTAGAATTAGATGATTATAATCGAAATTTTACATCAAATACGATTATTGCAGAAACGGGAGGTGGAACCCATTTAGGAAATAATATCATCGCGAGAATACCGGTTACAGCGCCAGCTCTTAATATTAATTATACAAGCCCGAGCGATTTGATATTTAAGCAGAGAGATTATTTTGGCCCAGTTAAAATAGAAAAACTACATCTGAGATTGGTAGATAAATATGGAGAAGTTTTAGATGTTCAAAATAATGACTATTCGATAGCGATTGAATTAACGACAACATATTAACGAATATAAAATACTTGAATTATAATATTTAAGAATAATCGAAAATATATTATATTACATTATAATATAAATACTAATGTCGTCGATCGATTTTTCATTACCGGCTCTTAACAGCACCTTCCAGCTTGATGTGTCTGGTGCAATATTGAGGGAGGCGCCTGATACTATGACAGATGTCAGTGCAACTGCTATCTATAACTTCAAGACTTCTCACATGAACAACATATTTAAGTACTTCAGTGACAGTTATGATGTTAATGATATTACTGACGGAACTGACGTTCGCTACTATGTGTTCATGGACCAATGGCCGGTTGATGCATCTCTGAACCCTGCTCATGCTGAGATGAAGTCTGCTAGCGGTCATATGTTACCAACAGATGGCACGAATGTCGTTAGAAACAAGAACCTCGTCAAGCACGACTTTACTCGCTATTTGGCTTATAAGCTGTTTAACACTGTTTATGGTGTTGATTTGTTTAGCAATGAAACCGCTTTACATGAGGACATTTCAAGCAAGGGACGCACGGCTAAGAATAGTATTATGACTGTTCTTAAGAATGTTAGCACAAAGGCCGCGACTGGTTCGACAATCGTTGTTGGACAAACTGATGCTTCGGATAATAGATATTCTACGAATGCCAATACTGCCACTAGTAATGTCTGCCGTGAATTGATGCGCCAGATTGCAAGTGTTGCCCCTGCTCGTTTTTACGATGCTTCATACAACGATGCTTCCGGAAATCCTTATCGCACGGTACCACTTCGTGCTGGCGATACTATCAACTTCAAGGTATTCATCAGAGCTGCTGCCAATCAACATACGCTAACTAGTCGTACTAATGAGTTTGAGGATCGGGTGTATAAGATACAGTTGGTTTTGAGTGATACCGCCAACACTACTCCAGTTGATGGCACTGCTACGGATCTACTTGATTATGTCGCTAATGCATAAAAATAAATAATTATCATATCCATTGAATTTATTTTGTAATTATTATAAAATAAATTAATTTAGAATGAAACATGCTGCATTGATTTACGCAATTTTTGGTTTATCGTTTTTTTATAGTGTGGGCTATCCAGTAGCAGCCAGCAATGTCGGATTTCTCTCGGTTGGTGATTGGGGGTCGGCATCTCTCGGCGGGTATCATTTACGAAATGCGCAAGATACATCTGCAGCAATGAAAGCATACATATCAAATCGTGAAAAAAATGGCCAAGACCCCCCAGTTTTTATATTAAACACCGGCGATAACTTTTACTACTGCGGTATCCAAAATACAAGCGACCCGCAAATCGACGAGGATTATACCAAACTATTTGGTGGGATGGGCATTCCATGGTACCATTCTCTCGGCAATCATGATTATGGTTTTTCGCCGGAAGCGCAACTCGCCCTTAATGAAACTATACCCGGATGGAATATGGATGGTTATTATTATCACCGTCGAGTAGTTATACCACCTTCTGGTAAATCGGGGCGGGACCATAACAGTATCACTGACGACATTATTGCCAACATTATTGTTCTTGATACAAACCCATGCGTGAGAGATTATCGAGGTACGGACCGCCGTAAATGGGACCCGTGTGGAACGCAATACCCAGATTGCTCGCCAATTGCCGAACCTTGTCGTTTTCATGAAAATATTCTCTCGCAGGATTGTGAAACACAACTTGCATGGGCTAGTAAAATACTCGCAGATATTTCTTCGCGGGGTAGTAATGAATGGGTCTTTGTAGTTGGCCATCATAAAGCAGAAGAAATAAATGTTGCCGATTTTCAGACAGCCATACTTGATAACCCACAAGTTCATTTGTATTTGAACGGACATACTCATAATCTAGAGCATTACGAAATAAACGGACAGGCAAAATATATGACAACCGGTGCAGGCGGAATGGTGATTATCGGCGATAGTACGCCACTACTTCCGTCACGCTCACACTATTCAGAACATAACCAAACAGATACAATAGCAAAAAGTATTTGGAGTAAAGTTGTCACAGGATTTACATCGCATACATTCATGAATAATGGGCTCACCTTGCAAACTGATTTCTGGGATGCCAAAAAAAATGAAAGCATATACACCTTTTATGTTACATTGAAATCGTAATATTTAGTATTTAATTATTTAATATATTCTATGTAGATAATATAGAATATATCCAAACTGAGTTCAAAGCGCTATGACTGTAGTAAGTATAATACTTGTAGATAAACGAATACAAGATTATGAAACTATAGTTACGGCATTGAAACATGATGTTGTTACATCTATTGTATTTGATGTATTAGCGATTGATACCGCAATATGTCAAGACACAAATACGACCTCATTTCAATATATATTGAATAAAATCGCCGAAATTGGCGTCGGTACGATTACAAACGTCGGAATTGTTCAGCATAATACTGGCGCACCATTTCATCGTTTTTTCTCTCGATTGCAGGGGGAGGAAAGTGTCATAGCATCTGTTGAAACTGCAGACCCAACACTCCAGTCGTGGGCAGAATTTGCCGGGTTTATAACATCGCTCAAAAACACATACGGTGTCCAAAATGTGGATTTGATGGCGTGCGCACTTTATTCCAACCCAAACTGGAAGTATGTTATCGATACATTGGCCAAACAAACAGGTGTCGCTCTACGCGCATCCACCGATGATACGGGTGCAGAAGCTTTGGGTGGAGACTGGTTCCTGGAATCACATACAGGCGTGAATTTAAAGGATGTGTATTTTACAGAAGCGATAGAAAATTATCAAGGGGTGTTATTTTGGACAAATAAAAGCGGATACCAGTTATATAATACGAAAAGTATTACACCTGGAAATGCAATTGCATGGGGATATGACTATTATGGTGGAGATACTACTATGAACGCGATAGGTGGTAGTTTATCCTCTAACATTATAGCGGTTTATGGTAATACTTATGCATTCGCAGCGTTACGTACAAATGGAAGTGTAGTGACATGGGGTGATAATTCAAGTGGAGCAGCACAACAAAAATGGTCAGGTGGCGCTGTAGGTAGTGTTGCTGCCAGTTTGACAGCTGGAGTTACAAAAATATATATGAATTCACAGGCAATGACGGCCTTAAAAAGCGACGGAACAGTAGTTACTTGGGGTAATAATTCATATGGTGGGAATTCTAGTACGGTTACATTGACAAACGTAGTTGATATATACTCGAACCAATATGTATTCGCTGCTTTAAAAAGCGATGGTAGTGTCCAAACATGGGGTAGTTCTAGTTATGGTTCAGACTCGTCAACTGTTACGTCATCTATCAATTCAAATGTAGTCAGCGTAAATATGGGATATCGTGCTGGAGCAGTATTAAAAAAGGATGGTAGTGTAATTACATGGGGTGATACAACATATGGTGGTAATTCATCATCAGTTTCTAGTAGCTTATCCTCTGGAGTTGTCGTAATATATACAGATAATGAATATACATATGCTGCTTTAAAAAATAATGGAAGTATAGTTGTATGGGGTCAAACCGCGTATGGCGGGAACCCACATATCGCTGCAAGTTCAGTAAATCTAACAAATGTTGTATCTGTATGCAATCATACTTCAGTATATGCGGCACTAAAACTGGACGGAAGTGTAGTTACTTGGGGTATAACAAGCAATGGTACAAGTACTGCTGAAAATGTCACATTATCAACAGCCAAAATTGTAAAAATTTGTAGTTCGTCATATTCATTTGCAGCATTGACATCCACTGGTAATGTGATAACATGGGGTTACGGTCCTTATGGTGGAGACTCAAGTGCTGTTACCGCGTCTATAACTGATTCAAATGTGGTTGCTATATATAGTACTACCTACGCATATGCTGCGTTAAAAAAAAATGGACAGGTAATTACATGGGGAAATAGTACTAATGGCGGAAACTCAACATCTGTAGCGAATGATATTTCAGCAAATGTAGTTGCAGTATATTCAACGCAATCTTCATTTGCCGCATTAAGAAAAGACGGTAAAGTAATTGTATGGGGGTATACTCTTTATGGTGGCGCATCTAATGTGTATATTGCTTCTACTAGTGGAACAAAATCTATAGCTGGGGGAAATTTGAATTCTGGTATTACTGCCATAAACAATACAGTGTTTGCATTCGCCGCTATTCAAAATACGATTGCAACGTCATTTGACCTTTCCGCGTCCTATTACACCGACAACGACCGTTACGATATTTTACGAAATAAAGAAAATCGTCGCCGCACCAATCTTACTACATTGAACAATAATGTTTTTACATTATCAAGCGCTCGCGACATTGAACGATTTAATTACACAATTCCTAACGATACGGGTCCATTTCGAATTATCATTCCGGATTACGTGGATACGAATTATTCAATTACATCAACAGTTACAGTGCCAGGAGGTGCTTCTATAAATTATATTATTGCATGTGATGAGGGCGAGCCAATTATAATTTCAGGTGTAACATACATTAATTATGGCGGGTTTGTCTATCTTCGTAATGCAGACAATACATTTACAAAAATAACAACTACAACGATAAGTTCTATTACATACCATTTATATGGTGGAGATGGTATTAATTCGAGCGGCATAGCGTTACGCTATCGTATAGGCCCTTTCGCCATCCCGTCAAAAACGTATGGCGATGCATCTTTTAATATTACAGAACCAATTAGTTACACCAGTGGTGCCTTTACATATACAAGCAGTAATACTGCAGTCGCTACAGTAACATCTGCGGGAACAGTAACAATTAATGGTCCGGGAACCACAACCATAACTGCGACTAGACCAGGAGGTGCGGCTTCTGATGTAGCCGGTATTACCAATTCTTCGGTAATTAAAGCGAGTTCGGCGACAACGAATAGAACTTGGCGTGCTATATCATTATCAAACACCGGTGAATATCAAACTGCAGTAACTAAAACCAGCGGTTATATCTACACTTCATCTAATTATGGAATAACATGGACGGAACGAACCGCTGCTGGAGCAAGAGAATGGAATTCTATATCATTATCAAGCACAGGTGAATATCAAACTGCTGTTGCTACTGGCGGTAAAATCTACACATCCTCTAACTATGGAGTAACATGGACTGAACGTTCCGTGGTTAAAACATGGCTCTCCGTATCAATATCAAATACGGGACAGTATCAAACTGCAGCAGGAAGTTCAGATAATATATGGACATCCTCTGACTATGGAGTAACATGGACAGGAGTGACCACGCTTGGTAATAAAAATTGGAGGTCAGTATCAGTATCCGGAACAGGTGAGTACCAAACCGCTGTAGCTGGAAGTAGCTATATTTATACCTCATCTGACTATGGAGTAACATGGACGGAACGAACTACTACTGGAACTACTCAAGCATGGGAAGCAGTATCAATATCAGACTCTGGTCGATATCAAAGTGCAGTTATTACAAATGGCGGTATCTATACATCGTCTGACTATGGAGCATCATGGACACAACGAAACGCTGGAAGTAGAAATTGGTATTCAATATCATTATCCAATACGGGACAATATCAAACTGCAGTACATTATCAAGGGAGTATATGGGTATCATCTGACTATGGAATAACATGGTCGCCCCGCGCTACCAATATGAATTGGAATTCAGTGTCTTTATCAGAAACAGGTGAGTTTCAGTCAGCGGTCATTACTGGAGGCCAGATATATTTTTCAACAAATTACGGATTTACATGGTCAAATATCGCATCATATGAATTAATGAGCGTTACCACGACACTTGTAACAAATAAAGCTGCGCCCACACTTAGCGCACTTACAATACCAACAAAAGTACCTGGAGACATTCCATTCACACTCACTCCACCAACATCATCAGTTTCATCAATTATATCTCCGACTTATACAATAACAAATACAGCTAGCCTTATTATTCCACCTCCAAGTAGTAGTATCAATTCATTAACATATGGAGGAGGATGGTATCAAGAAGGTGGAAATATTATTGGCGATTCCACTGGAGAATTATGTGGATACAGTACGTCCATGTCAGCTGACGGAACAATAATTGCGGTTGGATACATTAGTGCAACACAACCGTCAAGTGGAATATCTTCATCTGGAAGGGTTCGTGTTTTTAAATCGGATATAACTAAAACAACTGCGAACGCTTTGGGACCAGCTGGTTGGACCCAGCTTGGGGGTGATATTTATGGTGAAGCCGCCTCTGACCGAGGTGGTTGGCGGGTTGCACTTTCTGCAGATGGAACTGTTGTTGCCATCTCAGCAGATTCAAACGATGGAACATCTGGAACAGTAAACACAAATGTTGAAAGAGGTCATGTTCGTGTGTATAGATATACACCAAGCAAAACACTTGCAGTAGCAACTCAAACAGACTCATCATTTGGTCCAGTTGGTTGGACCCGTATGGGAGCTGATATTGACGGTCAATCGGCAGGGGATATTTTCGGCAGTAGTTTATCTATTTCTGCGGATGGAAATATTATTGCAGTAGGCGCACCCTCGAATAAAGGACCATCTGGAACTGCCGCTGCAATGGGTCAAGTTCGTATTTTTAGATATACGCCAAACAAATTAGCTGTAACAGATGTAAATGACGTATCATTTGGCCCGGCTGGATGGACAAGAATAGGCTCTGATATTTATGGAGATGCTGCCGGAGACCAAGAAGGGCGTAGTATTGCTCTTTCTGCTGACGGAAATAGTTTTGTAACAGGTGCTACATACGGTCGTAGTAGTAGTGTTGCGGTTGGTCGAGTTCGAACATATATTTGGAATGGAACGCAGTGGAATAAGAGAGGAAGTGACATTATGGGTATAAATTCTGTAGACTTGTTTGGAACTAGTGTTGCTATTTCAGCCAACGGTAATATAATTGCAGGTGCCGCAAGACAAGGTGATGGAAATTCCATAGTAGATAATGGTAGTGTTCGCGTATATTATTGGAATACAAATACAAATGATTGGACCCAACAAGGCGGAGATATTTACGGAGAAGCTCAAAGCGACGATAGTGGATGGAGTATATCTCTTTCGGCAGACGGAACTATTATAGCAATAGGCGCATATCGTAATGATGGAACATCTGGCACTGCAGATACAGGCGATAATAGAGGACATGTACGCATATACAAATATGATGTAAATAAGACGCAAGCACAACTACTGAACCAAGGATTGGCTAATTTTGGCCCAGTCGGATGGAACATGCTGAATAGTGACATCGACGGTTCAGCAGCAAGTAATAACTTTGGTCAGAGTGTTTCATTATCTTCGGATGGAACAAGATTAGTTGTTGGCGAACCAAATTACACAGAAGGTGGTGTATCACAAAGAGGTCGTGCAAGGGTTTTTTATATTTCCACCACCAACGCAATCACTTACACCAGCAGTAATTCTAGTGTAGCAGATATATGCGGAAATCTTCTTCTAATAAAGGGCGTCAATGGCACAAGCACCATAACAGCTAGTCAAACTGGCAATATTGTAACCGGTCGATTGGATGTCATCGGAACCTCTTATACCCTTCAGTATAATCCATTCACTTATACAAGTAGTAATACTAGTGTCGCAACAGTGAGCACCTATGGTACAATTACGTTAACTGGCGCAATCGGAACGAGCACCATCACTGCAATACAGCCAGAAACACTATTATACGTATCTCGAAATATAACGGAGACACTTGATGTGAGTGGAACTGTTACAGTATTGAGCGGATTTAATATTCCAGCAAAAATGTTAGGCGACACATCTTTCAATATCTCTCCGCCATCAAGCAATAATACTGGCGGTACATTTACGTATACAAGTAGTAATACAAGCGTAGCAACGGTTACATCAGATGGTGTAGTTACAATTAACGGGATAGGAACAACGACTATCACTGCATTTCAAAGTGCAAGTGGTATTTACAGCACGGCATCTATTTCGGGTTCGTTGATTGTGAATTTCGGAAATACAAATACAATTACACGAATACCCACAGACGGTGCATATGTAATACCGACACCTATTTCGGATGTATCGACAACATACGGGTCATTATGGAACAAACTGGGCGCAGATATTGTTGGTAAGGTCGCCGGAGATGAAAGTGGAACAAGTGTAAGTATATCGGCTGATGGAACAATTGTCGCAATCGGGTCCAGGTCAAATACCACAAATCGTGGAACCGTTCGTATATATAAATTCAATGATATTTCATGGGTCCAGATAGGAACCGATATCAACGGCGAAACTTCTTCTGATTATAGCGGGCAAAGCGTCTCTCTCTCTGCGAATGGTCGCATTGTTGCAATTGGTGCAAATATGAACGATGGTTCCGGTAATTTACTCCCTGATAGCGGTCATGTTCGTATCTACGAATACAACGGGGCAAATTGGGTTCAACGAGGCGGAGATATTGACGGCGAAGCAAATGGTGACCAAAGTGGAATTAGTGTTAGTTTATCAGAAGACGGAAATATTGTTGCTATAGGCGCAATCATGAATGATGGTTCTGGTAATCTATTATCCAATAGTGGTCATGTCCGTGTATATAAATATAATTCTCTGAAATCTGCTCCTCAACTAACAAACCAAAATCTCTCGACATTCGGTCCAGCAGGGTGGGACCGTCTTGGTGGCGATATCGATGGTGAAACAGTAAATGACCAGAGTGGTTTCAGTGTTAGTCTTTCTGCAGACGGAACAATTATAGCGATTGGTGCAATATTTAATGATGGAACAAGTGGAACGGTCGATACTAGCAATAATCGTGGTCATGTTCGGGTATATCGTTATAATTCAATAAAAACGGAGCCCCAACTCACAAACCAAAATCTCTCGACATTCGGTCCAGCAAGGTGGGACAGGCTAGGCGCCGATATTGATGGTGAAGCGGCGGCTGACCAGAGCGGATTTAGCGTCAGTCTATCTGCAGATGGAAGTACTCTCGCAATTGGTTCGCCATACTACGACCCAAGTGGAGTATCGAATGCTGGACGAGTACGCGTATTCGCTTGGAATGGAACGTTGTGGGTGCAACGTGGCGAAAACATAAATGGTATAACCCTGAACGAAAATATTGGCGACAGTATTAGTCTCTCTGCAAATGGAACAATTCTCTCGGTGAGTTCGTTTATGAAAGTTGTAAATTATAACTACAACAGCAGTACGAATACTTGGAACCAAATTGGTTCGAATATAACCGGCGCGGCATTATCAGAAACAAATATCGTAAACGCATTAGTATATAGCCCGCATGTGTATCTTGATGCAACCAACTCCAGTTCATACAACGGAAGCACTTGGACAAACCTTGGTTCACTTGGTGGAAATGCTGTAATTACATATATGGGCGCATTTGATGCGAATGACAACGGTGGTTCATTTAATTTTAACGGTTCAACCCATTATGGTCAATTGACAATCCCTAGCACAACACTTACTAGTTTAACATATGTTGCAGTTATTAAATCAACCGGATTAAATACAGGTTATGCTTCAATTATAGATTTCGGTAATGATAATCTTCTACTTTGCACTTTGAATAACGTTTTGATTTTCTATAATCCAGGCATAACGTCTAGCTTTACATTAACTGCGGGTGTATGGTATGTTGTAGCTGTGACAATTACAACTGGTGGAACGATTACATTTTATGTAAATGGTGTTTCAATATTGACTGGTTCGGTTGCTGCATTGACTGGAAGAACAAATACAGTATATGGTATCGGTTCTGGGATTAGCGGTCCAAATGAAGCATGGAATGGTAAAATATCGGCTCTTGCTATTTATCATAATCGGGTATTAACTGCGAGTGAAATTGCCAACTTATCTAATAAGTATCAAACCTACAGAGTAAATCTCTCATCACAAGGAAATATCTTGGCAATCGGTGCGAGAGAATATGACGGCGTAACGGGTACAAGTACAAATATTGGAGTAACACGTGTTTATCGAATTGACACATCGGGCAATTATACATTTTCAATTAATAATAACGCGATTGCAGATATATGCGGTAATATTATTCTGCCCAAATCCTCGGGTTCAACCACAATCGCATTTACACAATCGGCATCAGGTGGAACAGCAAGCAGAAGTGGAACAATACCATTGATACTTATGCCTACACCAACATTCCAACCATATACCATCGAAAGTAGGGTTTTCGGTGATGTGTCATTTAATCTTACAGACCCTTCATCAAATAGTACTGGAAACTTTACATTTACAAGCAGCGACACATCGGTTGCCACAATATCTGGACGAACCGTAACTGTAATAGGTGTAGGAACTACGACCATAACTGCAACACAGGCCGCTGATGTAAATTACGCAAGCTCCAGCATAGCTGCTTTATTTACAGTGGCTCCAATTACAACAGTTATTGGAGAATTTACTATTTCCTCCAAAACATACGGAACCGATACATCTTTTAACCTGGTCGACCCTTCATCAAACAGTCCTGCTGTATTTACATATACAAGCAGCAATGCACAAGTTGCAACCATATCAGGACGAACTGTTACTATTGTTGGACCAGGAACCAGCATTATTACAGCAAGCCAAGCAAGTGGAAACTATTCTTCTGCTGACGTTTCTGGTTCATTGATTGTGAATTTCGGATTTACAAATACAATTTCAAGAGTACTAAGAAGCGGCGGATATGTGATACCGAAACCATTATCAAACGTCGAGACAACATACGGTTCATTATGGACGCAACTAGGTGCAGATATTGACGGGGAGGCAGTAGGTGACCAGAGCGGATATTCCGTGAGTATTTCGGCAGATGGAACTGTGGTAGCGATTGGGGCATTAATGAACGATGGAACTAGCGGTAATACTGACACTGGTGTCAATTGCGGCCATGTTCGCGTTTATAAATATACTCCAAATAAGACGTTAGCGGTAACCAATCAAAATGATTTGTCATTTGGACCGATAGGTTGGACACGTATCGGTGAGGACATTGATGGAGTAATGGGTCTAGTGTATGGCGAACAGTTAGGAAATAGTGTAAGTTTGTCTGCTGATGGTACTGTTATTGCAATTGGTGCGGTTTTAGCTGGTGGGAGCGAGTTTACGGGACCTTCAGGAGTAACCAAAATATATAGCTGGAATGGTACTGCATGGGTCAAGCGTGGAGGAGATATCTACGGCGAAAGAGCGAATGACTATAGCGGGAAAAGCGTGTCTATATCGGCAGATGGAACTGTAGTAGCGATTGGTGCAATTAATATAGTCGGTCCCGTCTACGGCATAAATTCAAATTCGGAAAATCGAGGATACGTCCGTGTATTTAAATATAACCCAAATAAAACGACTAGTATATATGACCAAAATCTTTCAACGTATGGTCCAGTCGGTTGGGACCGTCTCGGTAAGAATATTACTGGTGAATGGTTAAGTGACAATAGTGGCCGTAGTGTAAGTCTTTCCGCAGATGGAACAATACTCGCGATTGGTGCAGAAAATAATGATGGTACTGGATTTTTTACTGATGATGACCGTGGTCATGTCCGTGTTTATAAATATAATCCGGCCAAAACCACTGCGGTTACCGACCAGTCTCTTTCCACTTTCGGACCAGCAGGATGGGACCGTCTCGGTGGCGATATTGATGGTGAAACGACTGGCGATAAGAGCGGTCGTTGTGTCAGTCTTTCCGCGGATGGAACTACGGTTGCAATAGGCTCCATCAATAATGATGGTTCTGGTAATTCAGTTAATAATTGTGGCCACGTCCGCGTCTATAGATATAATCCGAATAAGAGTGATGAAGTAAGTGACCAATCTCTTTCGACATTTGGTCCAGCCGGTTGGGACCGTCTCGGCGGAGATATTGATGGAGATGCCGAAAGCAGTTATTTCGGGCATAGTGTAAGTCTCTCTTCAGATGGAAACATAATAGCGATTGGTGCAGAAAATAAAAGTCCAGGAGGTCAGGTCCGTATCTATAAATATCGTGCTAACAAAACAACACCACAACTAACGAACCAAAGTGCGACAGATTTCGGACCGGCTGGTTGGGACCGTATTGGCGGGGATATTAATGCAGAGGCCAGCGCTGACAGTAACGGTTATAGTGTCAGTCTTTCTACTGATGGAACCACAGTTGCAATTGGAGCAATAAACAATGATGGGTCATCGGGTACACAGAATGCAATTGGTCATGTCCGTATTTTTCGTATTGACACATCCGGAAATTATACATATACCAGTAACAATTCTACCATAGCTGATGTATGCGGTAATATTATTTTAGCAAAGAACGCCGGCTCTACAACAATCGCATTTACACAATCGGCATCAGGTGGAACAGCAAGCAGAAGTGGAACGATACCATTAGTAATATCTAGAATAACACCTACATTTGGCGCATTTACAGTTCCTACCAAAAATTTTGGAGACACATCATTTAACCTCAGTCCGCCGACGAGTGACAGTAGCGGTGCTTTTACATACGCTAGCAGTGACAATGCAGTGGCAACAGTAACACCTGAGGGAACAGTAACTATCATAGGTGTAGGAACAACGACCATCACAGCGACCCAGGCTGCAAGTGCTGATGGTAATTACAGTTCCAGGGATATTAGTGGTTCATTGGTTGTACGTGCATCATTAAGTAACTTCACTGTTCCCGCAAACAAACTTTATGGAGATGTATCATTCAACTTAACCGACCCAGATAGTACTGACAACACTGTTGGTTTCACATTCACAAGCAGTAATACTAATGTAGCGACATTGGACGGTCGTATCGTTACTATTGTTGGCGTAGGTTCGACTATCATCACTGCAACACAAGAAGCAACTGCAAGTCGCGGACAATTAGATATATCTGCAACACTAATTGTTTCACCTAGAACACCGATTATCACCTTAGACCCTATCGTAAAATTGTACGGAAATTCGTCTTTTCGACCTCAACCCTCCACTACAAATACGGACATCAGTGGTGGAAGAGTATTTACTTTTACAAGCGACAATATAGCGGTTGTTAGTATGTTAGATGCATCTCTCGTTCGTATCAATGGTGTCGGAACTACGACATTACGTTATACTCAAGCAGCAAGTGCCAATTTTACTGATGCGAGTGGAACTGTAGGCATCACAGTGAATAAAGGTGTGTCCGGATTTTCGGCATCAACATTTGCAGTCGCAACGAATAAAACATATGGCGACGCATCATTTGCAATCACTACGTTTCCGATAGGTTCAAGCACCGGTGCAATTACATACTCATCAAATGATGAAACTGTAGCAACAATAGATAACAATGGAATGATTACACTTGTCGGGCAAGGAACTGTCACATTCACTGCGTCACAACTAGAGTCAGCCTTATATGCAGCAGATACAAAGACAAGTAATATTCTTACAGTTGCGCGAAAAACCGTTGCACTATCTCGAAATACACCCACCGCTGCTACCATCACCAAATATTATGGCGACGCATCTTTCAGTGTTATTGCTATGAATGAAAGCAACGGTGAAATATCATATACATCATCAGACCCGTCTTTTGCAACGATTGACATATCATCAGGGAGAGTAAATATTATTGCATTAGGTTCAACCACACTTACAGCAAGACGCGAGCAAACCGCGCAATATAACGAAACAGACGTTTCATGGTCTCTCACTATCAATCGTGGTCAAACGACATTAACCGGTCTATCATCAATGACCCGTAATGTAACGGTTGCGCCATTTTCAGTAACAGCATCAAGCGCAAGTGATGGCGCTGTAACGTATGCTCTCCAAGACCCGTTATCCACGGTGTTGACAATACATCCAACGTCTGGTTTAGTGACATTATTATCACCCGGTTTGGCTACTATTGTTGCGTCCCAAGCGCAAGGAACGTTGTATGAGGCGCCGCCCAACATAACTGCAACGATTACTGTAACAGCTGCATCGAATACACTTGAAGGTGCAACCTTAACGAATACAAATAATTTCACAAATGTAGATTTAAGTGGGGCATCTCTCGCCAACACAACAATTACAGACACAAACTTTACGTCAGGGCGTCTTAACAACGCAATCTTTAATGGTTCAAACATCTCCAATGCAAATATGACATTATCAGAATTGTCAAATGCATCTCTCACCAATACAACAATCACAAATACAACCTTCGTATCTGGCCGTCTTAACAATGCCAACTTGAATGGAACGACAATAACAGGTTCGAATATGACATCAACAGACTTATCTGGTGCAAATATTAGAAGCGCGACAATAAATGGAACAAATTTTACGTCGGCCATATTAGCTCGTACAGATCTCTCGGGGTCTACCATTAGAAGCTCGATATTCAATAATGCGAATTTATCAGGAAGTACATTAACACGTATCGATGCATCAGGTTCATCATTTGTCAATGCCAACTTGTCCAATGCAAATCTCTCGAACTCCGACTTTACAAACGCAAATATGACAAACGCAAACATCAGTGGTGCCAACTTGACAAATGTGTCATTTACGGTTCCTCAAAAACTACAGTTATTGAAAAATACGAATAATCGCATTAGGTCGGAAATTCAAGTATCAGAGGTGTTTGGAAACGTGCTTTTGCCGGTATTATCAGAAGGTTCAGCTGTACGCGATGTTCCGAATGTTAGCAATGCCCGGTTCAAAGTCATGGTTCCGACCACTTCATCCAATGTCAATGATACAATACCAAATATTGTATTAGACATATCTAACTATGGATACTTTTATTTACCGGTAGGTGAAAACGAATACTTTCAAATTGAAAATATAAGGTATTACATTGTCGGTTCAACGATAAGAAATTATCTAACAGGCGCTGTGGTAGAAAATTTAACATATGGAGTAAAAGCAATACGTCTTATTGCCGGGTCTCTTACAGTAGTTGTAAATTCAATAAACACATTATCTACAACGTCGTTCATCGTGCCATCATACAAATTAAATACAGACCTGCCATTTTCACCGACAACATTGCCAACTAGTAATAGTTCTGCTCCGATTGTATATACATCAAGCAATACTGGAATAGCGACAATAGACTCATCATCTGGAATTATCACGCCGGTCGCTGGTGCATGTGGTTTCGTAACATTTACAGCATCACAAGTAGCGACCGAAACACATGAATCCGCCAGTATAAGAAGTAATGAATTATTCGTTAATCGTCTCATTGATTTGGCGCTACCAGGGTTAAACCAGTCATTTACTCTCTCGGAATATGCTGCGTTGGATACGGCTGCAATCTCACCTGAAAATACAGATGCAACCGCCGTAATATATGTTCGTCTCTCGGACATGAAAGAATTATTCCAGTATCATACCGACTCGAACGACATAAACGACATTAGCGCGAGTGATATCAAGTATTACGTGTTTCATCGTAAATTACCTACCGAAATAAAATTAAATCCATCCCATGCGATGATGAACAAGACCGAAAGTTATGGTATGTACGGTAATTTTCAGGATTTTACCCAAGATAAATCTCTCGTAAAGCACGATTTTATACGTTATATTGCGCTTCGTCTATTCAATACATTCCACGGTGTTGATTTGTTCCAGAACGAAACAGAATTGCATGAAAATATTACATATCTTGGAGAGACCGTGCAGCATAATATCAATCTTATTCTCTCTGAAATCTCAACCACATCATCTTCTGGAACGATGGCAATCGACGCGTCTGGTAACAAATATTTGACAAATGATGCATCCGGTAATACTAACTTATGCCGCGAATTAATGCGACAGATTGCAGCATCCAACCCATCGAGGTTATACGATAATAACCAAAATTATAGTGGAATAAGACCTGTACCTCTTCTTGAAAATGACAGTATTAATTTCAAGGTAACCATCACGCCTGCAAGCGGGCAAAATATGCTTACTGGTGTGTCTGTTATTCCTGCAAGAACATACATGATAAAGTTAGTACTAAAAAATACAGTAAATACAGTTACAAACACAAATACAAAAGTTACTGATAGTGAGATGTATCCAAATGCATACTCGTATTCATCATCGGTGGTTACATATACACCAACTTTAGACTCATCGAACGTATATCATATATATTCGCCTCCAGCGCCAATCCCGTATGCCCGATTTGGGTATAATGGGTGGTACTATACAAATACGACAGAATGGATAAATGTCGCACCATCGGTGAGAGACCGCATAAAATGGACTGTTGCAGCAAATACTGCTTCATCTACAGTAGCCGACCTGCAATATATTCGTATGACACTCAAAGTATTCAATAAGACGTCATTGCCATTTATTATTGTATATACATCGTCTGGTTCATATCGTAAATACACAATATCCACGCCGAATGCTATCGTAAATGGAACTGTGTATTCATTTTATATAAACTTTAATGCATATAGTCGAGAGCCTGCAATCATTGGTGCAACAAATGCGGAACTTACTTATTCTGGTGTAAGTAGTGGGTCATTCGCGTCCAATGAAGTGATTTCATCGATTACTGTAGAGACTGATAATACAGCAGTTGCAAGTTCGATTGAATTTACACTGTCAAGTATAATTATTGGCGACACAAGCGGAGAGAAAGAGCACGGATTTAGTGCGGGTGTTATAGATTCGTATCCATAAATTTATATAAATTTCGTTTGATAACTACAAAATAAGTAAAACGAATGTAAATAATATATATCTATTTAATTTATATATATTGTAACCGTCGAATATGGCAGAACTAGATGGTAATAAGGATATTTTACTGTCCCCGCCATTACCTGTAGCATCACCGCCAATATATCTTCTTCTTATTGATAGTCGTGTATCAAATTATCAAGAAATCATAAATTCGAAACAGTCTGGTGTGTATCATATCGTATTCGATGTCCCTGAACGCCCAACAAAGTTCGCAACATTGATAAAAAACATAGAAGATAAAATAGAGCAATTAGGTGTTACAGCATTTACGAGTATTGGGTTGGTTCAACATAATGATAAAAAACCCACGTACGAAATGTTTGGACGTACAACCGACTATGTTAAGCCACTTATTCAGAATGTGCAGAGAGATGACCCAGAGTTCCAATCATGGAATAGTATTTCATTATTTATTACAATGCTGCACTTGAAGTATGGTATTCAGTTTTTTGATATGATGGCGTGTGCTCTGTATTCAGACCCAAACTGGAAACACGTGATAGATAAACTCACAACATTAACTGGTGTTACATTACGTGCTTCAACAGATGACACTGGGTCCGCCTCATTGGGTGGAGACTGGTTTCTTGAGTCGCATACCGGGACGAATTTAAAAAGTATATATTTTACAGAATCCATCGAAAATTACAATGGACTTTTATATACATCACCCGCTGCGTCGACATCAGGTGCCACATCAAAAAAACTCATTCTGATTGATAGTCGAGTAAAGGACGCCGATGTCATTATTAATTCCATGAATGATGATACGTATTGTCTGGTATTCAATTACTTTTACGATACACAGGCAACAATTCTCTCGAAGCTCCGATTTTTAAGCGGTTCCAATCGATACGTACTTGATAATTTCTATTATGAAGCTCCCACATTACCAACCAGAATGGACCCATCAGGTAATCATTGTACGCCATGCGATGATTTTGATACCAATGATATTCAACTCGCGCCAGGAATTCTTGAGAATGAATACTTAGAATATACGATGTCGGGAGTCGACGTTTCTGGGGGGGTATGGCCATTTTATAGCCAAAGTTCGAATATTACGATAAAGAACCCCGTATTTTTCCAGAGAGCGAAAATCGGTGAAACCGTGACAACTGTACCTTATGGAACAACCGAAGTTGCAACAGTCCCTGCGAATTATAAACAACGCCCGTCCGTGTTGGTGAGTGACCTGGACGCATTTTATGACTTGGCATTGACTTCTGGAGAGATTGTTGGCGGAAACACGGTATTTGAATGTATTGGTATTATTCAACATACCGTGCAAGCATCCGTTGGATATAAGCTTATTGAGAATTATATGGTGTCAAGCGGTGAAACCATCAGCGACCCAGCAATCGTTGAAGATGTACAATCGAGAGATGCGAACTTGATTTCATGGGCACCTTTTGCGGAGTTTATCCAGACTCTCAAAACAATCCATCAGATGAGTACGTTGGATATGATGGCATGTGCATTATATTCCAACCCGGATTGGAAATACGTGATAGATACACTCGCAGCTCGAGAGAATATTACAATCCGTGCATCTCTCGACAATACAGGTTCTGCCGCTGATGACGGGAATTGGGTTCTTGAAACGAATAATGTAAGCCTCACTAACGTATATTTCACGGATAAAATCTACGAATGGAAATATGTATTGGCCACATATATCGATAGTCGTTTTAATGCTCTACGATGGAATGATAGTATGTATGCGACGAGAGCTTACGATGCGCGGCTCAAGATTGCAGCTGGAACAAATAGCTTCACAATAGAAGCATGGTATTATGAAACAACCGCGCAAACAAATGCTACAGTTGTAGATATGGGCGACTACAATTATACATTTCAAATACGGACCATCGGAGGTGGTGGTTTAAACCTGTATAATAATTCAACAGGATGGCTAACTGCCACATCTGCCACCATCACGCCGGGTCAGTGGAACCATGTTGCGATTACAAGGTCGGGGTCCTTATTCACATTTTATGTAAATGGTATAGCTAGACAAACTATAACAAATTCAACCAGTCTTTATTCAAATAATAGTACTTTTGCAATTGGTTGGCAAAGTCCAGATACATGTTTATGTAATCGTCAAAAAACTGACTCCGTCTTGTATGATATACGTCTGTGGAATGTGGCAAGAACCGCTACAGAAATTCAAATGAACCGTAATCGTATCGTACCTGCAAATTCTACCGGACTTGTTGCGAATTATTTATGCACAGACAATGGAGGTACTTTCAATGACAGAACCGCAAATGCGCTTCATACCACCATACAAAACTATAATTCGGCTCGTTGGTCGAATAGCACAGTTCCGATACCAAATATTGGTTTTCTTATAAATAATGGATATTCACTCAACACAAGCAATACATCCACAGCTTTGCGTGCATTTACACATTTCGATAATATAACATATACTGATTTTAGTGGCGTGGACTTATCGGGTGTAAATTTCAGAGGCGCCGACCTTACAGGATGTAATTTTACAAATGCAAATCTAACAAATACCAATTTCGAAAATGCATATTTGATAAACGCTACGACGACGAATGCGATAACAACCGGGTCAAATATTTTACACGCTGTAACAAACTTGTCATCCTATGTGCTTAATTTTGATGGCGTTGACGACGCAGTGAATATGGGTATTCCGACATGGACATATTCTACGCAGTTTCGCACATCTATGACGGTGGAATGTTGGTTCAAGACCACAGATACAAATAGTCAGAAAGGAAGTTCTACGCTTGTAGGACGATACAATGGTTCAGGTGACCATCAGTTTCTTTTGAGTATGGGTAGTGCGGGTGGTGTAGCTTTTGCAACTTCAAATACTTCTGGGACATGGTTACAAACGTATAGTCTTGTTCCATATAATGACATGCTTTGGCATCACGCAGCAGCGACATATAATTCTGCTACAGGTACGTCATCTTTATATATTGACGGTTCATTAGTACATACTCTTACAAATGCATCTTATGGACTACTTTCAAATAATACAACAGTACGTTTAATCGTTGGAAATGACCACAGCGGAACATCACCAAATACACTTACCGACCGCCAGTTTCGCGGCTTAATTTCGGATGTTCGTGTATGGAATGTCGTGCGTTCAGCTGCTGAAATTTCTGCGAATTATAGGTATCGGCTTATCGGTAATGAAACTGGATTAATGGGATACTGGAAATTGAACCAAGGGTTCGGTACAGGATGGGGGTCGTATGCTATTGCATTAGATAGCACTAGTAATCGCGCAAATGGTACGCTTACCGGAATGGGTGCAACGCCATCGGGGAGCTGGGTTGCAAGTAATATCAACTTTTTGTCACGCATTTCTACAATTACATTAGGCCCATCAAATGGCGTTTATAATACAACAGACGGTTCATTCTCATTTACTGATCCGATTTCAAATAGTTTTGGCGATTTTACATACGCAGTAACTCCGAGTTCGGTTGCTACGATAAGCAATGGTTCGTCGACAACAAAAACAATTTATACAACACCTGGTGCAACAGTTACAATACCAACGTTATCATTATTTGAATTTCCAGAAATTGCATCTCTCTCCAGCTGGCAGATTGATTTGAGTTTTACAGTAACTGGGGGGGCTGGAACATGGCGCGCATTAATGGGCGATATGTATAATGAAATTAATTCCGGTCGTGGTTGGGGTATGTGGGTATCTGCAAACACACCTCAAAAAATACACTGGTCTTGGAGGGATAATACAATCGAACCGGCTCAAATGACTGTTGCTTTAGGTACACCATACGTATTAACTGCCGCACAAAATGCTGGTACGATGACACTTACATTACGCAATATGGCAAATACATACGATAGTAGTTCTACGATAAGTAATCTAGTTGCAAACTATTTATTCGATAATAATGCCAACGACACATCTACAAACAATAATAATCTTACCAATGTAAGTAGCGTAACATACAATACCAGTGATTATAAACGAGGAACCGCCGCCGCATCATTTAATGGTAGTAACTATTATCAGATTACAAACGATGGTCGATTTTCACCAGATAATTTCACTATAGCTTTTTGGATAAAACCTCTCGCCACATCTGGAACACATCAAGCGATTGCATCATGTCGCAGTGGTACAGGTATTGGTACTCTCACCGGATGGTTTATATATATTGCACCCAACAATAATTTGGAGTTTTTTACAGGTGCATCTAGCTCATATAGTGGAGGTTCAGTATATAGTAATTTCGGAGGAGTATTTCAAAATACGTGGGTACATATTGCGATTACATTAAATAAATCGTCAAGTGCGTGTATTTTATATATAAATGGAAATTCTAGTTTCACTACTACACGAACATATGTAAATAACACTGGAACAAATATGCGTATTGGGGCCGGTGCGAATGAAGATACTGTCAACTTCATTGTTAGAAGTGGTACTCTTATGGATGATTTCAGATTTTATAATAAAGTATTAACTGCGGCGGAAGTAAGTACTCTTGTTTCACCTATCAGTAATATAGTTGGATGGTATAGTTTTGATAATAATGCGAATGATGCATCGCCAAACAATAATAATCTTACAAATACGAATAGTGTAGCATATAATACAAATGATTATAAACGAGGAACCGCCGCCGCATCATTCAACGGTGGTAATCATTTCCAAATTGCAAACGACGGTCGATTTTCACCAGATAATTTCACTGTTGCATTTTGGGTAAAACCAGTAGATAGTGCTGGAAATTATCAATCAATTGCAACCTGTCGTGATGGTTATTCTTTTAGAGGCTGGATGATTTATATAAATCCGACTAACAATTTAGAGTTTATTACTGGTTCTGGTTCAGGATGGAGTAGTAATGCAGACACATTATTGAATGGCATCGGTACTATAAATACATGGGTTCATATTGCATTTACTCTTTCAAAATCTACGAATACAGTTGTTGCATATATAAATGGAAATTTGCAAGCGACAATTACCCGAACATATACTAATAATATTAGTTATCCTTTGCGTATTGGCGCCGGTGGAGACTTTTCGTATGGAGAACTCTTTTTAAGAAATGGATCACTAGTCGATGATTTTAGATTTTACAATAAAGTATTGTCTGCGTCTGAAATCGCGAGTATCGTCGCCGGTTCATCATATAGTGCATCGTTCAGTGTTGGTGCAAATGTGTTAGGTAAAGGTCCAGTGACGATTGGTGGATGGCGTAGTTACGGTGGAGAGATTTTTCCAGGAACGATTTCTTACGCGAGTGTTAGCGTTCCAACAAATCAGCGTGTCGTTACATTATTATCAGGTGATACGCCGGCAACCGTTACTGCAACTCAGAATAGTTTTTTGGATTTTAGTAGAATAGCCCGAACTGCGAGTTTGACTGTAAATTCGGTTGTACCAACATTTTCAACTACATTTGCAAACATGACAAAAACGTTTAATCATTCATTTGCATTAGAAGTTCCTGTGTCCAACAGTACAGGCGCATTCACATTTGACAGTAGTAATGTATCAGTAGCAACGATTAATCCGCCGGTTACGATTAATGCACTACAGTTTAATGGAACCACAAATTTCGTGGATTTTGGTTCAAATATTATTGAATTAGGAAAGTCTAGTTTTACAATTGAGTGTTGGGTCAAGACAAGCGGAACGAGTATGGGACTTTTGAATTGTCAGGATACTGATACAACATGGGAAAGCGGAGAGAAATCCTTATATATTGATGGAAATGGTGTTCCTGCGTTCGTAGGCTATGCATGTAATTGGATTTATTCCACTGTTGCAGTGAATGACAACGCATGGCATCATATCGCTGTGACGTGGTCATTCGCGGGTGGTTCAAGTGGAACTGGTGCAATTTATATTGATGGTATCAATCGAACAAGCACAAATTACTCTATATATGCTGCTTATTCGGCAACTACTAATAACCTCGGAACATTCGTATTCGGAAAACCAAACTATTCAGAGACTACGAACTTCTTTAATGGCGCGGTTTGTGAATTACGTATATGGAATATTGCGCGTTCAGCTGCAGAGATTTTCCAGAATTACCGGCGTTTATTGGTTGGAAACGAAACGGGTCTTGTAGCGTACAATCGGTTCAATCAGGGTATTGCCAGTGGCGCAAATACCGAAATTAATCGTGTTGAGAATAATGATCTAAATGGCGGATATACAGGAATACTAAGTGGTAATTTTACTCTTTCTGGTTCATCATCAAATTGGGTGTCCGGTGTTTTGATACGTCCAGAATATGATGTAAATGTGATTGGGAGTGGAAGTACACTAATAACGGCAACACAAGCAAGCACAAATATATATACTTCGCTCTCAACGAACGCTACATTGACAGTAACTAAAACGGCACCTACGATTGGGTCACTCAACGTACCAGCATCTAAAAATGTGAATGATGTACCGTTTAGCTTGACTTTACCAACATCCAATACTAGTAGCACATCCGTCATCACATCAACCGCAAGTGTTATGGTAGAGCCTTCAGATATAAATGCGTTGATGTATGGCGCTTCATGGAGAAAACTGGGTGGTGATATCGATGGAGAGGCTGCTGGCGACCAAAGCGGTTATAGTGTTGCATCTTCTGCTGATGGAACGATTATCGCAATTGGTGCACGGTTTAATAATGCAGGATTATACAATCGCACCCCACCCGCCTTTTATCTGAGGACTGGTGGAAGTAATTGGCGAACATTTATTCCATTATCAACTGCCAACACAACAACAAACTTATTAGCTTGGGGGCCGGATGATCAATTTTATACATATTTAACGGCAGCTAACGAAATTGCCAAGCAATTCAGTTATTTTGCAGGGTATTGGTTAAACGCTACTAGGGCAGTAAATGGTCAAACTTTTAGTGTCCCTGCGTTTGCAGGACAAGGTTCGGTAGGAACATTCACATTCACAGCCACATCAAGTTTTCCGGTGACGTCATACACCGGTAGTTTAACGAGTTATAATAGTAATACGACTTATACATTAACGGCTCAAACGGATGGTATTAATGCAGGCCGTATCCAGACAGATGCGATTTATATACGAACTGGCGGAAGTAATTGGCGAGATTATGTCCCGTTATCAACTGCAGACACAACTACAAATCGACTAGGTTGGAACCCTGACTCTCAATTTAATAATGTTACTGTTGCACCATCTAACGAAATCGCAATGCAATTCAGTTATTATGCCGGGTACTGGTTAAACGCAGCTAGAGCAACAAACGGTCAATCTTTTAGTGTTCCTGCTTTTGCAGGTCAGGGTTCTGTAGGAACATTCACATTCACAGCCACGTCAAATTATCCAGTAACAACATACACTGGTAATTTATCTGGTTATAATGCTAGCACGTATACATTAACACCACAAAGTGACGGTATTGCTGCTGGACAACTTATATCTGGTGATGCTGGTCATGTTCGCGTGTATCGTTATAATCCTGGTAAAATAACTTCAAACGCATTAGGTCCTGCTGGGTGGGACCAACTCGGTGGAGATATTGACGGTGAATTACCGGATGATTATTCTGGAACTAGCATTAGTTTATCGGCAAATGGTACAACATTAGCAATCGGAGCCAATCATAATGACGGTACAGGTGTTAGTTCTGGTCATGTTCGCGTGTTCAGTTATAATCCAAGCAAATCACTTGCGAATGCATTAGGTCCTGCAGGTTGGGACAAGCTCGGTGGAGATATTGATGGTGAAGTTGCCGGCGACCAAAGTGGTGGTGTTGACTGGAACCCAGATAGTGTTAAAATATCCGCAGATGGAACTGTGGTGGCGATTGGTGCTGCGTATAACGATGCTAATGGAATAGATAGTGGTCATGTTCGTGTTTATAGATACACTCCTGGTAAAGGTTCTGTCATTACCCAATCTGACCCATCATTTGGTCCTATTGGATGGACACGTTTGGGTGCTGATATTGATGGTGAAGCAGCCTATGATTATTCTGGTTATTCAATTGGACTTTCTGCAGATGGAACAACCGTTGCAATTGGTGCTTGGGCAAATGATGGAACTGGTAGTAATGCCGGTCATGTTCGTGTATATAGATACACCCCAAGTAAATCAGTTGCGGTAACAAATCAATCTGATACATCATTTGGACCGATTGGGTGGAACCGTCTTGGCGCGGATATTGACGGAGAAGCATTAGGTGATAGAAGTGGAACTGGTGTTGCTCTTTCCGCTGATGGAAATACAGTGGCCATTGGTGGTCATTTTAATAACAGTTTGGCTGGTCATGTTCGGGTCTATAGATACACACCAAGTAAAACAGTAACTGTCACTACCCAGACAGATGCGTCATTTGGACCCATTGGATGGAACCGTCTAGGTGCAGATATTGACGGAGAAACAGCCAATGACCTCGCTGGAGACACTGTTGCTATTTCAGCGGATGGAACAATCGTTGCAATTGGTGCTTCAAATAATACGGGGTCCGGAACAAATGCCGGACATGTTCGCGTTTATAAATACACTCCAAGTAAAACAGTTGCTGTAACAAGTCAAACTGACGCATCATTTGGGCCTATTGGTTGGACCCGTCTCGGTATAGATATTGATGCAGAAGCAGCCAATGACTCATTGTCGCGTGTAGCTCTTTCTGCGGATGGAACCACTTTAGTTGTTGGTGCGCGTTATAACGATGGAACAACCGGTAATGCAAGCGATAATCGCGGTCACGCCCGTGTATATAATATTCCTACTACAAATGCATTATCATATTCCAGTAGTAATTCCGCGATTGCAGATATATGTGGTAATTTACTACTTATCAAAGGTGTTAATGGTTCAACTACGATAACAGCTACACAAACTGCAAATACAATCACTGGTACATTAGATGTATCTGGAACTACATATACGCTGCGATACAATCCATTCGCATATACAAGTAGTAACACAAATGTGGCAACAGTTACGTCTGGTGGAGCTGTTACAGTTGTAGGAGAAGGAACAACAACAATAACTGCATCACAGAATGCTACTAGAAGTTATACATCTGGAAGTGTAAGCGGTTCTTTGGTAGTTTCACTAATTACACCAACTTTCGGAACATTCACTTTACCGAGTAATAAGAGTTTTAGAGATATCCCTTTTATTTTAACAGCGCCAACTTCAAATAGTCCTGGACGGTTTTCCTTTGAATCAAATAATACGAGTGTTGCAACTATATCTGTGAACACATTTACGACAACATCATTATTAGCTCGTTACGATACTAGTGAATCATCAAATTATATATTAAGTGGAAGTAACGTTACACAATGGAGTGACTTGACTGGCAACGGTTATCATCTTATACCAAATGGAACCGGACCAACATTATCAACAATAAAATCAATAACTGCATTTGATTTCAATTCTAGTAAAGGACTTATAAGAACATCTGTTCCATTAAGTTCTTCAATTACAGTTTTCATGGTTATAAAATACAGCACGAATATTGGAAATTGGGGTTCATTTATGCATCATGGTCATAGAGATACTGACTGGGCGTTCGAACGCAATTCTTGGCCTAATGCGATTACGCCGCACAACATACAATTTCAATCGAATAATGTAAATGGTCCTCCTGAATTAAGTGCCACAAACAATACAAATTATATTTTAATTGGTCGTATAAATGGAAGCACGCGTGAGTTTTGGAGATACTCTGATACTGAAGCATCAGGCTTCGCAACTGGAAGTGGCGTTTCGATAGTAACCGGTAATAAGAGTATATATGTCGGTAAATCTGACAACAACGAAGTTTGTAACAGCACAATCGGTGAAATTCTTTATTATAATTCATCATTATCAAATGCTGATGTTAGTGCAAATCTGTTATATCTTCAAAATAAATGGTTTAATGGTATAAATACACCATCTTATGTAACAATTGTTGGAGCAGGTACAAGCACCATTACCGCAACACAGGATGCTAGTGGGAATTATGCCAGCCGAAGCGTCACGGGTTTATTGGTTGTTTCACCGATTGCACCGGATATTTCAGCATGGACAATTCCTGACGTGAGTTTTGGTGTTACACCATTCTCGCTTACCGCGCCTACAAGTGAAAGTAACGGGCGATTTGTATATAGCAATAGTACAAACACCAATGTAGCAACCATAACGTCGGCTGGTTTGGTTACAGTGGTAGGTGCCGGTAATACAACCATTACTGCAACACAGGACGCTAGTGGGAATTATGCCAGTCGAAGCGTCACTGGTACATTGGTTGTTTCACCGATTGCACCAACATTGAGCGCATTTACTATATCGAATAAAAATGTAAATGATATTTCATTTAATTTGACGGCACCTACGAGTGATAGCAGCGGCGTATTCGTTTATTCAAGTGACGCATCTGGTGTGGCGACCGTTACATCGAATGGATTGGTAACAATTGTGGGCGTGGGTACTGCCAATATTACCGCCACACAATATCCAAGTTTAGATGGAAATTATACTATCGGAAGTATTACTACGTCTCTCACCGTTAACCCTGTTCTTAGTAATTTCACAGTTCCTTCTGATAAGAAATATGGCGACTCTTCATTTAACCTTACAAACCCTACGTCATTCTACAACAATGAACCGTTCATATTTACAAGCAGCAATACGTTAGTTGCCAGCATTGGTGGTATAGATGGACGAACTGTTAGCATACATAAAGCAGGAACAACAACAATAACTGCAAAACAAGCTGCAACCGATGCTCATCCGGAGTTGAGTATATCTGCGGTTCTCACTATTGCTAAAAAAATTCCAGTGATTACACTTTCCACAATATCCAAAAATTACGGGGATGCGTCATTCAATCTCTCGCCGTCATCAACGAATACAGACGTATCTGGAACAAATGGCGACGGTTTGGGTGGTGGTCTATTTTCATTCGTAAGTCTTAATTCAGGTATAGTGACCATATTTGATACATCTTTTGTAGGTATAAGAGGTATTGGGTCGGCCATCATTGAAATAACACAAACAGAAACCGCGAATTTTACAAATGGAACCGCCAATGTTATGGCAACAATCTCGAAGGGAACGCCAATTCTCTCGGCATTTACTGTAAGTACGACCCGCGTGTATAATACTACAACGTTTCAAGCATTAGCGTACCCGACAAGTGTAAGTAATGGCGCAATCCAATACTCGTCGAGTGATACAAATGTCGCAACAATAGATAGCAGTGGTATTATTACTGTATTAAAGGCTGGTTTTGTGAATTTCATAGCAACGCAGGAGGCGACTGCATTTTACAATATCACTACAAGAACAAGTAATACAATGACAGTCACACGTCAAATATTACCGCTAAGCCGTGCTTCGCCGACAAGTGCGGTGATAAACAAAACATATGGCGACTCTTATTTCACTGTATCAGCAACGAATTCGAGTAATGGAGGTACAATAACGTATGAGACTAACAATCCGAGTGTAGCAGGTATTGTTGGAAGCAATACGTCTGGTGTGATTTCTGTAAATTCGGTAGGAACTGCAATTATAACTGCAAATCGTGGACAAACCGACCAATATAGTTCGCTTCCTATAACATGGACAGTTGAAGTTGCGCGAACAACCACTACACTTACTGGATTGAGTGATTTATCTTATAATGTCACCGCTCCACCATTTACAGTGACCGCATCTAGTGCGAGTAATGGACAGGTAACGTATTCGTTGCAAGACCCATCTTCGCAAGTATTATCAATACATCCAACAACTGGTCTTGTGACATTATTGTCGCCTGGTTCAGCAGTGATTGTCGCATCACAAGCACAAGGTACTCTTCATGAAGCCCCTGCAAGTATAACTGCAACGATAACCGTAAGCAGTGCAGGGAATTCGCTTCAAGGTGCAACGATTACAAATACCACCAGTTTTACCAACGTGAATTTGGAAGGAGCGTCTCTCGCAGGCGTTAGTATCACAAATACAACATTCAACGCCGCAAAATTAACCAACGCAAACTTAACAAATGCGGTTATTGTTAGTGCGAATTTTGCCAATGCAGATCTCTCTGGTGCTACGCTCTCCGGCGCCACGATTACCGGTGCAACATTTACAGCTGTATCACTAAAGAATGCCAATTTGTCCGGGGCAGTAGTAACAAACACTGTATTTACTGGTTCCGACTTATCCGGTGCAAATCTTACCGGAGTAGATGCGTCGGGCGCTTCATTTGCAAATGCGAAGCTGAACAATGTTGACCTAACTGGTGCAAATATCGCAAATGTCAATTTTACAAATACAAGCATTAAAGGCGCGATTATCGATGACGTCTCATTTTCGCCGCTTCAGAAACTCCAGCTACTTAAAAATTCCGACAATCGCGATATCGGACAAATTATTATTCCGGAAGTAACAGGAACAACAGTGTTGGCGGCGATTTCCGAGTCTTCTCCATTGCGAAGCATTGCCAATCTTGATTTGACGTCGGCATCAGTATCCGTGGCGGTAGTTATTCCACAAACTTCAACATCACCGACTGATGTGCTTCCAGATGTGGTATTAAATGTGCAAGATAGTGATAAATTCTATTTACCGATTAATGAAAGTGAATATTTTCAGATTGAAGGTGTTAAATATTATACGTCGGGCGGTGTTGTTCGTAATTATACAACCAACGAGGCGGTTGAAGTCATCAATTATAATGGTTCTCCTGTATGGCTCATCGCTGGTTCTATTGTCGGGTTGGTATTGGAAACAAACACACTAGGAACGTCATCCTTTGTTGTTCCTTCGCGAATGCTACTCACAGATATAACCCCGTTTATGCCAACAACACTCCCAACAAGTAATAGCAACTCTCCGATTGTATATTCATCAAGTAATCCAAATATTGCAACAATTGATGCATCTTCTGGGCAAATCACTATCACGGGAAATTATATAGGTGAAGTTATATTTACAGCAACACAGGTGCAAAACTCGACGTATGGACCTGGAACAAAGAGTAGTAATACCCTGATTATTGACCGGACCGTACATTTTGCACTAACTGGGCTCAACCAGGTATTCAATCTCTCGACATTGGCATTATTAGACGCATCTTCGGTAAATATGGATGCAACCGATGCAACATCTGTGTTTTATGTACGTTTATCTGATATCAATAATGTCTTCAAGTATTACAGCGACTCGAATGAAATAAATGATATTACTGCAGACGACATCAAATATTATGTCTTTCATCGTAAGTGGCCAGCAGAACTTAAAATAAATCCATCACACGCAATGATGAATAAACTAGAAAGTTTAAATATGCTTGGAATGGGGAATGGTTCTATAACATCTGAAAAATCTCTCATGAAACACGATTTCATTCGGTATATCGCTCTTCGATTATTCAATACCATACATGGAGTTGATTTATTCAATAATGAAACAGATTTACGAGAAAATGCGGCATATTTGGGTGAAACAGTTCGACACAATATTGATTCTATTCTCTCTGGGATTTCAACTACTTCATCTTCCGGAACAATGATGTATGATTCTTCTGGCAACAAGTACCTAACGAATGATGCTTCTGGAAATACAAACTTGTGTCGTGAGTTAATGAGACAGATTGCAGCAAATGCACCGTCTCGTTTTTATACGAATGAAGTAAATGGTTCCGGGTTGAGGAATGTTCCATTTATTGAAAATGATACCATACGTTTTAAAGTAGTCGTACAGTGTGCTGCTAGTCAAAACGTATTAACTGGTGTATCAGAAATACCATCACGTTCTTATACCGTAAAATTGGTATTGAAAAATACAGTGACGAATGTAACGAATGCGAATACACCAGTGTCTGATAGCGACATGTATCCGAATTCTTACCCATATTCATCATCAGTTACTACATTTGCACCGACATCGGCTTCATCTAGTGTATATAATATTTATTCGCCACCTGCACCCATTCCATTTACACGTTTTGGGTTTAACGGATGGTACTATACGAATTCTACTGCATGGGTTAATGTTGCACCTGCTGTCCGTAACCATATCAAGTGGTTGGTTCCATCGAATACAGGGTCATCCAAGGTTGCGGACTTACAGTATGTTCGGTTCAATATTAAAATACATAATAATGCATCACTTCCCTATCTTATGATTTATACACAAGAAGGGTCGTCGCGCAAATATGTCGTCTTTGGTGGAAGTGCTTCGATTACAAATGGCACATCGTATTCTTTATATATGAACTTCAATTCGTATACACGAGAGCCTACGATAGTTGGATATCAATCCGCGGCACTTGCTTATACTATAGGTAGTGGCGCTTTTGCAAGTAGCGAAACAATAACATCGATTGCACTCGAATCCGATACCAATGCTTCAGCTGGTAATGTCGATTTCACTCTTGCAAGTATGACTGTTGGTGAACTCTCCACGACAAATAGTGTTGTTAGTGAAAAGGAATATGGATTTGAAGCAGCTGTTCCAGACACTTATCCATAAAATATACGTAATACGTAATACATTTTTATAATAATTATTATAATAAATACGATTGATTATTTATTATATTCATAGGATACATACGATGGATACCGATGGTTCTGAATGGAACAACAATAATAACAGTACTACATTTCAGTTGTATGCTCTGGGTGCGAATGAAGTCGGTGAAATCGACAGCAATAGCATCAATAGTGGAAGCGGTGTGAATAGAAGCGTTCCTAATTATGATGCCGATGCAGTATTTTATGTAAAACTGAGCGACATGCTTTCTGTATTCAGATTTCGAACCCCTACAGAGTCTGCGAATGGACCGAACGATATATCTCTCAACCAGGCTATATTTGATGCATCATCGAATATTCGATACTATGTATTTCGAAATCATTGGCCCACGTCATTAAAAATAAACCCATCTCATGCAATGTTAGACCGAGATGAATCAACTGGTATGCTTAAGGGTGGAAATGGCAGTATGTTTGGTAGTAATAAATCTCTCGTCAAGCATGATTTCATAAGATATCTCGCACTTCGTTTATTCAACACACTTTATGGCGTGGATTTGTTTAAGAATGAAGAAGACCTTCTAGAAAATATTGCATATTATGGAGAGGTTTCGAGGGTAGGTATCATGGCGGTTTTGGATACAGTTAGTACATTATCTGCGGATATAACAATGCCCACTGATGCGTCGGCCAATCGCTATCTAACAAATTCGTCAACTACCGAAACAAATCTCTCGAGAGAGCTACTTCGACAAATCTCAATTCATGTGCCGGAGAGATTGACAGCGATTGACGAAAGTGGTATCGGAGGCGGCGTAATTATAAGTGTACCATTTGTTGAGAATGATACCTTGAATATTAGAGTTGTTATGGAGCCGTCACCCAATCAACACAGTCTAACAAATGTGAGCCAAATTTCCGGTCGTTCATATAATATCAAACTTATTCTAAAAAATTCGCTAGGGGGGGCTAGTGTAAATACTGCGGTGGTTGATAGCCGGTCATTTCCAAATGGTTATCCTTATACTACGAATGTTCAAGATATTTCAGCGTCCAATCTCTCGATTGCTGCATCTGTATATGCTGACAAGTCGCCACCAGTTCCCATTCCAGTTATAAAATATGGTTATCAGGGCTGGTATTATACAAACTCGAGTTTATGGGTAAATCCTGCACCATCTGTACGAAATAAAATAAATTGGTATCTTTTACCCAACGTAAATGGTGTTACAACAGTAGACCGTTTAAGGTATATACGATTAAATTTGCACATCTTTAATGTCATATCAACCCCATTTATTACGGTTTATACACAAGCGACTGGTAGTGGTGATTACGGTGGCTGGTATAAATCAAAAAGGACATATATCCCTTCGAATATTTCAGACGAAGGTAATCCACTTGTCGACAATACCAATTATTGTTTTTATACCAACTGGAATGGATATTCTATTGCACCATTTACTATAGCACATACAAATGCTGCGTTGTCTCTTTCGGGTGTATCAGGGAGTAATATTGGTAATTTTGAAAATAGTGAAGTAATATTTGCATATTCAATAGGCACAAATAGTACTTCCGCGGCGGGAAATGTTGAGTTTATTCTCTCGGCAAGTATAATTGGAGAAGCAAATGCTGATGGAAGTATTATCGAGAAAGAGTATGGCTATATCATGTAATGACATATATATGTGTGATATTATTCTATTCCATGCTGGCGTAGTTTCGTTTTAAGGTCTGACATCTCTCGCTTTACTTCTTTTAATTCTTTTACGAGAAGAGCAAACATCGGTATATAATTAATGGTTTGATATTGTTCTGCGTCTTTCATTCCATTCACAATATCTGGAAATATCTCTTGTACTTCATGTGCAATGAAACCATACTCATGCTTATTGAGAAGTGTATTGAAATACATTACAGGACGTAATCCGTCAAGTGTCGGAATATTTGATGTCTGAGAAAGCGACCTCACATTTTCTTTTATACGATAATCACTCACGTTGTTAATTCCGAGTGTTTTAATGGAACCACTGACATCGAGTGCATAATTCGGGTCAGGTGTGCTAGTTCCTATACCGACTGTCCCACTTTCCGATATTGTGAATGTAGAAGTCGACACATTTGAAAGGGTACCGGCTGGACCAGTTGGACCAATACCCATTGAAAATACATCCAGAGTAGACTCACCAAGCCAGTTGTTTGTATTTGATGTAAGTATATTGGATGAAATATCAGTCGAGAGTGTTGGCGCTGGTGATGCAACAATCGAAATACTAGTAATATTATTTGAAAATGAATTTTTTGCATTATGAACAATATAGCATGACCACTTTTGAAGGTATTGCACGGAGAGATTTGAAGAAACGTCACTAAAATATCCGCCATTTGCTTCGATGACATGTGCATTTTGTTCAGGTATATTATACACACGAAACGTCATTACCATTTCAATTGAACTTACATCTGTGGGCGGAGGAATAATCATAAACCTGCTTCCAGATGAATCTGTTCGGGTTACAATATTTGCAGTTGTCGATTCTGTCATAAAATAATAATTATTCATATTTGCATCCTCATTAATGAGAATACAAGCACCATATGGAACATTAAAAGACGTATCATTTGCAAGAATTTTCGAATCATTTCGTTTTCCACGGAACGTTGCAAAATAGAAATTATTTGTTTCAGATATATTCAAGCCACTTGTATGAACGCGCCATGACGTTTGACCTGGATTAACTATTCCTCTATTTACAAGTCCGGCCGAATGTGCGCGCGGTCCAGTTACACCAGTAGGTCCTGTTTGTCCAAATGCACCGGTAGGTCCCGTTGGTCCTGTTGGTCCTGTTGGTCCTGTTGGGCCTGTCGGTCCTGTCGGTCCTGTCGGTCCTGTCGGTCCTGTTGGTCCTGTTGGGCCTGTCGGTCCTGTCGGTCCAGTCGGTCCGGTTGGTCCTGTCGGTCCTGTCGGTCCTGTCGGTCCAGTATATCCTGTAGAACCAGTGGGTCCCGTAGGTCCCGTAGGTCCAGTATATCCTGTAGAACCAGTGGGTCCAGTATGTCCCATTGGTCCAGTAGGTCCAGTGGGTCCTGTAGACCCAGTAGGTCCAGTAGTTCCGGTTGGTCCAGTGGGTCCTGTTGGCCCTGTTGGTCCGGTTGGTCCTGTCGGTCCGGTTGGTCCAGTGTAACCTGTAGAACCAGTGGGTCCAGTATGTCCCATTGGTCCAGTAGAACCAGTTGTTCCTGTTGTTCCTGTAGGCCCGGTAGGCCCTGTTACACCTATTGGTCCAGTGCATCCAGTCGGTCCAGTATATCCGGTAGAACCAGTGGGTCCAGTACGTCCCATTGGTCCAGTAGGTCCTGTTGGTCCAGTGCATCCAGTAGGTCCTGTAGGTCCTGTTGGTCCAGTGCATCCAGTAGGTCCTGTAGGTCCTGTTGGACCAACATATCCAGTAGGTCCAGTTTGACCAGTTGGACCAGTATTACCAATTACTCCGTTTGGTCCAGTTGGTCCAACTAATCCCAAACTAGTGTGAAAATGCGTATAACTTGCAGAACTCTGATAATAAACCTTACCATTTATTATTCTTGTATTATTATTGTATGCATATATTTGTACCTGCAAGTATGGTCGTATGTATAACCCAAGACTGGTATATGGTATATAAATAGATGTCGTATATTCCGATAAAGTAGTACTATTAATGGATATACGATTTGAAAATCCACCAATTTGAAATACATTCGAAGGTAAATTTACTGGAGGAATAGTTGCAGGATTGGATGTATCTTGAATAACTGTTCCTGGAACTTGTGGATGAACTACTGCGCTTACATCAATGATGTATACCGCACAATAAATATTGATATGAGGTATATCTTGAATTGTGTCTGCTGACAAGAACACATTAAGGTCCCAAAGACCCGATGTCAAGAATGGTTGACTTGTCATTCCTGAAATTAAACCGGCGTTTACGCCAGCTACAACGGTTGTTCCTGCATCAAAGCTAATTGCATAGAAATTCTGTGCGGCAGAATTTGGAGTAACTGAAAGTTCATTGATTGTACTTCCACCTCCATTTTGACGATTTAAATATAATATAAGCCCTCCACTACCTTGAATACCTTGAATACCAGTTGGGCCAATAGGTCCAACCTGTCCAGTGGGTCCGGTAGGTCCGGTAGGTCCAGTAGGGCCAGTAGGGCCAGTAGGACCAGTAGGTCCTGTATAACCGGTAGAACCAGTAGGACCGGTAGTTCCGGTTGGACCAACACCAACAGAGTAAACATCTAATGTAGATACGCCAAGCCAATTATTCGTACTCGACGAAAGGATATTGGACGAAATATCAGATGATGGTGTAACTGTTGGGGCTCCAACAATCGAAATGCTATTAATATTATTCGTATTTTTTGCATTATGAATGATATAAGATGACCACTTTTGAATATATTGTACAGAGAGATTAGAAGAAACATCACTGAAATATCCACCATTCGCTTCGATTACATGTGCATTCTGTTCGGGTATATTGTAAATACGAAATGTAACCACCATTTCAACAGAACTTAAGTCGGTTGGTGGAGGAATAATCATAAACCGACTACCTGATGCATCTGCACGTATAACTGAATTTGCTGTAGTGTTTTCTGTCATAAAATAATAATTATTCATGCTTGTATCATTGTTAATAATAATACATGCGCTGTATGGAACATTGAAAGACGTATCATTTGCAAGTTGTAACGCGTTGTTTCTTTTTCCGCGAAACATTACACTATAATAATTATTTGTTTCTGAGATATTGATATTACTTGTATGAACTCGCCATGATGTTTCTCCGTCGTTAATAATTCCTCGCTGAACCAAACCAGAGGATAATCCGCGAGGACCCATTACCCCGGTTGGCCCGATTGGTCCTGTGCATCCTGTAGGTCCAGTGGGTCCGGTCGGTCCTGTGCACCCGGTCGGTCCTGTGGGTCCGGTAGGCCCAGTCGGTCCGGTTGGTCCGGTGCATCCTGTAGGTCCGGTTGGTCCGGTTGGTCCGGTTGGTCCGGTTGGTCCGGTGGGTCCGGTTGGCCCTGTGCATCCGGTTGGTCCGGTGGGTCCGGTTGGCCCTGTGCATCCGGTAGGGCCTGTCGGTCCGGTGGGTCCTGTGCATCCGGTAGGTCCTGTAGGTCCGGTGGGTCCTGTACATCCAGTAGGTCCTGTAGGTCCGGTGGGACCTGTACATCCTGTCGGCCCTGTAGGTCCGGTGGGACCTGTACATCCTGTCGGCCCTGTAGGTCCGGTGGGACCAGTTGGCCCTGTAGGGCCAGTACATCCGGTCGGTCCTGTAGGTCCAGTTGGCCCTGTAGGGCCGGTACATCCTGTCGGCCCTGTAGGTCCGGTGGGACCAGTTGGCCCTGTAGGGCCGGTACATCCGGTCGGTCCTGTAGGTCCGGTCTGTCCGGTAGGTCCTTCATCACTTATTAAAAGTGTTCCTGACATACTTCCATGAAACTGACAAGAGTAATATAGTTGTGGTGGTGCATTCGAAGGAACAGAAAAAACGACAATACCATCACTAATGCCATTATTTTCTACACCAACGTCATAACTGTTATTAGTTCCAGGTTCTTTAACCGACTTTATCCAGAACGGATGTCCTACTGCATTTATTTCAAACAAATACTGGAAACCGCGTATTAATTTAAGGGTTGGATTAGGTATATTATCGATAAGATACGAACTTGACCCACTATTGGTTATAGAATATAATCGAGAACCACCGGATAATCCTCTTGGTCCTGTAGGTCCGGTAGGTCCCGTGCATCCTGTAGGTCCGGTGGGTCCGGTGGGTCCAGTAGGTCCGGTCGGTCCTGTACATCCTGTCGGCCCTGTAGGTCCGGTAGGTCCTGTGCAGCCTGTAGGTCCGGTGGGTCCGGTGGGTCCAGTAGGTCCGGTGCATCCTGTAGGCCCGGTAGGTCCTGTAGGTCCGGTAGGTCCCGTTGGTCCTGTGCATCCTGTAGGTCCGGTGGACCCGGTGGGTCCGGTAGGCCCAGTCGGGCCGGTGCATCCCGTAGGTCCTGTCGGGCCAGTGGGTCCTGTATAACCTGTAGAACCTGTCGGGCCGGTACATCCTGTAGGTCCAGTAGGTCCAGTAGGTCCGGTAGGTCCAGTCGGTCCTGTGGGTCCTGTGCATCCGGTAGGCCCAGTGGGTCCTGTGGGGCCTATTATTCCGGTTGGACCAATACCCATTGAAAATACATCAAGTGTTGAACTACTGAGCCAATTGTTTGTATTGGATAAAAGAATATTGGATGAAATATCAGATAATGGTGTAATTGTTGGCGCACCGACAATCGAAATACTATTAATATTATTTGTAGACCCACCTCGAGAATTATGAACAATATAAGACGACCATTTTTGAATATATTGTATAGATAGATTTGTAGATACATCACTATAATATCCACCAATCGCTTCAATAACATTTGCGTTTTGTTCTGGCATATTGTAAATACGAAATGTAACTACCATTTCAACATAACTTAGGTCGGTCGGGGGAGGTATAATCATAAAACGACTTCCCGATGCATCAGAACGAATTACCATATTTCCAGTACTGGTTTCTGTCATGAAATAGTAATTATTCATATTCGCATCATCATTAAGAATAATACATGCACTGTATGGAACATTGAAAGACGTATCATTTGCAAGACGAAGGGCATTATTTCTTTTACCGCGAAATGTCACAGTATAATAATTATTTGCATCAAAAATATTAAGGTCATTTGTATACACGCGCCATGATGTTTGGCCTTCTGGAATTTTTCCGCGTTGAACCAACCCAGCAGATAATCCGCGAGGTCCTGTGCAACCGGTGGGTCCCGTGGGTCCTGTACAACCGGTTGGTCCTGTCGGTCCCGTGGGTCCTGTAGGTCCTGTGCAACCGGTGGGTCCTGTAGGTCCAGTAGGTCCTGTAGGTCCTGTGGGTCCTGTGCATCCTGTAGGTCCAGTGGGTCCAGTAGGTCCGGTAGGTCCGGTACATCCGGTAGGTCCGGTTGGGCCGGTCGGTCCGGTTGCTCCCAATAAACTAAAACTAAGAATTACATCAGGACTATCTTCCGTAAAATTTGTAGTTAATGATGAAGTTAGATTTGTCACAGCTATTTTATAATATGGTTTTCCATCGACCGCATCTAATCCAACAAATGTTACGCCAGTATTTACAATTTTGAATAACATATATTTATTGAAATCAGTGACACTTTGTATTTTTAAAAAACCATATCTTTCTTTCGAAGAAGAATATTCGTTGATTGTCTCTAAAAACGACGATATATTCATCCCAACCGTGCTACTTGTATCATTTGCATTTGTATCTTGTGCATAATTGATACTACTAATATAAATATTAGAGGACCTTATTTGTGTTACTGGAGTTGCATCATCCGTGCCTTCAAAACGAATAGTACCCCTATTTGGAATAGTAGTTCCTTCTGGAAATGCTATTTTATATCGAAATGAATTTACTGGAGTTGGCGATAAACCGACTGGTCCAATTGGACCAATAATTCCTACTGGACCGGTTGTGCCGGTTGGACCTCTAGGACCTTGAGGTCCAATATCACCTTTAAACTCTGCTTTACCTGGCGGACCTGTTGGCCCTATAAGACCTATAGGACCTTCAGGCCCACGCGTTCCTATTTGCACAGTCCAACCACCAATACCGGTTGGACCTGTTGGGCCGGCTGGACCTATATTACCTGACATTTTTATGAGATTTAGTCTGTCTTATTAAAATATATTACTATTGTTTTTTTATATTACGATAATGACAGATATAATATTATATATGTATATTATACTTATTAATTAAATACGATAATTTCAAATTATTTAAACCTTTTGTGTAATGAATTCGCAACGTTGTTTTGAAAATCGAACGTTTCATATTTATACAAATGAAAATCCGCGTAGTTGTAATGAATCAAGTGAATACACACAAAAGGTCAAGTTCTCATCGATTGTAAATGAGACTTGTAAAAAGGTTGCGTTAGCTACGAATGGACTTTCTGCAAGTCAAATTGCGAGTTCGTTCGGTGTGAAATATCCGAATTATCAACTTCGGTATGATGCATATGACTTATCGTGTAACCGTGTTAAGACATAAACTTATCTTTTTCGTTTCTATTCTTATTGCGATGGAGGTGGTGGTATCTTATTACACATTCGTCCTATACATGAGCCACAGCAGAATATTGAAAATACTACACCTACAATAATACCAATGACATGCATAATTGGCATAATTGATTATTAGTTGATACTAAATTTATAAAAAATTGAAATGTTTTTATATATAACCCGTATAAAATGTGTAACAAAGAAGACAAATGACTGAGTACGGATTATCTGTGTCGTTGAACAATTCACCTCGTACACCATCTCGAGGTTTAGAAATAGAAGCCGAAGACAACATCAATTTTGACAATATTCCGGGCGCCCCTCGTAAGCCGCATCCATCATCAGCTTTTCGAGAACAGCATGAAGAACGAGATGGTGAAGGTGAATGTGAAGGAGAAGAAGAAAGTTCAACAATCAGTGTAAGTGTTTCACCTCGTGTGTTGTTTCCAGTTTCGAATTCGGGACGTTTACACGGCGGTGGTGGTGTGTATCCAAGACAACGGTTGGATTTCAGTTCATTTGATTTGACATCAGAATTATCTCCTGTGTCATTTACAGGGTCAACCACTGCAGCAGCTCAACCAATACAATCAATGAATGAAAAATGCCATGACGACGAGTGTGATTGTTCTTCTTGTAGTGTAGGCGAATGTAGCATATGTTATTCCAAACTTCCATTACGCGCTAACCATGTATTTACAATGTGCGGGCATTTGTTTTGCGTGAAATGTTTATTGAAGTGGTGGGACACCGCTACGACTTGCCCAATTTGTCGTGCAGAAATCTTTGAAGAAGAAGACAATCCGAATTATGTTTATCATGACGATGATGGTGTTGGTGTTGTGAATTTTGATGAACACAATCGCGACGACGACGACGATGAACACAATGATGACGATGAGGATGATGATGATGATGATGACGAAGAACCAAATGCAGCAGAAGAACATTACATTTCAAATAATATACCAATGCCAATCGTTGAAAATATTTATAACGCCAGCAGCAGCGATGAAGAAGACAACAACGACTACGACAATAACGACAACAACGACGAGCACGACAACTACGACAACAACGATTACGACAACAACGACGAGCACGACAACTACGACAACAACGACTACGACAACAACGACTACGACAACAACGACTACGACAACAACGATTACGACAACAACGACTACGACAACAACGACTACGACAACAACGATTACGACAACAACGACAACAACGACTACGAAGAAAATCGTCACGAACACGACGACGAACCCGGCGACAGAGAAGATGTTGATGACCCTGACATTGGAAGTGACTGCATTACCTTGATTAATCGTTATTTATATCAAGACAATTACCGAAACTGGTCTGGTGCTATTCATGCAGTGTTATCCGACCCATTCATAGACGACACAGTCTATTTTGTAACGCACTATGAATTACAAGGCTTGAGAGAAAATCGTGAAATTGCGACGACGCTGTTTGCTCGTATGAAATTTCGCGACACACTGTTTGACCGCTCTTCTCAATTTCTCGGAAGTGTATCGACCGGAATATGGGTTCCAAAAAACCATTGGATCAGTCTAGACAGTAACCAATGTTATTTCACATCAAATCGCAGCGTCATGTACGAATTTGTTATTCGAAGAAACAGCGCCATCAGTTCCTTTTACGAAGTCAATGTGTTCGGGTTTATTAAGGATGTCGTCGTTCAACAAATGGTTGAATACCACACTGGAGACGACGACGCTGAATATTATGATTGGGAAAACAATATGGAATATTCCTTTGTGGCTGATGTATTTACGCCAACTGACTTTAATACGCGCGGTAGTGATGGAAATGAACATGCATTGCAGTCATACGGAAACTATAATATGAATGAAGGAACTATTACTACGCAGGAGCTCATTATTTCATTCTCACAAATTCGCCGCTTATATCGAATTGCCAGTCATCATCTAATATTTGAACCATAATCTTATTAGTATAAAATATAACTTAAAGAGATAATATTGTGTGTATATCGGAGAGTGAGAATAATTATGGGCCTCTCCGAAAATAAAATAAAATAAAAAATTGTTACTCTCGCACGGATGGCCGAGTGGTCTAAGGCGGTGGACTTAAGCCCCACTATCTCAGGATGCGCAGGTTCAAACCCTGCTCCGTGTATTTTTTATTGTTTATAGTGTGTGTATGTATCTGTATGTGGGTGTAGTGAATGATTGATGAGTGTGAAGCCTTTATAGCTCAGAGGTAGAGCACCACACTTGTAATGTGGGGGTCCCTGGTTCGATTCCAGGTGAGGGCAATCCCGCTAGTTGCCCTCGTAGCTCAGTCGGTAGAGCGCCAGGCTTTTAACCTGGTGGTCCGGGGTTCAAGCCCCCGTGAGGGTGGGGTGAGAGTCTGTGTTTTGCGAATATAGCGCAGTAGGTAGCGCGCTGTGTTTACACCGCAGAGGTCTCCGGTTCAAACCCGGATATTCGCATAATGGATAAATAGGATATGATAATAAGATATATTTTTACTTTTTTGCCTTTGTAGCTCAGTAGGTAGAGCGTGCGGCTGTTAACCGCAAGGTCATCGGTTCGAACCCGGTCGAGGGCGACTTCATATTTTATTACAATGCAAATTAAGATGTTTTGTAATAAAATGTAGAATGAATATATAAAATATGCCACGCTCTAGAGTTCGTTCAAATCGGTATAAGCGGCGTAATAATACACGAAAATACGGGCGTGGACGAAGAAGTGGGCTACAATCTCGTAGGGATGCAGCATTAAACGAACTTGTAATTGCGGGTTCTCTCGTGGGTGCATCTGCAATTACACAGGGTTCAGAACTTGAACAGAATGCGGCAAACAATGGCCAAGAAGACCTTATGTTTGTTGGAGGAAGTACTCGAAAACATAGGTGTGACAATGATATTGCAGAACATATTCTTTGTTTTCTGGAATTATTAAACACTATTAAGATTTATCATTGGTCAACATTGTCATATCCAACACATAAAGCGACTGACGAATTACACTCGAAAATGAGTGAATTGGTGGATTCATTTATTGAGATTTACATCGGTCATTGTTCTAGAAGTAATGGTAAAAAATCGAACGGAGTTCCAATTTTTGGATTTAAATCTGAAAAGGAAACATGTATCGAATTTTGCGAATGTAAATCTCTCGATGCATTTTGTAAGGTTCTAGATGATAATATTGTCCATCTTGAGAGTCTCACCAATTTTCTAAAAGATTATACTGATTTAGTAAATATTCGAGATGAAATGGTCGGTGCTTTAGCGCAAGCATTATATTTGTTGCGGTTGAAATAAGAGGAGGGAGTTCCGCCACCCTGTGGCGGGTAATAATAAAATAATAATTATCATAATAATATACAAATATCAGCAGCAGCATATATTATGAGTTCTGGTTCTTCCGCGAATTCTCGTCCTTTACCTCCCATTCCTTCATGGGCAAAAACCGTTAATTATCGTACAATGACTTCAGAAAAAAAAGATGCAGCTGTTGCTGGAAATAAAAACGCACAATACGAATGGATGGTTGAAGAGGTGAATGAATTTTATGAAGCCATTCATTTAAACAACCTGGATGAAATTCGCGATGAAGCAATGGGTTTAATACGCACAGTTCAGCAGTTCGGAGGGTCAAAACGGGTCGTCGCGCTTTGGTTGAAAGTTCGTAAAGATGTTTCTCAAGTTTTTCCTAGCCGAAAAATATTTGTTGAAACATTTAATAAATGGCATAAGAAAAAATTGGCGAAGAAACAAGCACTTGATGTTGTAGTTGATGATTTATTACGCGTGAGTGGTATTCATTGGTAAATATGTATTTTAACCGCAGCAGCAGCATGAAAAAAAACGACGAAGGCGACTAAAAAATCCGCATTTTTGTGTGGTACGTTCTCCGTCTGGATTTTTTATATTATTGTTGGATGTGGTGGTGGCCGCGGGGGCATATTCTGTTTTTTTTGCACTCGGGGTTTCTTGTATTGACGCCAACTCTATTTCTATTTGTTCTTCTGTTAAAAGCTTATTGAACGCATCTGTTTGGTCTTTGTTAAATTCGATAATTGATTCAATAAGATGTTTAATAACTCCTGTATCCATAAGTGTTTGTAAATATGTTTGTACTGAATCAGATGCAGTATGATGTTCAATCATATATTCAATCAATTCTTGCACTTCATTTGGGGAAATACGAGAGATTGATGCAGAAGATGCGCGTTGCATTTCAATAGCAAGAATAACATATGAGAAAAATGTATGTAGTGTTATTTTTCTAGAGAAGTTCTTATCTCTCGACAGTTTAAGTTTGAGTGCTTCGAGAGATTTTGATGTTCGGATTTGTGATATCTGTGGTTGTAACGACTGGGGTTGCTCTTGTAACAACGGTTGTAACGACAACGGCGTCTGTTGTACTGAATTTGACATTGGCAACGGCTCGATTTGGCTATGAATATTATCGTCGCTCTGGGGCTCCGGGTGAGGCTGAAGCTCAGTTTCCGAACCGCGATGAACCGTTGTATCTAGAGCTGTATCGTGGTCCTGCACGCGGTCGAGTTCCTGTTCCTCTTCCTGTTCTTTCGTTAAAAGAGGAACAGGAGTAGTTGGAGCATTCTCATCTGGGTCTGACATTACACCATAATCATTTTCAGGTGTTCGTTCTATTAACTCTATTTTGGGTGATACTGAAGAAGCAGAAGATGCCTCCGATGAAATCTGAAGTGTCGATGATGATGGAATACTTCCTCTTTTGTTTTTCTTATTTCCGCCGCCCATTTGGTTATTGCTTCTTGATGTATATATATATTTATAATATAGTAATTTAATGAAATTGCTTTATTTATTATTCGATTAAAAAAACGTACCTGATTATTTCATCCATGTTGAAGTACCTGTAAAGTGTAATACATATGTGTATGTGTATGTGTGTTGTGTGCGGCAGTTGCGGCGTTGTCGCGGTATCAATGCTGTTTCTGTTTCAGTTTTCTGGCTGCCGCCCGCTGCTGAATGCATGCTTCTTTGATTTGTTTGATGACTTCATGGCGGTCTTTGTGACGACCCTCGTCCGTCAGGAATTGGACCACGTCGTTTCGGATGCTGTTTGTGAGCGTGCTCAGTGAAATGAATGTGCGGCGAATGGTTTCTGGTTTGAGAATGTTGCGAAGGTATGTTCCGCTGGCAGGTGCGATTTGTGCGTGCTGTGATGGGACTTCGCCTGGAGGTGTTGGAGGTGCTGCTGCTACTTTTCCTGTTGCTGATGGTGGCGCTGGTGGTTTTGGCATGTTGAAGTAACTGAATTTTGGTCGGGTTCGCCAGATTTCCGCTTCGAGTACCTCGCCCCACGCCTTCAGGTCGAGGTACTTGTCCTTTGCGTTGATGTATGCTTCATCGCCGCCGGATTTGTCCGCGAATTCCTTTTGCGTGGCGAGTTCGGCGGCTTTTTCTTCGATCTTGATTTGCGCTTGCATTTGCTTCAGTTCGGCGTGTGTTTTGCTGTCGTGCACAATCAGTTTGATGCGGAAGTTGCTGATGCCTTGCATGAGGATCTGAAAGTCGGCTTGTGACATGATTTCAGGGTTTTTTTCGATTTTGTCTTGAAGTGCGCAGCATGCAAGTAGGACTTGTTTGCTTGCCGCCATGCGGTAGAATGTGCGCGAATTGAGGGAACGACGGCGTTTGAATGCGGAGGCTGATTGTTTGGCCGCCTGTGCGAATGCCCACATTGCTCGTATGGCTGCTTCTTGTGCAGCGCCGGCTTCTTCTTCGTTCATTCCAGGGCGAGGTGTTCCAGTAGCCAGGGAAGGGGTTGAGAATTCCTGTTCGTAGTCTTCGTCATCGAGCCTGGAGAGGCCTCCTTCGTTGGTGATGATGGGTTGTTCCATAGTAGTTGCTGCCATTTCTGTTTCGTTCGGTTCGGTGATTGCTTGATAGCTGTAATTAGAATAAACTTAAAAAAGCATTTCAATTTTTTTCAGACTTCATTCTTTTCGCCCGGTTCATCTAATTTAACAAAAAAATTAAATTTTCTGTTTGTCTTGGTCACATGTCAAATCCTAAAAAATTGAAATCTTTTTCTAGTAATTTCCCAGATGACAGACCCCTAACGGAAATGGCTACAGAACAAAAACCAGTTCATCACAACAGATTTTCTCGAGTGATTGTTGTGAAGAAGAAACCGAAGACAGGTATTGACAGGTTTGATGAATATATACAAAAATCCGGTCTTGAACCAAAAAGTTACCAACGCGAAGGTGTTGAGTTTTGTTTGCGCCGTGAAAAACGCTGCATCATCGGGGATGTTGCCAGTGATGCCAGTGATGGCCGCCCCCCTATTATTGGTGGTATCATTGCAGACGAGATGGGTCTTGGAAAAACAATTGTGATGATGGGTCTCATTCTCGCCAACTTGGCCGCATTCCGACGCACATTGATTGTCGTACCCGTAGCATTGATTGCACAGTGGGTCGCTCAACTCAAAAAGACTATCATCGATACTGGTGTTAAATCCGACCTAGCCATTTGCGTGTTTCATGGCGCAACCGGAAAACGCTCTGTGATTTTGTCGGAAGGCGATGACGGTATCGTATGGTGCCACAGACCTCCCAAGAAAAGGGGTGGCGCTGCAGCAGAAGTAAGTGGTATAAGAGTAGTTGATATCGTCATTACCACATATGGTTGTGTTGCGATGGAAGAACCCGCAAAAGAACCGAAGAATGCTGTGAAGAAAGCAACTAAGAAGGCACCTAACGCGCCCACATTATCACTCCGCACGTTCAATGCCGACCGCGTTATCTTTGATGAGGCTCATCATCTACGGAACAAGAATAGCCGTATATTCAAAGGTGCAATGCGTGTTGTCGCTGCAGAAGGGGTGAATACACGCCGCCCGAGTGTATGGATTGTAACCGGAACACCTATTCAAAACAAAATTTCCGACTTGAAATCATTGTGTTACGTTTTAGGATTTGGTGTCGGCGATTTAATAACGGAAGAAAAGCGCCGTGAAATTCGCGACAACTATGTGCTACGAAGGACAAAGGTAAGTGTAGGTATGGTGGCAGGTACGTCGTCGGATGCGTCGAATGCGGACGCTTTGGATGTAGTAGTGTGTGCTCCACGCCTACAATCTCTCAAACATTACAAATCAAATGTTGCATGGACTTCTGAAAATGAACTTGACTTAAGTCGCGAAATCCACCGAAAGGCAAGAAGTACAAGTGACCGCGCCGAGAGATTGAAGTTGTATACAAAAATGCGTCAAATGTGTGTTTGGCCCGCTTTATTAGAGAAACCAGTGTCGGAAAATATAGAGGAAGACAATACAATGACACACGGTCTATCTATGGAAGAATTCAAAGTCGCGGTTTCAAAACAAAGCAAAATTGATAAAGTGGTTGAGACGATGATTGCCGAGGCGGCAGCATCAGTATCAGCAGGGTCCGCACCCGGTACTCGCAAATCCATTATATTCTGTCACTTTCGCCGTGAAATGACACAATTGCGCGATATGTTGATACGGAGTGGAGTAGATGACATTGCAATCATCGATGGAACTGTTGGACCTCGCGAGCGCGGACGAATATTTGCCACATTACCTACTGTTCTCATTCTTCAAATACGCACCTGCAGCGAGGGACTGAACCTTCAATCGTATTCGGACGTTTATTTCGTAAGCCCGCACTGGAACCCGTGCGTCGAAGACCAAGCCATCGCCCGTTGCTATCGCATGGGACAGACCTCCCAAGTTCGGGTTTTCAGGTTCTATATGTCAGACTTTGTTGTCGGTGAGGAGGAGGGGGGTCACGGTAAAATAGTAGCAGATGGAGATGATAGTGCAGAAGGGTCAGGTATGTGCATTTCTACGCTAGACCATAAGTGCGAAGAAATACAAGAAAAGAAACGTGTTTTGTGTAATGAATTCCTGTGTGGTGCGTGATGTGTGTATGTGTGTGTGTGTGTGTGTGTGTGTGTGTGTGTGTGCTAACTTTTTTATTCTGTTGTATATTATAGTATTAGTATTAATAGTATTATTAGTAATAGTATTAAATATCAAATATGGTTACAAAATATTCTCGACGTGGGTCTAGATGGTCGCGTCTCGCTCCTAGAAGCGTAAGCGAACGTTCGGCTGTATTGTCAAAATGTGGTAAGCGATGCTTTTTAGGTCCTGGAAAAACATTTCCTATTTGCGCGCGTTTAGGGTCGGGGTCCAGTTCTAATACATGTAAAATCAACCGTCGCGGAGTTCAAGCCGCGTATATTCGTGCTCGTGAATGGGCTTCGATTACTGCACGTAAAAAATATTCATCAAAGAAAGCTGCTCATTCGCATCGGAGATATACTGCGATTGCACGTAAAGCTAAGTCTATTCTTTCCAAATAATTAATGTCCAGTCGACCCAAATCCGCCACTTCCTCTGGATGTCTTAGGACCTAAGTTTTCTTCGGTTTCTACGATATGAACAAGAAATGGTGAGAGATCCGGAGCACATACTTGAAAATACCTATCGTATTTTTTAATCGGTGAAAGTGTCTCTTTCCAGATATGCCATATATCATTGCTACCAAAAATTCCGATTGTATCAATCGCTGCAATAAGGTCACCCCGGTATCCAGCATCAATAATACCAACTGAATTAGCCATACGAAATCTTGTTTTACTTATGCTTGACCTAGGGTATAAATAAAATCCACATGCTTTTGCATTTGTTGTCGGTTCAGATAGGCTTCTTTGCTCGGTGGTAGCTTGTTCATCAACCCAAGCTATTTCCTGTTCCTCTGTAGTTGATACAGTGCTTGGCGCAGGTTCAGTGCTTGACGCAGGTTCAGTGCTTGACGCAGGTTCAGTGCTTGACGCAGGCTCAGTGCTTGACGCAGGTTCAGTGCTTGGCGCAGGCTCAGTGCTTGACGCTGGCTCAGTGCTTGGCGCAGGTTCAGTGCTTGGCGCAGGCTCAGTGCTTGGCGCAGGTTCAGTGCTTGGCGCAGGTTCAGTGCTTGGCGCAGGCTCAGTGCTTGGCGCAGGTTCAGTGCTTGACGCAGGTTCAGTGCTTGACGCAGGTTCAGTGCTTGACGCAGGTTCAGTGCTTGGCGCAGGCTCAGTGCTTGACACAGGTTCGGTGCTTGGCGCAGGTTCGGTGCTTGCCGCAGGCTCGGTGCTTGCCGCAGGCTCGGCTGGGGGGTCTGTGGCGAGAGGTGCTGTTTCTTGTGGTGTTGACGAAGATGCGTCTGATTGTGGTGTAGTTGTATCACTTGGGGTAACCGTATTATTCTCTACTGGCGCTGGTTCAGGCGCTGGTTCAGGGGCTGGGGCACTAGTTTCGACGCTTGATGATGATGTAGTTACTCGCATACAACAGCGAACGCCAAGATTAAGACCTCTTGCCCCATCTAAACCTTTTGACTGACACATTATAGGTACTGATGTATCGTGTTGCGAGAGAATATTAATATTATCTGTCCCATAACGATACTCTATTCCATCATTCGGCATAAAAAGGTCAAAGCCTGAATCTGCAGTGTCAGTACCATCGATTATTTTCTGATTGTGCTGTTCAACTTTCTGCTTATATCTCTCGACCCATTCTTGTTCATCTCTATTTTTCGAGAGATACATATACAATTCATATTTAGTACTCATAATTCGTGGATATGTATATGTATATGTATATGTATATATATTAATGATGCAATAAAAGTCGTATTATAATACAATCAATTATGTTTATATTATTATATATTAGAGATACATTAAATAAGTGAAAGAAAAAGCAAAATGTCTATCGTAGTTATGCGTCGTAAAGTTCGAGAGAACCATCCACGTGTTGCACCCATTTCAGGGCATTTGCCAGGTAATAATGGACAACCAGGCGTGAATGATTCAAACCGCGCCGGTTTTTCGATTAATGGTGGACATCGCAATCTTCGTGGTATCGGACAAATCAGAATGGTGGGCTCTGGTGGTTGGAGTGGCGGTGGTCGTGGTGTGGGGCGATTTGCCTCCGGTAATTCTTCTTGGTATTTTTCAGCGAATGACCCGAATATTGTGAAACGGTCTTCCCGAGGAAATACTGCGATGATTAACATGAAGTATCGTTGGATTAAGGGGTCGCAGTATCCTCGTTCATGGCATAAAGATATTGCATCTGCCACCTTGGATGTTCGTTCTCAGTCCGATTATATTAAGAAGCGGGCAGCTACTGCCATTCGTTGTGGAACCGTCAAAGAAACTACCGCGCCAAATCCATGCACAGTTAAAGAGTGCAAGTTCTTTGTTGGAACTGGTGGATTGAAAAAGAAGCGTGTTGCATGGAAGCCGGTTACCAAGACTGTCACCGAGAGAGTAGTTAGTCAGAGCGAATATATCGAAAAGGGGTCTTTGAAGAGTGGACGTCGCAACTGTTTATCTTTACCAGAACCTAATAAATTTTCACACTTCCCTATGTATATTCGACATGTCGGTTGTGATGTGAATTATTTACGATGGCAACATGCCGTAGCCGCTGGAGCATTACCTGCAAATTATGTTGGATGATGTTCATGATGCTTAAACACAAATATATCGACGTTCAGATGGGTTTTCATGTAATACCTTCTTCAAAAACCAATATATTTTTGTATTTATGATGGGCGCAAGGATTTTATCAAATTCGCTCTCTTCTTTTGTTTTAGCGGACGAGGACGAGGATGACGACGAGGACGACGATGTAAATGTACGAGAGATATAGCAATGTAAGCATAATAATCCAAAACTATAATATCCCGATTTGAAATGTATTGAGTATGGTAATGTTTTTTTATCGACGAACTCTTTAAATTCTGGTGAATGAAATGCGATGTTTTTTGTATTTGACAATGTTGTGTATTCTTTTCGATACGGTACAGATATTGTTATATAATTTTCATCATCAATGTCGCAAATCTTGTCTTCGTTCGTGATTGCAAAATAGACCGTATCGGCGTTGTCGTCTGCGCCATTATCGGTGTAATCATCTCCAGTATGAAAAACCGTAATATCGTCTAGATTAAAACTAGAAATTCCTTTATTTTCCGTTTCAAGGTTGTGTAACTGTCTTCCTATCATTTCGATAAGTCGTTCCATCGTACTATACGAGAGATGTTTTTTGTGTCGTTTTAAGAATAATGATAGTGGCTCAGCCTTTGAAGTTTTTATGGTTAGACTTGATTGTGTTTTATGAGAATACATTGTTTTAGGTAATGGGCAGCTACGTATAAGTTCTTCTGAAGAAAAATGATACGATGACGTATCCGACATGTGCGTGTTGTGTTTCTATGTATTTATATATTTGTATTATTTATTTTGTTTCGGTATAATGTGAAATTTGCAGCAACACACCTCCAAAATATGGGAGTGGGTATCGACTTATGCACGATTTTAATGGATTGCCCCTTTATCACATTGTCACGGTATTTACACACCCGCGGGTCATGTGTATTCCATTTTTTGAAGTAAATGTAGATATTATTGTAACAAACCTTCTGTTGTCTTTCATGGTCTCTGGTCTCAGATACAGTGGCGTCGTTGCCGTTGCCGTTGGTGTTTGCAGCGGTTCTTTCCCATTTTGGAAGAACGAATTCTTTTGGTTTGATGACTATTTTGGAAATCTCACCTAGCCCCGAATTATTCATGATTTTGTATAGTTCATCCGGCGTTATAGTTCCTAATGCTCTTGGAATACATAATGCCGGATAATCATATTCGTGAATTGATGGCGCCGGTCCACAATTTTTGTATTGGAAGTAGTTGTCTTTCTGCATTGTAATGATGTTTATAGATAGCAGTTATGGTAGTTTCGGTAATAGCAATGAATATCTGTATAATATAAATCAATTTTATGTATCCCGTAAAAGAAAAAATAGGAGAGAGAAGATAAATAACTGCTGCCTCTTGTCTGCGACTGGTATGTTAATATTAATAAACAGTATAAACAATATTATAGACAATATATAAATTATAATAAAGGTTTCTTTGGCTTAGCATAAGCTTGTAATGACGATATCAACCACAAAAAATAATTCATCAATAACTACAACATCTAATCAAAAAAGAACCCGTAATAGAAAACGAAATAATACATTGAAAGATATTAATGCTGACGGTAGTGGTAGTGGTAGTGGTCCTGGTGGCAAAGGTGGACCTGATAGTGGTGGTAGTGGAACAGGGGGTGGCGGAGTTAGCGGTAGTCGTGTTCGCAGAAAAGGTCGTCAAAATCCGAAAAAAAAAGAGGAAAAGCTACAGAAAACATATGCCGAAATAATTACTAAACCTGTTATTGAAAGTTCAAATCCATTCTTTATTGCAGTATGTGCTCCAGAAACATATAAACCTGCCATGAATACGACTACGACTACGAGTATACCTTTGTCAATTTCTGGGTCAGTATCTGGGTATGGTTCTGGTATTGATAATAGTCCATATGAAGGAAGACCTCGAACAAACGTATTTTTACGTTCACGACCGGTTCGAAATACAACGAATTTGGGGTCATCGTATCCAAACCGATTTATTCATCATCCTATTATTCAGAATTTACGTCAAATTGATACTAATACTAATACTAATACAGAAACTAGAATAGTTGATACGGAGCCTTGTGTCTCATCAAATGACCTTAAACATTTTCCATCGTTGGGTGGTGCTGATAATACCAACAGTAATACCAGTATACCTATTTCCGTTACAGCAAATGCAGGCGCCGGTTCAGGTACAGGAGGAGGTACTGGTGCTAAGTTAAATTTTAAAGAAATGGTTATGCGAAATTCAAGTGGTTTGGGAGTAGGGTCCGTCACGGATACTGTAGTGACTACTGCTACTGCTACTGCTGCTACTGCTACTGCTGCTACTGCTACTGCTACTGCTACTACTGCTAGTTCTTCTTCGACCTCTCTTAAATCAAATATGGTATCTTATCGCATTACTCCTCAGAAATCATTATCATCGAGCAATATATTTTTAGCAGCATTTCATTGCCAAGATGGCGATGATGTTGACTATGGTGATGATGATTATAATGAGGATGAACATTATCAAGATCAATCCATCCGTAACGGCGGAAGTTCTGGCGGACGTGTATTTGCTTCATCGGTTCTAATTGACTCTTGTGATAGAAAGTATGATAAATTATATAAATAGTTATGCGTGACGTACGTGTGAGTGTGTGCGTGTCTTTATTTATTATTCATTTCGTTTTGATATATAACCATACCACAAAATGAATAATACTAATACTGTTAGTGATGAATATGATTATCGAAAGTTCATGGTAGATGATGATGATGACATCAGCGATAGCGGCAGCAACGACGTTGATTACATCGATACTTCCTGGATCACAGAATACGAAACTAAAATGATGAATGATGATTATCAGCTGTTTTTGAAATCAGATATTACCCATGTTTCGTTTGAGTTTTATTATTTAGACCGAGATAAGATGTACGTAGAACGTATTGTTCCAATGACCTATTCTTTACGTGATATCAATAAAATTACTCAAAATGAAATATTTAGTATTATTCAGTCTCGGCAATGGGTTGATAAAAAATACTATAATTTTCAATCATTGCTACTTTATTCTTTCGATTTTCAAGATAATTGCAAAGATATCGTACGTTCATTATCGAACTATATTCGTGGTGATAGTAGCGGTACTAGCGGTAGTAGCAATGAAAAATCATTCATTGAATACACAAATCTACTTTCTATCGATGTTATTTATTTTCCACCTTTAATTACTATGTTTCATGAATTTTTAGGATTTTCGGTATTATTATATGAAGATTAGGCGGTGTTAGAGATATTATAAAGGATTAGATGTCATCAATATCAACCTCTTCCATTTGTTGTTCGTAATAATTTGATGGATGTTGTGTGTCTCGTTCACCCGATAATTGCATTTCGTCCCTTTGTTGTGATGTGTCATGTTGTTGTTGTCGTTGTCCGATGGCGATGGTGATGGTGGTAGAGTTTAGGGTGGATGTCTCACGGTCATCGTCGTAATCATCGTCGTCGTCAGTATCACTAATATCTTCATAAATTGACTGATAACTCGACGTTTTCAGTTTTGATAATTTCCCCCCTTGTGCTATTATTTCTTGATAGTCAAGGGTCATTTGGTCCTTGAACTCAACTGTATGATTTGTACTAAACTCGTCATCTCTTGGATTGGAACTGTCGCTACCTTCATCTGCAATCACGTCTTGAAATATCTTTTCTTGAACACGAAGCTTTTCCCGTTCAGATGTAGAGTATATTTCAAGTAGGTCACACTTTTGAATATTTTTCTCCTTCTTTGACGCTTTGACTGCGAACTCCTTTTCTGAATCCCATTGGCGTAATCCAACTAGAACCCATGTTCCTTGTGATAATACATTTTCGCGTTTTGACCTTCCTGTGAATTTACCTCGAATGTGACATAATCTTTCGTAGCCATCAACACATTTTACCATGCACATTGAATTTCCCAAAATACGAAGAACGTAAGCATATACCTCTTCTTTACATTGCGATACTCGCAGAAATTTGTTGGCTTGTTGCTGGCTCGACCCATTTACATGCTTGCGTGCAAGATGTTTCATTTTATTACCTCCTCCTTCATTTCGAACCATTTGATTGTGCTCACGTGTTTAATATAAAATACGTATGTGTCGTTTCTTTTATAATCCAGACATTTTTTAAATCAATTTTATGTATATAAATATTTGTATTTTTCATCATAGACAACGTCTTGTGTGGATGATTGCGCGCTGGAGGCGGTGGGTGTGGTGGCGCTAGCGGCAGCGACAGCGGCGTCGAACGCTTGAGAATTGCTTATTTCCTCTTGTGTTGCTGCAATAAAGATATTCTTCTTATTGATATCGTCATCTTCTATTTTCATATAACACAACAATGCAATGACAATTATCTCCTTTCGAATATAACTTATGTGATTATTGATTTTGTTCATCACAGCGGTCGAAGTGCTTGCCGACGAGATGGTTGGAGCAGTAGTAATCACATAATCTAGAAAAGATGTGAAAATAGATGCGGTTTCTGGTGTTATGTTGTCGTGTATATGTATTGGGCCGGACCCAATTAATCGGCGAATAAGAACAATCGTTGTTTTTAGATGATTTGATTGGTACGACTTGATGAGCTGTTTCAAAATATCGCCTTTGTATTTGGGATAGATATGGGTCACGTTTGAATGGTTTGTGTAGGCGTGAGTATATAGCCGAAATACAACCGTGGATGTGTAATAACGACGCTTTATCATGTTCTTTATGATGTCCTGCCATGCAGTTCTGGTGTTGGCGGTATTCGTTTTTTTTTGTATATATTCTTCCATTTTTGGATTGTGAATTGCAAAGAACATATAATAAACAAACCATAATGGTTCGTATGAGGAAGATGAAATAGTGGTTGAAGAAGTTTCATAAATGTCGAATTCATTTAGACATTCTTGAATTGTCTTGTTCTCTTTTATTTTTCTATATAGTTCTGCACATTTGTCCAGAAAATTTTTGTCGTACGCCATTGATATTGCCATTTCTGTTGCCTTTTGTTTCAACTAATAATTTTATATTTATATATAGTATAACGGGTATTACGCATTATTTCGTTCAATTTTAAATGTCTGGGTCTGTCACTGATGATATTGTAAAGCAGGAGCAGGAGCAGGAGCAGCAGCAGGGTGGTCGTAAGAAGAACTCTTGGTTGGCTCACGTAAAGGCTACCATGAGGGGACACCGCAATAAATCATTTAAGCAGGTCTTGAAGATTGCGAAGAAGACTTACAAGAAGAAATCTAAGTCTAATCGCCACTCCAGGTCGAAGCATCACCGTAGGTCTCGCCAAAATGGCGGAAACAATCAGCAACAGCAACAGCAGCAACAGCAACAGCAGCAGCAACAGCAGCAGCAGAAGCAGAACGGTGGAAGCGGTATTGGCGGAGGCAGCCCCGTGAAGCCTTCTATTGCTGACCAGGCCAGTGAGGTTTCTATGTAAATTCTCATACACATGAAGAAAAGCTATTTCATGACAATAATTATTTCTATTATTGTAATGACCTAATTTAGCATTCATAAAAAATAGATACAAAAAATGTCTTTGTTTCTTGTGGCGTCATTCGCTTATCTGGATTTGGATGTATGTTACGCAGCATAACTTGTATTGTATTCATTATTTTGTAGTTGTTATACTTTTGTTTTAGTTTTATTTTGTACCTACTTTTGAATTCCATTTTTGCGTCAAATGAATAATATGGGTCTAGTTTTTTTTGTCGTTCTTCATTCAATGACTGAGAGCTTGCATCATCCATAACGGTGTTCTCTTCGGCTTGTGCATCACTTTTAGAACTTGAACGTGATTGTTCTGAAGGTGTGGGTGTGGGTGTGGATGTGGCATCATCTAATACGATCTCTCTATGAAATATCAATTCATACATTATTTTCAGAAACATAATATTAATCGCATACATGTCCCATTTGTCCCAAAATTTTACTAGTTCATTTAGAACTTTTTCCCTTGGCTGGTGAATAAACCGAGAGAATGTCTCCATTGACATATCAAACATCTTACGTTTAAAATCTCTCGACATATACTCAATTGCACGATTATTTGTAATGTACTCAAAACATATCTTACGAAGACTTTCTTCAGTAAGAGTATCATGTTCGTTGATAAGATATGTTATCAAATGTACTTCAATCGGCCATAAAAAATAGTCTGGTGCATGAACATAAAAATGCTCTTTCCACAAATAGTTATTCTTGAATATTTTTGATGAGTCGGAGCTGTATAATACATTTGAATCAATTGTTGTCTTTGTTTTAGTTCTACTTCTCGATGTTTCAGAAGACTTTGAATTTTCTTCTTCTTTATCACTCCATGGATGTTTAAGAAGCCTATCAATATCAATGGATAATCCAAAATCGATGATATACGGAAGTTGTTGTATTTTTTCGACGAGTATATTATTTTCTTTCAAGTCATAATGTACGATTTTGTATTTGATGAGAAGTTGAATACTATCCATAATTCTCTCGTAAAGGTCAAATGCAATCGACATCAGACTGTATGAACCTTCTGTTTCATCTTGTTTGAATTGCGTTCTGTATTTTTTTACTTGATGTTCGTCTTTTCGAAGTGTTTTTGAAACCTGACTTCGCTCATCTTCACTGTCGCTGCCGCTCTCGCTGTCATTGTCGCTGTCATTGTCGCTGTCATTGTCGCTGTCGCTGCCTCTGTCACTATCTGTATCATGTTGACGATATTCATAAACGCGACTGTCCTCTTTTGTATTTTTAGCTACAACCTGCAATAAATGACGATGTAAATATTTTCCATTGATATATCTCATTTTTTGCATAATGAATTTTTTGTTTAATGTTTGATAGTCATCTGTTGTGATACGTTCGCCATGTTTTGGGAAATCGCGCGCGTTTCGTTTAATGTATTTACTTAGCGCGTCACATTCTGTTACATATGTTTGTTTTATTGTAGCTAAATCAATCTTGTATGTACTTAAAACCGGCACGAAAAAAATTTCAAATGATGGAATGTCTTGTATTTTTTTACCAATATAGTCTTCAAATTCGGAATGGAAATTGTGCTTTTGGATTTTGGATACATACGATTTCCTCGCGGCGATATCGTCTGTATTATTTTTGTTTTTTTTTTGTGTAAAGGGTAATGATGGATAATAGATGCATCCATATGACCCTTGATTTATAAGCTTTGTATCATATGTTGTTGGCATAGTTGGTAATGATACTCACTCTTGTATTCACATAATAAAAATTATTTATTATATTATGCGAATGTGTAGTGTGAATATACGATGATGCAATGATGCAATGTAGTTGGTTAAATGTTGCAAGACGATACAAACTTGTAATAGCGATTTTTGTACGTCTTCTTGATTTTGTCGACGATTTCGGTGGTCAGCTCGTCGGGCGAAATGTTTGTCGTTCCGGCATTTTTTTGGTATTTTTGGATAATTTTTTCGATTTCTCTCGTCATCTCACACGATGACATCTTGGTTTGATAAAATTCGTCATAGCATGACGATGGTTTGAATTGTACAGTGGTCGCGGCAGAATGCATGTTTTTGATATGGTCATCCATCAAGCGAATGGTCTCTTTTGACATCGTAATATACGGGCGCCGCTGTCGTTGCTGCGACTGTTCCTCATTTGATGCCGTTTTTTTGCTTTCGTTGTCCTTTTTGGCACGGTCATCCTCGTTGTCGTTGTCGTTGTCGTCATCGTCGTCCTGGTGGTCGGCGATGTTGTCTTTTTCAATGACTTGTTGTTGTTCTTTGTTGTCATTCACCCTTTCTCCTGAGATTGCAGAAGCGGTTGCGGTGGTGGCGGCGGTTGCGATTGTCTTTTTTCTAAAATAGTACCTTCCTGCTTTGAACATTTTGTCATCGATGTCGCCGATATATCCATTTTCCTGTAGGCGGCGTTTTTCCATGTCAATCGCTTGTGCGATGTTTTCTTGCTGAACCCATTTCGCCCATTCACTCTTGTACATGTGCCGGTCGTCATATTGATGCACCTTGGAAAACATTGATAACATTAGCATGAACTCTTTTCCAAATTCATGGCGGTATGTCTTGATGATGCTGTTGTTGTTGTTGTTGTTGTTGTTGCTGATAGTAATAGTAGTGGCCATTGTCTTATTGTCGGTGTCGTTCTTTGTAACTACGAATTGATACGTGTCTTGTGATGCGTGATGTATGTATAAACTTAAAAACCATTTCAATTTTTTTAGCATTCGTTTTTACAGCGGATGTAAAATTGATATATTATAGAATAGTGTATTCAATACCATATTCTATATATGCCTCCTAAACTGAAAAGAGTTTCTGCTGACTCCTTACATAAGAATAATATTAGTGAAGGAGAAGGAACTGTTGGAGAAGGAGGTGTTGGAAAAGGATGTGTCGGAGAGAATAATATAAAACAAGCTCCAGACTCTCGACAACATGATTTTGGAAAGTACGACGGGCCGACGGAACAACAACAAAACATTCAGACGTATCTCTCTTCCTTGTCGGAATTAGAACAACGGGTTTGCGATATTGCAAAAGACCATCTTAAAAGCTCGTTTGACCTCTCACGTTCTAGCGGGTTTGTTGCATGGAAAGCAAAGAATATGTAACATGAATGAATGGATGAACGAATGAATGGATGTATCATATCATTTTTTTTATTAATCGTAATATATTCTTTCTTGTTTTTTGTATCTCTCGGAGAGATTGTTTGTATTCTCGCTTATATTTCTTTATGGAACGTATATGATTTGTTTTATGATGCCTCTCGTTGGCACCACCTTGTTGTTTAGCTAATGCCTGTTGTGCCATACCCGAGAGATTGGCTACGGCTGCATTTGCACCACCACCTAATGCCTGTTGGGCCATGCCCGATAGTTTGGATGCTGCTTCACCTGCACCACCACCTAATGCCTGTTGTGCCATGCCCGATAGTTTGGATGCTGCTTCACCTGCACCACCACCTAATGCCTGTTGGGCCATGCCCGAGAGATTGGCTACGGCTGCATTTGCACCACCACCTAATGCCTGTTGTGCCATGCCCGATAGTTTGGATGCTGCTTCACCTGCACCACCACCTAATGCCTGTTGGGCCATGCCCGAGAGATTGGCAGCTGCTGCACCTGCACCACCACCTGCACCACCACCAGGTATATGTGAACTTAGTTCTTTTGTTGCTGCTGCTGCGATTGCTTCTGGGTTTGCCATTTTTTCAAAATCAGCCTTAAGGCCCTGAACGTTATTTTTTAAATCCCCACCTACGGTTTTTGTATCTGCCATTGTTGACACCGACTTCGACATAATAACTATGACGTTTTGTAATAGACGCCATAATTGCAGCGTAGTTCCGATACCGGGTATCAAGCTCAGTGCATTCATGATGCCTTCAACCGATGATGATGCTATGTCACGAACATCATTCGAGAGAATTTTTTCTATTTTTTGAAGAGGGTTATGTATTGCGTCTGTTGCCTTATCGACGATTTCATTCATTTCATTCATTTTGTGTAAATTGTTCATATCATCTGGATTATTCGGAAGTTGCGGTATTGCCTTTTTCAGATTAATTTTGGAAGATATATCCGACGTTCCTCCTGCAATCAGGTCATTCCACCATTTCTTAATTCTGCGAACAACCAAGATTGCGCTGTTTTTTGCAGATGTACCGATATCTGGATATTTCTCATCTTCTTCTTCACCGTCACCTTCACCGTCGCTGCCTGCTTTTCCCTTATTTTTTTTTTTATTTAGTTCAATATACATTATGATTTTTGTAAGTAAAGGTAATAATGACTCTTCTAATTCGGATAAACGCTTTGTTTCAGAATTATTATTATGCGACTGCTCTTCAATGTTCATTGTTGTTGGTTGTGTACCTCCCGTTTGATTGATTACTGATTTCACCCTTGCTGACTGTTGTCTGTGTACTTGGTTTGATTTTACAGTGTCATGTAATAATTCAAACATCATTAGTATTGGCGTAAAGACATTTGGGCGTAGCTTTCGTAATTCATCATGTTCTTCTTTTGAAAGTGTTTTTCCTTCTTTGCATTTACGCTGCTGTTTTTCTATTAAATAATCATAACGTTTCATATATTTCTCAACATTACCGATAATTGACATAGGAACGGTTCGAGTGTCGTTCGTTACTATATTATATATATACTAATATTTTACACACTTTTCATCATTTGCTTTTTGTATTCAGCATAACTGCTAACGCTATGTTCTTTTGTTGCGCCGGCAGTACCAGCTTCGGCTGCCGCTTTGGCTGATGCTGCCTTTCGTCTTTCTACTAAGAATGTCTTATGATGCTCTTCGAAGTCATCCAATTTACCACGATATGAATAACGATTTGCCTTTTCACGTATTACTTTATTGTTTGTAGATACAGCAGCAGATGCATTTGTTGCGTCCATTTCATCGATGTTGTTAGCGTTGGCTGTGCTTCCAACAAATTTGTGTGTTTTTTCTTTGGCATCATTTGTAGTTGTGTGTAAATTTAAGTTAGACGCTGTGTTGTATGATTTCAGTTTTACAAATACGTCGGTTTCTGCAGGACATGATGATGCATCAGTGGTGGTGGAGGGTGTGGTTTCTTGGGATGGAACGGCGGTGGATGCGGCGGCTGATACCCCGTTATTGGTATTGGTATTGGTTATTCTCTCTTTTGCTTTTTTGTATTCATTTCGTATATCTACATGTATTTCTCTCGGCGCATTTGTTTCTATCATGTATTTTCGCGAAATCGTTTCTAAATATTTATAGGGGATATTGCCTGTTCGTGCATAATATGCGAATGAAAATGTTGCATGGTCATAACACATAATTACGTCTCCGTAAAAGTCGTTTATTTTTTCACGTACGGTTGAATAGTACATATTTTCTAAACACTCTTTTTTATGTTGTTCCTCTACTGGGTCGATTATTACATTTTTATTCTCGTGTTTGTCACTTATGGGGCGCGCTTCAATCCACTCATCATATTCTTTGAAATACTTATTTTCAAATAATGTCTCCGGTTGCTTTGTAACCGTTTTTTTAAATTTCAATACATTGCTCAATGATTTTATAGCTGTTGATAAAAAATTAAAAGACAATGATGACGACGTTGACGCTGATGTTTGTCCTTTTGTTATGAATTCAGTTCCAGTGTAATCAAGGTGTCTCGGAACAATTGCTTTGACTGACTTATATATTATTATTGTTGCGATGATGGTTGAACCAATTGTGTATAGTAAGGCTTTTGGGACTACTCTGGTGTTTTGTTGTTGAGCACGCATTGTTAATACAGCTGAGTTATAATATTCATCAATTGCTTTAATAAGTGCAGTTGTTGTAAATATATTTGTCATTTATTCTCTTGATTTTATTGTCTTGATTTGGGTGTGTGTCTGTGGTTGTGTGTGGGCGTTTGTGGGTATATGAATGAATATATATATAATATATTTATACCTATTTGTTGTGTATGCACGTCTTACCTCTCAACTTGAAGAAGAAGAACTTCTGGCGAAATGTTCAATTCGTTCTTTGAAAAGTTCATCAACTTCTGTTTGGAGGTTTGGGAGTTTGATGCGTTGATAGTTTTGAGAGTCTGGGTGAAGAACTATCAAGTATAAATCCGTGACTGTTTTTCCGTATTTTGTTTTCAGAATGTACTTGTAAATATTCAATTGAAGTGCGTAGTGCCAGAAATTAGTGTCGGGAATGTGTTCGATAATCGGGTGTTTTGCAAATTTGAAGTTGGGGTTTGTTTTTGTGATTTCGCGGCAGCGTTTCCAGTCATAGATGACAAGTGGGGGGTCCACAGGGGGTTCCGCCCCCTCACGACGGGTTTCTGGGGAGAGGTCAGTGCTTGGAGTGGCGGCTTCCGAACTAATGTCCTGAAATACCATATCAATTGACCCTGCGATTTGTGCTTCTTCATGAAAGACAGTCCATTCTGTTCTGTATGGGCGAAGGGTTGCAGAGAAATCACGATGAAAGTTCATGAACTGTTTGAGTTCCTCTGGGATGTCAGGAGAAGCAGGTTCAGGAGCAGCGTCTGGTTTGGCGTCCATGTGTTGTGGCTCGGGCTGGTTGTAAAAGCATTCTATTTTGTAGTGCATTTCAGTTCCTGCTGCGGCTGCTCCTTGTCCTGATGATGCCCACATTTTTTCTATTTCTTCTACTGTTTTTCCGTAATATTTGAAGTTAGCCACTGGGTCATTCCATTTTTTCGTGTTACGCATCATTCCGGCAATCACCTTCTTGGTGTCGAACTTATCGAAATGTTCATGCACCCATGTTGTCACAGACGTGAATTTTGTTTCCTTTGTAATACCCGGAATGTCTTCTATTGTATATGTATGAGGGCCTTCATCGAAATGTATGTGGCTATCCCTTGGATGAGGATTTTTTGATGCGAGGTACATCGGTTTTGACATACTTATACTGATGGTCAGTGATTGGTCATATGATAAAGCTATTAATAGTAAAAAATATTTCAATTTTATTCCGGGTTGCTCAGTTGCGTTCGGTTGCTCAGTTGCTTCCGGTGCTATCCGCACCTTCAGCAACTTCGCGCTTCGCCGCTCTATATTATCCGTAGGTGGCAGGTGGTGGTGTATGGTTATGGTGTGTGTGTGTGTGTGTGTGTGTGTGTGTGTGTGTGTGTGTGTTTTGTGTGGTTGCGGCGGTGTGGTGGTGGGGTCTTACGACGACATCTGTCGCATCATTCCAATCCTTCGCTGTGTATATTCATCATCCATTGGCGTACTTGATAACGTGTCATCATACATTGGTGGTGCATCACAATCCATGTCGTATTCGTAGTAGTGGTGGTGATGGTTCGAACACATTTGCCTGTACAGCTCTTCTGCTGAAATGTCCTCTTTTTTGTTTCGAGCTACGGCTATTTTCACACACAATGCTCGTAATTCACTTCCTCCGACATTGTAATTGTTTCTTCTCCTGTTGTTGTATGCTCCTGCTCCTGGTGCGAATGGTGTGTCGAAGTCTTGTGTGGCAGGCATCATGGTTGGAATTCTTGAAGGTAGCGCATCATCCATTTCTTCTTCATATTCGCATTCATTGGGATTTTGGTCGTCAGCATTGTTGTTGCCATTGGTTGTTGCATTCGCATCCTTTGCTGCTTGAATAACACGCGCCGCCTCTTCTTCATATTCTTCTTCACGTTCAAAGTATTTTCTTGAAACTTCTGCACCGGTATTGAATACCGCTTTTTCGGCAGAGCAAATCCGTCTTGCGTGAAGGACCAGTGTTTGTTCTCGAGGATTACTCAGTGTGGTTAGACCAATACTCACCTTCACATCAGTAATGAGGTTCAGGGTTTGTGATGCGATGGTCGGGGTGCTTTTGCGGGTCATTGTATCAAGTGTATTCAGCATTCGCATTGTCTTGTATGCTTCACGCACAATTGTGTCTTTGTCATAACGCCCGGCTTCAATCTCTCGGAACTGCTTGAAGATTTCGATTTGTATCATTCCAAGGATGAGCGAACTCACTGTTTGAAATGTTTGAGTTGTCTCAAGTGGTTCTTCCTCTTGCTGTTGCTGCTGCTGGGTGGTTGTCGTTGTGGTTGGGAGGTCTTGGACGAACGACATGTGACGGGCATGAGCGTTGAATTCGTGCTCGAATGTGCATGCGAATTTTTCTCCAGTGAATTGATTTTCATATTGCACTTTCACGTGGATTTGCACTACGGGGTGGTCGTCGTCGGAGGTGGCAGTTGCTTCCGGAGTGTATTGAACCCAAAGTGTCTTCTTTTCCCCATGAATAATCGAGTGTATAGTTGTAGATGTTCCCCATTGATGTGTCTGATACTCAAATATTTCGATGGTGCCTGGCGCGGCGGCGGCGGCGGTTGTTGCTGGTGCAATACTCACCCCCACTTCAACCTTGTTGGCGTACCTCATCATGAGTTTGAATAATATTTCGCCAACCTGCCATCCAATATCTTCCGGTTTCAGAATTGTTACAAGCGAACTGCAGTTGTACTCGGTGGGGATGGCAGCGGCAGCGGGAGCGGCAGCAGAGGCGGGTGGATACGGCGACGCAAGTGACTTCAAACAATTCAAATCTACATCTGTCCCGTACCCAATGATATAATCTTCAAATGTGATGCGTGTCGCGGCGTTTTTGGGTTGGACTTGCTGGGGTTGGTCTTGGTGTGGCGTCGTAGTGTTTCGCATCATTGCGTATAATTTTTCAATGTTATTGGTTCCTTGTGTAATCTCTCCATCGGTCTCAAAGAACCGCATGAAATGATAATGCGGCCGTTGTTGTTGTTGTAGGCCGGCGTCGTCGCCTTGGTGTCTTTCATTCAGCGTTGCCAGGATATCTTGTACGACCTCTCTTTGTTTTTGAAACGCCTTTTCATAGTTGGTGCTACCCCTTGTATTGATGCGGCTCAGCAGTTCAAGGATGTTTGGGATTGTTTCATCCGTGACTTCTTGGAAAGGGATGACGAGTTCGGTGTCACTGTCGAACGTAATCACGTAAATCCATGCATGAAACGGTTGTCTCTCGATGGTTTTGCCATTTCTCTCCGCGTGGATAACTTCCACGAATTTTTGGATTGTATTTTTCGCATGCTGGATTTTTTGTCCGTCCATTGAGCCTGAAGTGTCCAGGAGAAATCCGATGACGAGATTTCGAGGGGTCATGCCTATTTTCGAATTGCCAAACTGTTCATCGATAAGCGGCACGTTTAGTTCCAGATTGCCGAACCTTTTATTGTTCATTATACGACGTTCAATCATTGCACGTGTATTGTCGGGAATGAACGTGTGTGAAAGAAATCCATTGTCGGTGGTAGTAAGATGACTTGAAAGCATTGTTATTGTTTGCGACGTTGTATGACGATGATGCTGCTATTGAGATGTATCTTGTAAATACATTTCAATTTTTTATAGTATTACTCTGATACTGTTGATTCTATTTCTATGGGGGCGGGTTCAGGGGCAGGTTCAGGTGCGGGTTCAGGTGCGGGTTCAGGTGCGGGTTCAGGTGCAGCAGGTTCAGGTGCGGCGGGCTCAGGTGCGGGTTCAGGTGCAGCGGGTTCAGGGGCAGGTTCAGGTGCGGCGGGCTCAGGGGCAGGTTCGGGTGCGGGTTCAGGTGCGGGTTCAGGTGCAGCAGGTTCAGGTGCAGCAGGTTCAGGTGCAGGTTCAGGTGCAGGTTCAGGTGCAGCAGGTTCAGGTGCAGCGGGTTCAGGTGCAGCGGGTTCAGGTGCAGGTTCAGGTGCAGCAGGTTCAGGAACCGGTTCGGGTGCGGCGGGCTCAGGGGCAGGTGCGACGGGCTCAGGGGCAGCGGGCTCAGGGGCAGGTGCGACGGGCTCAGGGGCAGGTTCAGGGGCAGGGGCAGGTTCAGGGGCAGCAGTTGGTGTCGATGTCGGCTGGATGGGTTCTTTTATATTTGTTGTTACTGGCATGATACTAAAAAATGAGTTTTGCCCTACTTTTCTGTGGCCAGGAATATTTGTTAGATTATGCCTTTGGTTTGTTCCGGTTAGCCGCGAGATATTCCTATTTTGTTCTCGTTCTTGCTGTATTTGATTTATTATATTCGTTAGCATGATTTGATATTTATAGTAGGTTTGTGTCTTTGTTATATATTCATATAAAAATATAGTAGTATTAATATTATTGTTTCAGGAATATGAATATGAATATGAATATGAATATAAAGGAATGGGTACCTGGAACATATCCGATTCCTTTTTTTCAGACATGGTCTTGTAAAAATAGTTCGATTACACCTTCATCAATGTTTGAAAATAAAGATACATGGCGCAGTATAAGAGACGCAGGTCTTTCACCTAAAATGTATAATTGCATTCATCATAATTTGATGTTGAACCGTGTTGGTATTGATTGTATTCACTATCTCTTTAATGATGCAGATTGTCGTACATTTATTATGAATGAATATCCCCCCGATGTCCTTATGGCATATGATAAATTGATACCTACTGCCTTTAAGGCCGATTTGTGGCGGTATTGTATTCTTTATAAATATGGTGGAGTGTATCTAGATGTGAAATATCAGTTTATTGATAATGGTAGTAAAAATGATATCGTTACAATACGCGCGATTGTCGAGAGGTGGCTTGGCGGAGGCGGCGGGGCTGGTGGTGATGACATTTTGGTTCTTGAACGCGATTCTATCGGCCTATGGCCTTCTAGACGTTTCGGTATCCATAATGCATTTATTATAACAAAACCCAAAAATCCATTATTTTTAGAATGTATTTTTAGAATTGTGAGCTCGTCCAAAGTGGGAGGTCTTGGAGAAAATTGGGGTGGAAGCAATGATGGATGGATGACACATCCTTTGTTTGTCACTGGTCCAGGCTTACTTGGAGATGTATGGCGTTCTGTTAAATTTGGAATAAAAGCTGGAAACAATGGCAATGGCAATGGCAATGGCAATGGCGAGAATGATATTCCTAATTCATATGTTTCTATGATACCATTTTTTAGGTTTTATTTTGAAGGAAATGGTATTATTAGTTATTATATTGAACCTGCTACTAAATATCAGAAAAAACGTCAGGATAAGGAGGATGAATATGGTACGTACTTACGAATATTAAAAGTTTATGATGAATACCAAATGGATGTTGCAAATACCGCGAATATCCCACATTATACGGTTCTTTGGTCTCAGGGTCGGATTTGGGGTGGCGGTGGCGGTCAGTGATGTGCGTTAGTTGCTGCATTGTCTTGTGTCGTATTGTTTCATTTTACTTTTATTTTACCTGATTTTGCATCTTCGAATTGTTCTGTATTATACATTCCAAGTGCAATTATCCAGCATATCAGCCCGATGAGTGCATAAAATATTGTATGCACACAGTAGCTTATGGATGTTATTTTGTAAATAAGAACACATTTGAATGCATATGGAAAGAAGCTCCAAAAGATTGCGAAAAATATATATAATGCAATGATTATCATTCTCGTGGATTGAAAATTTAACATTGCTAGGTATGTAAAGACGCATAAAATCAATATAAAAAAACGTGTAATTAGTGACCATAATATTCTTATCCATAAAGCTAAGTCTTTTATGTAATTACTAAATAGACGTACTAGAAGCTGGACTGTTTCCATTTTGTCGAGCTTTTCGTTTGTTAATTCACCATCGATGAGTTTGTAGTCCATCGTGTTTCGGTTATACTATTTGAAGATTTTAATCGGGTTGCTCTCTCGCTATGTTGTTTCTTCTGTGTTTATCCTGTTGCACACTATATTACTTTACATGCAAATCCGACATACACTGCGAGTATATAAAATGCAATACTCAACAGAATTGCAAACATTCGCGGGGGGCACCCTAAAGACCAGTTGATTTTCAAAATTCGTATTCTGATTTTTATATAATCATATACGTATTTACAGTGGGCTTCGTTTGTTCCGAACCCAAAAAAGATACCAATTGCAAGAATTATTCCTATCATTAACCTTACAAACATTTCTGGGTATACTGGCATTATTATGAATGCAACGATGATTACGATTAGGACGCATATTTTGTAAAATTTTGAAAATACGTATTTTGGAGTTTCCGCCATTGTTGATAAATCTATGAATGAAGAACGAATTAAAACGAATTGTTTTGTCTATCTTATTATAAAGGGTGGTAATATATTGCAACAACGTTTTACTGTAAAATATGACTTCTAATAGAAATGGGAATGGAAATGGAAATGGAAATGATTATGATACGGATGTTACTCATTATTCCATTTCGGAATTGCTTGATTTGATAGGATTAGGTGGAATAGAAGGGATTAGTGAAACTGAGTTTTCAGACATTATACAAGGGTTTGTTGATAAATATCGCGAAGTTGATATTGTTTTGTCTCGTTTTTTTTCAGATGTAGGGCAGCGTTTGTATTCGCTGTTGGTTGCTGAAGGCGGGGATGGCGGAGGCGGCGGCGGCGGTCGGGGGGTAGAATGGGGGGTTAAGGACGATGACGGTAAACAAGAAGGACTGGCGATGAGAAGCACTACAGAACGAGGTGGTAATAATTCTGTGGGCGGAATTGGAGGTGGGGGTCAGGAGGAAGTTGCAGAAGGTGGGTCTTACGATGACTATATGGGAGGAGTTGGTGGTGGTGATTATGGCGACTATGATAACGAAGAAGAGGGTGGCGATGGCGGCGATGGGGGGGATGATGAGGAGGGTGGCGGGGGTGCAAGAGATCCTAATGATATTATGGGGTTGCGGCGTGATTTAAAAAGCGGTCTTGTAACTGGTGCGCAGCAATTATTATGGGAACGAAACCAGTATTTGGATGATGACGGTGTTGCGGGTGGCAGCGGCGGAAGAGGAAATGGTGCCTATGTAAATCGCTCCAATAAAGTTAAGATTTATCGTGATGAAAACGGTCATTATCAAATGAAGCAAAAGAAAATTGGTATTGCAAATTCGTATGTTATTCCAGTTGCACAAGGTACAACAAACCCAATATTGCGTAATACATTGACGCGAATTATTAATATTGATAGTCAGTTTCGCCAGGCTGCGTTTCCTTATACTTCTGACCCTACTTCACCTACTTCTGCAACGAGTTTTACAGTTGTTTTGACAGAACCTTTAACAAATGTCACGTCTTTGCGTTTGAATTCGATTAATATACCTTATACATGGTATGCTGTGGATTCCTCGGTGGGGAATAATGTTATGTATGTTGATATGAATACCGGTGTGAATGGTGTGCATACGATTACCGTAGCGAATGGGAATTATACCCCGGAGGAATTAGTCGCGGCCGTACGGCGTCAGATTGGGTTGAATTCTTACCTCAATGGTAGTATTGATATTTCGTATAATAAAGTGAATGGTCTGTGTTTTTTTATGAACTATACCACGAAGGTGATTTCCTTCACGTTTTATGATGCGGCGATGATTTACTCTGGTCGTTCTGCTGGAGGATGTCGCCAGAGTACAAAACTGAATAATAGTTTGGGTTGGATGCTTGGGTTTCGCAATAGTAATTATTATGATGAGATTATGACGAATGGTGCATTGCCTACCGGGTATAATCGTGACCTGAATACATTTGAAGTATATGGAATGGTGTATATGGTGTTGGGGGTCACTGCGGAGATGGAGGCCTTGGCGGCGTTGTCGGCGGCCGATGGGGGGCGTTCGTTGGCGGACCAAGTGGCTGATGGGATATTGGGGCTTTATAGTGATAATAATCCGGCGAATGATTTGTCGGCATCTGCTGGGTGGATACGTGGTGAGGCAATTGTCGATTGTTACGGCCCGCAGTATTTTTTATTGATTATTGACGATTTTAATCATAGCCGCGTGAATAGTGGAGTTGTTGGAATTGGTGAAGTTTCAACATCATTGGCAACGCCTATGTATTATAACGCGGATTTGCCTGATGCAACGAAATGTGTGAATGATGTGTCCGATGTGCGGAATGGTTTGAAGAAGCAGAAATTAGTAGTACCGACGGTTCCGCGGAGTTTGACATTTTCGCAGATTTATACTTTCAATCAGATTACGGCTAATCGTGGGGGGGCTGGGCCGAATAAAAATAGAGAAATGGGACCGAAAACTTCTGATGTATTTGCGGTCATACCTTTACGGACGGGGGCGGGGGCTGCTGGATTGTCGATGGGTCAGCATTATATCGACTCTGGGCCTACGTTGCTTTCGAACCAGCGTGCGTATTTTGGCCCGGTGGTTATTAATAAACTACGCGTCACTTTGCGTGATGATAAGGGGCATATTGTCAATTTGCATGGGAACGATTGGTCGTTTTCCTTGGTGACAGAGGAGTTGTATGAGTTCTAGAAAGGGGGCCAGCCCCCTTTAGAACCCCCGTAAGAATATACCGTAGGTTGGAATGGACGGAGGGGGTATATTATTTTATGGTTGTAATGTATATATAATATCGAAGATGTTTAAAACTCCTGGTGCTGGTTCTTCTGGAAATGGTGATGGTGGTGGTGGTGGTGGATTATTAGGTACTATTCAAGAAGCGACTAGTAATTTCGGTGATAGTATCGGTAGTTTATTAAAGAATGGCAATGTCGACAAG
>JACCEB010351292.1_pt1 | contig 81856 bp, 64 predicted proteins | sample 7454761 | NCBI WGS metagenome assembly JACCEB01 (sample SAMN15323454, study PRJNA562643) | freshwater metagenome | isolation source: river surface water | place: USA:Blue River Watershed | collected 2017-08-18 | reverse complement strand
TGGTATTGTTTAAGTTGTTTAATAACGGCTTCTATCATAGAGTTAGAGGAGCTAATATCGGATTGAGCTACTTTTTTAACCAAAGGCACACATTCAAGATTAATAAACCTGTTAACATAACCTTTATTTTCGGCACCGCCATCGGTAATTAAAGTAGCTGGGTCATCGGTAGAGAGTTCATATTTCCTAAAAACCTGTATTAAATTATGTGTAGAAATTTTACTGTTTAACTCTAGGTTAAACTGATGTGCTAAAATTTTTCTAGAAAAATTGTCGGTAATTAAATAAAGGTAAGCCGTAAAATTGTTTAAACAAAAGTAAGAAACATCCATGTGTAATACCTCAAAAGGTTTAGAGGAAGTGATGCTAGTTTTGTTTTTCCAAGGTTTACGTTTGGAAACATTGTTGATTTGCAGTTTTTGGGTGTATCTGTAAAAGGTAGTTTTAGAAAAACAAATTGTTTTATCGCTAATCATTTTCCAATAAACAGAAGCTTTTTGCCAATTTTTGTGTGTAGCAAAATAATGTTGAATGTTTTTAATTTCGGGATTGGTTAATTGATTGTTAGATTTTTTTAAACAAGTATTAAGTATGTTGTTGTTTCATTTTACAGGTGTTTTGTAATTTATAAAATCGTAGCTTACATTAAAAAACTTATAGATACGTTTTTTAGAAATGTATTTGGAGGCATTATAAAAAGCTTGTTGAACGATGTTTTTGTTGTTTTTGATAAGATCTTGATGATTAGGAATGGATTTTAAGATTTGTTCAAGTGCACCATACATAAAAAAATAAGCTTTCACAATTTTTCTAAAGGTATGATGTTCGGCTAGTTTTTTAGCCATATCAATCCCTTCGGGGTGATTGTGTTTTATGAAATCGGGTTATTAGGCCTGTCTAATTAAATATTATTTACTAGCTCTTTTTTTTAATAGTAATAAGTTGAATTTTCCATTTTGTGTTTCCATTTTATAGGCTAATGTTAGGTTTTAAACTTTTATATAATAAGATTAATACTATTGTAAAATTTGGTTATATGAAATCAAAAAAATATACAATTTCCAATTCGGAAGCTTTAATTGTTGTTTTAGTAATTAAAAAGTACGTTTCGTAATTTTATTTCTTAATTCAAATGGATTAAATAATACATTTGTAGAAGTAATAAGGTAGTTTCTTATAGTTAAGGGTTGTAAAGGCTTGATTTTAACGAATCAGGCCTTTATTTTTTAGGTTTATGCTTAAAATAGTAAGTGACAATCCTTTTAAAAAACTATTTATCAGATTATAAAATCGTTTATAAATTTTAATTTTCATTAAAACCACATCGTTAAAAACAACATCTAAGGTTTTAAACTTATATTTTTGGCTTAAATATTTTGTTATTGTAAATAAAAAGTGTTTTGTAAACATTAATGCTTACCTTTGCAACTGGCTACAGACTGTCTTGTCGCTCCACTAAGTTTTAATGGAGAGGAAAGTCCGGGCATCATAGAGCACCACACCTTATGAAAATAGGGGCGTTTAGGGTAAATTTTAAACGACAGCTAGTGTTACAGAAAACAACCGCCACAATTCGTTGTGGTAAGGGTGAAAAGGTAGGGTAAGAGCCTACCGGCAAAACAAGTAATTGTTTTGGCCGAATAAACCTTGTGGGATGAAAGCTCAGATATACCGGGGATTCTTTTTTTTAAAAGAAATAGGGCTGCTCGTTCAATCCCGGGGGGTAGGGCGTTTAGATAAATGACAAGACCCGACAGAACCCGGCTTATAGGTCTGTGGCTTATTATTAATTTTATTTATTATTTATGAATTTCAATGAGTTAGGTTTGTCGGACGACATTCTTCAAGGAGTACAGGCTTTAGGGTACGAAACCCCAACGCCAATTCAAACACAAGCAATCCCAAAATTGTTACAAAGTAATCAGGATTTAGTTGCTTTAGCGCAAACAGGGACAGGGAAAACGGCAGGATTTGGTTTACCATTATTGGACAAAATTGATGCGAACAGAAATGTTCCTCAAGCTTTGGTTTTATCACCTACACGCGAATTGTGTAATCAAATTGCAGATGATTTTAAAGGTTTTGCAAAATTTAAAAAAGGTATCAAAGTATTATCGGTTTACGGTGGTGCTAGTATTGATACACAAATTAGAAGTTTAAAACAAGGAGTGAATGTTGTGGTGGCAACTCCTGGTAGATTAAGCGATTTAATCCGTAGAAAAAAAATCGATTTATCCGAAGTTAAAATTGTAGTTTTGGATGAGGCAGATGAAATGTTAAATATGGGTTTTAAAGAGGAGTTAGATAATATTTTAGAGCAAACTCCATCCGAAAAAAATACTTGGTTGTTTTCGGCAACTATGGCATCTGATGTTGAGCGTATTGCAAACAACTATATGGTTTCGCCATTTAAAATTGTTGTAGGCGGACAAAATGAAGGTAGTAAAAATATCGATCATAAAGTTTATGTTGTTCAACATAGAAATAGATACGAAGCATTAAAACGTATCGTAGATAGTAAACCGGACATTTTTGGATTAATATTTTGTAGAACTAAAATTGATACACAAAATATTGCTGATAGATTAATGGCAGAAGGGTATAATGTAGATTCTTTACATGGTGATTTATCTCAAAATCAACGTGATAGAGTTATGGATAAATTCCGTGAGCGTAAAATTCAATTGTTGTGTGCAACGGATGTGGCTGCTCGTGGTATTGATGTTAGTGATATTACCCACGTTATTAATTACGAATTACCAGATGAAAGCGAAAGTTACACGCACCGAAGCGGACGAACTGCTAGGGCAGGTAAAAAAGGAGAATCTATTGCTATAATTACCCCTAAGGAAAAAGGAAAATTATCTAGAATAGAAAAAATTATCAAAAGTAAATTTATTTTATGCGAGGTTCCTAATGGAAAAGATGTGTGTAAATCGCAAATTTTTAATATGATTGACTTGGTAAAAACCAATGTGATTGATGAAGAGTTTGATAATTATGCCGAAAAAATTTACGAAGCATTTGCAGAAAACACTAAAGAAGAAGTTATTCAAATGTTTTTAGCTAAGGAATTTAATCGTGTGGTTTCTTATTACTCTGATAGTTACGATATCAACGAAAAATTATCTAGCGGTGGAAGAGAAGAAAGAACTAGAAGCGATAGAGGAGATAGAAGAAGAGGTGAAAGAAGTGAAAGAGGCGAAAGAAGCGAAAGAGGTTTTAGAAGCGAACGTGGTGATAGAGGTGAAAGAAGTGATAGAGGAGAGAGAGGTGGAGAGAGAGGTGAAAGAAAATCTTTTAAATCTGAGGACAGAAGAGGTGGAAGAAACGGAGGTTCTGATTCTGATCAATACAAAACTGTTTTTGTAAACGTTGGAGCATCTGACAATATGAACGTAGGTAAATTAATAGATTTAGTTTGCAATACTTGTGATGTTAAAGGAAGAAGTTTAGGCAGAATTAGATTAAACGACAGATTTAGCTTTGTTGAAGTTGAAAATAATGTAGCTAAAACGGTTTTAGAAAAATTAGGAAAAGGAACTTACGAAGGAAGAGAATTAAGAGCCGAATTTGCAAAACCTAGAGTTTAATTAAAAATCAAATTAATTTATAAAAACCGAGCCGTCCGCTCGGTTTTTTTGTTTTTTTAATGTTGAAAAGTAATATATTTTAGTTCATAACTAAAAAATGAAAAATTGGGATTAAAATGTAATTTATTCTTTAATTTGGTGGTTTGTTAAAAAAAACTATTTTCTTTATGAAACTATCCTCAATTCTCTCAATTTTCCTTTTATTTAATCTATTATTTATTTCATGTTCGGAAAATGATGAAGAGTATGATCATCCAGATGCAGGATTTATAAAATACATAAGTTCGTTTACTTCGGGTACAATTTCTAAAACACAAAATATTGTAATTCAGTTTACTAATCCTGTAACTGGTATTTTACCAAATAGTAAAGCAGATGTATCTATTTTTAAAATTAGTCCGGAGGTAGAAGGCGATTTAGTTTGGGTAAATGATAAACGATTGGAGTTTAAGCCAAAATCACCTTTAAAAAGTGGAGAAAAATACAAGGTTAAAATATTTTTAAATAAGATTATTCAAAATTTACCAGAAGAATTTGAAACATTTAAATTTAGATTTTCCACAGTAGAGCAAAACTATTCGTATCAAATTAATGGTTTAACGCCAGTTAAAGAAAATGATTTACGTTGGCAAAATTTAAATGGTACAGTAGAGTTTGCTGATTATGTTACCGAAAATGAATTAGAAGATTTTTTACAAGTAAACCAAGAAGGTAAAAAACTTAATGTAAAATGGTTGTACTCAAAAATAAATAATCAGCATAGTTTTATAATTTCATCCATCGAACGAAAAAACAACAAAAGTAAAATTGAGTTACAATGGGCAGGAAGTAAATTTGGAAAATTACAAGATAAAACAGAAATCATTGATATACCATCTATTAAAGATTTTTCGGTTTTTAGTGTTAGAGTTGATCAAGGAACACAACAAAAAGTATCTGTTTTTTTTTCGGATCCCATACATAAAACACAAAATCTAAATGGTTTAGTTTATTTATCTAACGGATACAGTATACAAACTGTAATTGAAGGAAATGAATTAATTATATATCCTAATCAAAATTGCAAAGGAAATGTACAATTAAATATCGATAAAGCCTTTAAAAATATTATGGGATATCGATTGAAAAAAAATTACAAAGCTAATTTAACGTTTAATAATTATAAACCAGCAGTTCGTTTTATGGGGAACGGAAATATTATTCCTACAGATGAAAAAGGATTAACAGTTCCGTTTCAAGCGGTAAATCTTAAAAAAGTATATGTTAAAGTAATTCAGATATTTGAGCAAAATGTACCTCAATTTTTACAAATTAATACAGTAGATGGCGAAGAGCAATTAAAAAGAGTAGGTCGAATTGTATATAAAGGAGAAATTGAATTAAAATCTAAAAAAAATATAGATTATAGTGCATGGAATACCTTTGGAATTCAATTAGATAAATTATTTAAAAAGGAATCGGGTGCAATTTATCGAGTAATAATTACTTTTAATAGTAAACATTCGATTTACCCATGTGATGAAGCTATTCCATTTGATGAAACAGCTTTTGAAAATAAATTAGAGCAAGAAGAAGATTTTTACAATACGCCACCACAATACAGTTGGGATTATTACGATGATGAATATTATTATGACGAATACTATGATTGGCAGGAAAGAGAAAATCCTTGTCATCCAACTTATTACCAAGGCGATAAAAATACGATTAGTAAAAATATTTTAGTTTCGGATTTTGGAATAGTTGTAAAAGGAGGAAGTAATACACCTAAATCTATAGTTTTTGTTAGTGATTTAAAAACTACAAACGCTGTAAAAGATGCAAAAATTAAAGTTTTAAATTTACAGCAACAGGTTATTTACGAAGGGATTACAGATGAAAATGGGGAATTTGTTTACAATAGTAATCCAAAGCCATTTATGGTTATTGTTGAAAAAAATGGCGTGAAAGGATATTTAAAATTGGATGAAGTTTCGGCTTTATCTACCAGTGTTTTTGATGTTAGTGGAACCCAAAATAAAAAAGGAATTAAAGGGTTTATTTATGGTGAGCGAGGAGTTTGGCGCCCAGGAGATAGTTTGTTTTTAAATTTTGTATTGGAAGATAAAAATAAAGTTTTACCAGTAAATCATCCTGTTGTAATGGAAATTACCAATGCAAAAGGACAAATGTATAAGAGAATGGTAAAAAAACTAAACGTTGGTGGAGTATATGATTTTAGATTTAGAACATTACCAGACGATGAAACAGGGAGCTGGAATTGTAAAGTAATGGTGGGCGGTAATACATATTATAAATCACTTAAAATTGAAACCATAAAACCTAATCGTTTAAAAATTGAATATGATTTTAAAAAGGAATTTTTAAGTAATAAAACTAATAATATTGGAAATTTAAAAGCCAATTGGTTACATGGTTCGCCGGGAAGTAACTTAAAAGCAGATGTAGAAATGACGGTAACTTCAGGTAAAACAACTTTTAAAAATTTAGAAGATTATACTTTTGATGATCCTGCTAAAAGCTACGAAAGTGAAACGGTGTTGTTGTTTGAAGGAGAGTTGAATAATGAAGGAGTTGCACTTATTCAGCCTAAAATTGAAGTGGATGAATATGCGCCAGGAATGTTAAATTGCGTTTTAAAAACTAGGGTTTTCGAAAATGGAGGAGATTTTAGTATCGATCAATACAAAATTCCATATTCACCTTATAGAAATTATGTGGGTATTAAAGTACCAAAAGGTGAAGGGTGGAATGGTGCTTTATTAACAGATAAGCCTAATTTAATAGCTATTTCAACGGTAAATGAAAACGGAGTAAAAGAAGATGTGAAAGATTTAGTAATTGAAGTATTTGAATTATCTTGGAGATGGTGGTGGGAAAATGGAGAAGAAGAGTATTTGTCTTCATATATTTCTAGAGAGCAAAAAAACCGATTAAAAAGAGAGGTGATAAGTACGGTTAACGGAAAAGCAATGTACGAATTGAAGTTTGATAAACCAAGTTGGGGAAGAAAATACATACGTGTTACTCATCCAAAATCAGGGCATTCAACGGGTTATGTATTTTATACAACTTACAGCTCGTGGATAGCCGACGGAAGTAACAGTCCGGGTGGAGCAGAAATGTTAACTTTTAATTTAGATAAAGAAAAATATACAGTTGGTGAAGAAGTTTTTATAAAAATTCCGAATGCAAAAAAAGGAAAAGCTTTGGTGAGTATAGAAAATGGTTCAAAAATCATTCATCATTTTTGGCATGATATGGCAAATGGTGATGTGATTAAATTTAAAACCAACGAAGAAATGTCGCCTAATGCCTTTGTTTCCATTCATTTAATTCAAAATTATGCCAGCAAAAAAAATGATGCACCTTTAAGATTGTATGGATATCAAGCGCTTGAAGTTTTTAATCCAAAAGCAATTTTAGAACCCGAGATAATCACTCCTGTAAGTTTTAGTCCGAACGAAATAGCAACCATTAAGGTTAAAGAAAAAAAAGGTAAAAAAATGACCTACACTTTAGCAGTTGTGGATGAAGGTTTATTAGATTTAACTCGTTTTCAAACTCCTAATCCCTACGAACATTTTTATGCAAAAGAAGCATTGGGCGTTTTAACTTGGGATATGTATAAATATGTTTTAGGTGCCTACACAGGCTCGTATGCAGGATTATTGGCATTAGGAGGTAGTGATATCATAAAACCTAATGGAGATAAAGATTTACAAAGATTTAAACCAGTAGTGAAATTTTTTAAAGCCAAAACATTAGCTGCCAATTCCGAGGATATTGTAAGTTTTAAAATGCCAAATTATGTAGGCTCGGTAAGGGTAATGGTTGTTGCAGTAGAGGACGGAGCGTATGGAAATAGCGAAAAAGCAGTAAGTGTAAAAAAACCTTTAATGGTATTACCAACCATTCCACGTACTTTATCGCCCGATGAAATTATTAAAGTTCCAGTTACGGTTTTTGCTATGGATAAAAAAGTGAAAAATGTACAGGTGAAACTAATTGTGAACGATTTAATTGAAGTTGTTGATGTTCCTACGCAAAGCATTCAGTTTGGTAATTTAGGAAGTAAAACAATCGAGTTTACTATTGAAACCAAAGATAAAATTGGAAAAGGAAAAATTAAAGTGGAAGTAAATGGAAATGGCGAAAAAGCTTTTTATGAAACTGATATTTTAATTAAAGCTAATAATCCAATGTTGCAAAATGTTCAGGATGTTTTTGTTAAAGCACAAAATAAAATTGATGTAAACACTATAACTAGTGGAATAAAAGGGACTAATACCGTTGTTGTTGAATTGTCTGCTATTCCTTCTCTTAATCTTAAAAAAAGATTGGATTATTTAATTCAATATCCGCATGGATGTGTAGAACAAACTACATCGTCTGTATTTCCGCAGTTATTTTTGCAAGATTTACTCGATTTAACACCTAATCAAATTCAGGAAGTTCAATCCAATATAAATGAAGGTATTCGAAAATTAAATCAATTTCAAACCACTTTGGGCGGTTTGTCCTATTGGAGAGGAAATGCGTATGCGGACGACTGGGGAACAAGTTATGCCGGGCATTTTATGGTAATGGCGCAAACTAAAGGATATCAAGTGCCTAAAAACTTTTTAAGCAATTGGGCAAAATATCAACAACAAATGGCAAATTCATGGAAAGATGAAGTAAATGTGTTGTATCGTTCATCTACACAATATGCACAAGCTTATCGATTGTACACTTTGGCTTTAAGCGGACAGGCAAATTTGGGCGCAATGAATCGTTTTAAGGAAATAAAAGATTTGTCTAAGGTTTCGTTAGTGGTTTTGGCTTCAGCATATCAATTATCGGGTAATAAAAAAACTGCTTTAGATTTGTTAGATAGATATAAAAATACACCAAATCAGGAAATGCAATATTATTACACTTATGGAAGCGAATTAAGAGATAAAGCTATGTTGTTGGAGTTGTTTAATAACTTAGGTGATGCAAAAAAGGGAATGATAGTTTTAAAAGAAATTGCACAACAATTAAGTACTAACAATTGGTATAGTACGCAAACAACTTCTTATAGCTTATTGTCTTGTGCTCAATTTGTTAAGAAACATAAGTTAAATCAAAATATTAACGCTAAGGTGTATGTAAATCAAAAATTGATTTCAACCGTTAATTCCTCTTCAGTTATTGTTCAGGTGCCTATTGCGGTTAAGGATAAACAAAAATATAACATTACTATCGAAAATAATTCTGCTACGGGAAGTGTGTTTGGAAAAGTAATTCAATCTGGTATTCCATTAAAAGGAAGCGAAAAATCAGAATCCAGCAACTTAAATTTAGTGGTGAATTACTACAATATGAGTGGTAAAAAAATTGATATTCAGAATATAAAACAAGGAGAAGATATTTTGGTTGAAACACAAGTTACACATCCAGGATTATTAGGTACTTATCAAAATTTAGCTTTAACGCAAATTTTTCCATCGTCATGGGAAATACGAAATTTGAGAATGGAAGAAGGTGGAAGAGAAATTGGAAGTAGTATTTTTGATTTTCAGGATATAAAAGACGATAGGGTTTTAACTTATTTTACTTTAAATAGAAATGAAACTAAAATTTTTAAAACTTTAGTGAATGCAACTTACAAAGGCGAGTTTTATTTACCTGCTGTACATTGCTCCGAAATGTATAATAATGATATAAAAGCGGTAACTGTGGGTAAAGAAATTAAAGTAGGTATTGTAAAATAATTGTTTGTTTATACAACAAAATTAAAAAAGCTAGCGTAGTGAGATTTGTTGTTTTTTAATTTTAAAAATTAAATATATGAAAGTGTATATTGTTGCTGCTAAACGTACACCAATTGGAAGTTTTGGTGGAGTTTTTAAAAATATTTCGGCTCCAGTTTTAGCTGCTGAGGCATTAAAAAATGCTATTGATACTTACTCAATTCCTAAAGATGCCATTGATGAAGTTTTTTTAGGTAATGTTTTACAGGCAAATGTTGGACAAGCACCGGCTCGTCAGGCTTTAATTTTTGCAGGTTTATCTCCATTTATTCCTGCAACAACAATCAATAAAGTTTGTGCAAGTGGTTTAAAAGCTGTGCAATTGGCGGTGCAAAGTATTATGGCTGGAGATAATCATTTGGTTGTTGCTGGTGGAATGGAAAATATGTCGATGGTTCCCCATTATTTAATGGGTAGAGACGGACAAAAATTAGGAAATATACAAGTAGTGGACGGATTAGTTAAAGACGGATTAACGGATGTATATAATCAAAAACACATGGGGTGTGCGGCCGAACTTTGTGCTAAAGAGTATAAAATTACACGAGAAGAACAAGATGCTTATGCGATACAATCGTATAAAAGAAGCGCTTTAGCATGGGAAAATGCCTGTTTTAACAGCGAAATTGCCCCTGTAATTATTCCTCAAAAAAAAGGCGATTCTATTAAAGTGGATACTGATGAAGAGTTTACTAAAGTATTTTTAGACAAAATACCTGGTTTAAAACCTGTTTTCGAGACTGATGGAACAGTAACGGCTGCCAATGCCTCCACAATAAACGATGGTGCAGCTATTGTGATTGTTGCTTCGGAAGATGCGGTAAAAAAATACAATTTAACAGTTTTGGCAGAAGTTGTATCTTTTGCTGATGCTGCACTTGAACCCGAAAAATTTACAGTTGCTCCAGCAAAAGCTTTGCCTTTAGCTTTGCAAAAATCGAATTTAAAATTAGATGATATTGATTTGTTTGAGATTAACGAAGCTTTTAGTGTGGTTTCTTTAGCGAATCAAAAATTACTGAATATTCCAAATCATAAAATTAATATCTGGGGAGGCGCAGTTTCCTTAGGTCATCCTCTAGGTGCTTCCGGTGCTAGAATTTTGGTAACTCTAGTGCATCAATTGTTAAATGAAAATAAACAATACGGAGCAGCAGCTATTTGTAATGGTGGTGGTGGAGCATCAGCGATGGTGATTAAAAAACCCAACTAATTTAATTTCAGGCTAGGGGCGTAAAGTATGATAATCTCTATTGATTTTTAAAATTATTGATTAAATTTACCTACTTATTGTTTATCACGGATTAAGATTTTGATAAATATTAATTTTTAAGTGATTTAAAAAAGTTAATTTAAAATGGCGTTGAATCAAAAGGCTTCTTTAAAAATTTTATTTGTAACACCTTATCCTTTTGATTCAGCTGGTAGTCAGCGTTTTAGATTTGAACAATATTTCCCTGCTTTACAACAACAAAACATTTATTATCACCAAGCACCATTTTGGAGTGCTGCAGCATGGAAAATATTATATAAAAAAGGAAAACAAATACCAAAAACAGCTTATTTATTACTAGGTATTGTGAAGCGGTTTTTATTGTTGTTTACCTTAAAAAAGTACGATTACATTTTTATACACAGAGAGCTTTTTCCGGTTGGCCCCAATTTTTTAATCCATTGGTTTACCAAATATAAAGTGATTTATGATTTTGATGACGCTATATGGTTGCCCAATTTTGCAGCAAACAATAAGCGTTTTGCTTTTTTAAAAAATTATAAACAAGTAGAATTGTTGTGCGCAAAGGCTTATAAATTAAGTGTAGGAAATTTGTATTTACAGGAATTTGCACAGCAGTTTAATAAAAATACGCATATCATTCCTACAACAATCGATTTGCAAAAATTACATACGGGTTCTATCGATTATAATTTTAGAACTTTGCATATTGGTTGGACGGGTACGCACTCTACCATGAAATATTTACCAGATATTTTGCCTGTTTTAGATGAGTTAAAACAACAATACAATTTTAAATTAATTGTAATTAGCGATAAACATCCCGATTTTAACAGAGAATATTTAGAGTATATTCCTTGGAAAAAAGAAACCGAAATTGAAGATTTAAAAAAGATACATATAGGTTTAATGCCTTTGCAAAATGATGAATGGAGTAGGGGTAAATGTGGATTTAAAGCTTTGCAATATATGAGCATAGGAATGCCTGCAATTGTTAGTCCGGTGGGTGTAAATTTACAAATTGTAGATCATGGAATAAACGGATTTTTATGCGACAGTTTAGAAGAATGGAAAAGTGCATTGTTGAGTTGTATTCAAAATCCGCAATCTATCGAAACTTTAGGGAAAAATGCACAAGAAAAAATCGAAAAATTTTATTCCGTTCAAGCCATTACACCAAAATTTATAGATTTATTTAAAGGGTAAAAAATAATTCCACGGGATTGTAATACTAATTATTTTCATAACTCCATTGTTTAAAATTTCAATTTAATCAATAAATTGTCAGTTTATTGCAATATTTTTTATTCAATTAGAGCGTCCATTTTCATTTAAATCATCTTTGTCAATAACAAATATAATTTTTTAAATTAATCTATACTCCCTTTTCGTAACCTCTTAGGAGGATAAGGAGTTAGTGGATTACTAAGGCAAGTTTTTACACTTTTAAGCAATTTTTATCAATATAGAAGCTGTTTTTAATCAGTAAATTCTTAAATTGCCCTCGAACAAAGTAATGGAGCTTTAGTGAGGGATGATTAAAAATTCCTTTTTTGATAAAAAACAATCATACTAGTATGATTGCTGGTAATCAATAATAAAAATTTAAAATCTCTTGTTATTTTATTGAAATTAAATTTTTGATGTAAATTAAACATTTTTGTTTTATGGTTTAAAATAGTTCATAATGATTTATTTTAAAACATTTTTTTTTTAAAAATTTCATAATAACCTCATTGTCTATATTTTATATTTTTGGCACAATTGTTAATAAGATTTTTTTTTAAATTTAAATCTTAAATTATTGAAATGAAAAAAATATTGTTTGGAACATTAACTGTTTTATTAATTTTTACCAATGGATGTCAAAAAGAAAGAGGGTGTACAGATCCTGTAGCTATTAACTACAATTCTGCTGCTGATGAAAGTGATGAAAGTTGTGTTTATTCAGATACATTTTACATAAAAGATACATTGCGAATAAGTTGTCACAAGGATTCTATATCAAAAAAAATTCATGTTGATTCTCCTTTAAATTACTCATATGAGGATAGAAAATGTTTAGGCTATTGGTTAGATGAACTTCAATATGCGAGAGAAACATCAGTTTGGGATAGATTATTTATGGTAGCTGTTTTTGATAAAAAAACACTAGAGCCATGGCATAGTCAGGAGCATGGTGATTTTGGTCATTTAAATTATAATAAACATTTGCCAGGTATAAATGGGTATAATTTTTATTTTAAAAACTACACCCAAATAGGTATTGAAAATTTAATATCTTTTGTTCAGAAGATACCTGATGGTAATTATGTTTTATTTTACTCTTTTAAAGGTAATAACTGTCAATATATGTTAAATTCTAGTCCAATATCAATGCAATATGAAGCAATGTACAATGAGATTGGTGCAAATGTAGATTCTTTAAAGAATTATCCAGCAATATTGCCATACATCTTATTATTTAAAAAAGGAGACCCTAAATCTGTTGAAGAAATGTTTTATAAAGAAGGATTAACAAAAGGTAAGGTATTATGTCTTGAAACTACCATAAAGAATTATTAATAATTTGCAGTTGCTTAGAATTAAAACATTCCTTTTTTGAAATTAAATAGCTGTTTAATTTTGTTTAAATTCAATCGTTTTTATTACTCAAAATTTAGTTTTTGTAAATTTGAAAACGTTTTATCTTTAATATTTACTTATATATATATGAATCTGTTGGAGATGAATTAATTTTTGAAAGTAATTCTACATTGGATATAATATATAACAATATTGGAATAATACAATTTTCAAAACAGTATGAATAATATTGAATGAGATTTTGTTGTTTTAAAAGAACAAATTTAATATCCATCATTTCCTTTATATCAAGTAAAAAGTGGTATTTCTCTTTATGCAACTTTGTAGGTTAATTAATTTAATTAAATTACTAACATTAGTCTTTTAAGTTTTTGACTAATTGAGTTGTGTGAGTATCTGGTGGGGGTAGATAAAAATTACTTTAAAAAATAATAATATTGACAATATTTAGAATTGTTAAATAAAAATTATTTTTTTAACTAAAATTAATCAATCTATTTAAAGTTTAAAAAAGTCATTCAACGTTTTTTTAAGAGTAATTATTTTCATAAAAATAAATTAAATCTCTGTAGTTTAGATAAATAACTTTATAATATTTTTAAGTATAATAAAAGGTTGAAGGTAAAAAAAAAGAGGATTATTATTCCTCTTCTTGTTTTGCTGCTTTTTTATTTGGAATTGCTCCCGCTTCGTAAGGGAAAATATCCACAACATTAAATTCGTTTATCGAAGGTATATCCCAATCCACCACAGATCCAGCCATTTTTTGTTCGGTTCTTTCGTAAGCTTCTTTTAAAGAGTTCGCCTGAATAATATACATTTCAACCGCCTTTTTTTCTTTTCCAGTTTCTTCATCAAAAGAAGGGAATACAACTTTAGTTTTGTAAAATTTATCCTTACTTTCATCAATCATAATTCCGTTAACTTTAGTTTTAGCACAAGTTAATAACTGAAAATCACTGATATATTCCTCTAAAATACTGTGTAATCTTGCTTCAGCTTCCGTAAAAGTCATTGCGTTTACCAAATAATTTTCCGCTTTTTTGGTAATTGTTCCATTTTCTAATTGTTTTAAAAAACTAATCTTACAGTTAAACCACTCATTCATATTTCATCTTACTTTTAAATTAGGCTGTAAATATAAGTACTATTGTAATTAATTTACAGTAATTCATGTTTAAAATTTTATCAAATTTGCTTTTAATACTTCAATTGTATTTACACTTTTGCCAAAGCTTGTTCTAAATCTGCAATTAAATCCTCAATATCTTCAATCCCTACACTTAATCTAATTAAACTATCCACAATACCTTTGGCTTCTCTTTGATCTTTAGGAATAGAAGCATGCGTCATAGAAGCTGGATGTCCGCATAACGATTCCACGCCACCCAAGGACTCAGCTAAAGCAAATAAATGCGTAGAAGAAATTACCTTTTTAGCATCCTCATAACTGTTACTTTTTAAATTAAAAGATAACATTCCGCCAAAATGTTTCATTTGTTTTTGAGCAATAGCATGATTAGGATGATTTTGTAAACCAGGGTAATACACTTTTCCAACTTTAGGATGATTTACTAAAAAATCAACAATTTTCCCTGCGTTAAAACAATGACGTTCCATACGGATATGTAAAGTTTTAATACCTCTAAGTACCAAAAAACAATCCTGTGGACCAGGTACTGCACCACAAGCATTTTGTAAAAAAGCCAATTGTTGGTGAAGTTTTTCGTCGTTTAAAATCAAAGCACCCATCACCACATCACTATGTCCGGCTAAATATTTTGTGATAGAGTGCATAACGATATCCGCACCTAAATCCAAAGGCGTTTGTAAAAAAGGCGATGCAAAAGTATTATCCACTGCCAATAAAATATTTTTGCTTTTAGTGATATTTGCAATAGCTTCAATATCAATTATATTCATCATAGGATTGGTAGGTGTTTCCACCCAAACCATTTTTGTGTTTTGATTGATAAAAGGCAAAATATGATTTGCATTTGCCATATCTACGAAGTGAAATTTTATGCCTAAACCTTCAAAAACTTTAGTAAATAAACGGTAAGAGCCCCCATATAAATCGTGCGACGAAATTATTTCATCACCCGGTTTAAATACCTTTAATAAAGTATCCATAGCCGCCAAACCGCTGGCAAAAGCCAAACCAAACTTACCATTTTCTATAGCTGCTAAATTGTCCTCTAATGCTTTACGAGTTGGATTTTGTGTTCGGGAATATTCATAACCTTTATGTTTTCCGGGTTCTTCTTGCACATAAGTAGAAGTTTGATAAATTGGCGTCATGATTGCCCCAGTAGAAGGATCAGGTTGTAAACCTGCATGTATAGCTTTAGTTCCGAATTTCATTTGTATTAAATTTAATGTAACTTTTAATTTTTTTAAAGAGGTAAATTTAATAAAATTTGCCGATTACAAGACTGAATTAGAATGGATTTGTTTTTTTTGAATTTAAAATTATTGATAACATAGGTTTTCAGTTCAAACAGGGTAAATTGTATTAAATAAATACAAAACATATTGTAGTTGTTTATAAAATTGGATAAAAAGGTAGAATATTTTTTTTGAGTTATATCGTTTATTGCTAACTTGCGGATTAAATTAAGGATAGGTGATGTTTAAAAATAGTATTGTATTATTATTTTTATTTTTTAGTAGTTTTTTGGATGCCCAGGTAGTGCCAGATTTTACGGCTAGTTCTACACAGATTTGTGCGCCTAATTCGGTTACTTTTACGGTAAATCCTTTGTTATCAGCCGATACGTATTTTTGGGAGTTTAGTAATGGTGTAACATCTAATCAAAAAAATCCAACTATAGTTTTTAGTTCGCCGGCTTTAATTACTGTAAAGTTAACGGTAACACAAAACGGACAACAAGTTGTAGTAAACAAACGAAATTTTGTGCGTGTTTTTGCTCCACCAACAGTTGATTTTACAGCCGATAAACCTTTAGGTTGTTCGCCTTTGCAAGTTAATTTCACCGATTTATCTGTTCCTAATTCGGCTGCCATACAATCGTGGTTTTGGAGTTTTGGTAACGGACAAACCTCTTCACAACAATTTCCAACAACAGTTTATACCGAAAAAAGAAATCATACAGTAGTTTTAAAAGTAGTAGATCAAAATGGTTGTGAAGCTACCAAAGTAAAAAATAATTTTATAAGTTTAGGCGGACCAGAGGCAAATTTTTTACATACTGATTTATTGTGTAGAGTTCCAGCAGGAGTTGCATTTACAAATACTTCAAAAGGAAATAATTTAGAATATTTTTGGGATTTTGGAGATGGAAAAACATCTAACGCAGAGTTGCCAGGAACACATATTTACACAAAATTTGATTCAATATTTGTACAATTGGTCGTTCGTGAAAAAAATTCAGGCTGTACAGATACCATTCGCAAAGCAATGAATGTGATTGATTATCAAGCTACTTTTGATTTTTCTATTAGTTGTAATCAACAAGATTTCACAATTAATTTATCCAATACCACAAAACCTTTTGCGAATAAAATTTCATGGAATTTAGGTGATGGTACAGAATCTACAGAAAATACATTAACCAAAAAATACAACGATGTAAATCCTAAAATTATCACTTTAAGAGCAGAAATAAATGAAACCTGTTGGGATACCACACGATTAAATTATACACCATCAACCCCTTCTTTTTCTTTTAGTGCAGAAGAGTGTAATCCACCAATGATTGTGAGTTTTGAGAATAACTCTTTAGGTAAAGGATTAAAATATATATGGAATTTTAGAGATACAGTTTTTTCTCCAGCTTTATCCACGCAAGTTAATCCCATAAAACAATTTCAAACTCCACCAGATAGGCATTTTGTTGAATTGCAAGCTACAGATATTTATGGGTGTAAACGAAGTGGATTTGCAAGTGTTAATGCACCATTTCCAATAGCAAATTTTGAGGCAGTAAACAATAAATCATCAGGTTGTGCACCTTTAACAGTTTCATTTATAGATACTTTAAGTTATATTTTAGATTCGACAAAAATTGCTTCAGTTTATTGGAATTTTGGTGACCCAGCTTCTGGTAATCAAAATATATCGTTCGAAACTTCTCCTACACATACATTTGTAACACCAGGAGATTATACAATTACCTACGCAATTATATTGGATAATGGTTGTGTGGATACTTTAAAAGCCGAGCAGTTTATACGAGTAGGTGAAAAACCCGATAGTGTAGTTTTTAACAGTAGTTTAGGTGATACAATTTGTTGGGGAACTTCACCTAAATATACATTACAAGCCTTTAAAAATAATCAAATTTTTACAACCAATTATCATTGTTGGTTGTTTGAACAAAACAATAGTGACAGTTTGCTAATCCATCCAGAAAATCCTCCAAGTGAATGTGTAAATCCTCAATTAACTTATAATAGCCGCGCTCTTTCTGTAAATCACCCTAGTCCTACACATGATTATTTAGCATACGATTACCAAACACAGGTTATTGTAAACGATGCTTTACTTATATCAGATGCTAAGTCTAAATCTGGAGATAAATTTACTCATTTAATTACTGGTTATAACGGTTGTTTTACAGAAGTTATCAAACCTAAAAAAATAAAAGATGTAATGGCGATGCCGGGTTTTGTATTTCCAGATAAAAAACAAAGTTTATTTTTTCCGGATACTTCTAGGGTTATTAAAGTTTTTAATGCATCTACAAACTTTGAAAACACAAATTATTTTAGATTGATAAAAAATAATGGGAATATCATACAACAAAATTTAATGCTACAGGATACCTCTGAAATTAAATTTACTGAAGATGGGTTATATAGAATCGAAATTCAGGTAAATAATGCCCAAGATGAATGTGTAAACACTACAGTAAGAAATGTATTAGTAGAAAATCCAAGATTAAAATTAAAGTTTGAGGATAAAGTATGTTTTAGCAACCAAAAATTTTATGTAATCGATCAATCGGTTTTTAATTCGGGTTCAACTACAAACCGAAAATGGTGGGTAAATGATAGTTTGTTATTGGATCAAGTAAATGGTTTTCCGCCAAGAAGAGATAGTGTAGTTTTAAATATTTTAGATACAGGATGGAACGTTGTAAAATTAGAAATTAGAAGAAATTATCCAGAGTATTTAATGGGTTATACTTTAGATTTTGTTGAACACAATTATTTAGTAATTGATTCAATTTATGTTTCAGGTTCTAAAGGTATTGCGTTAATTGATACCAATTTTATTTGTAAAGGAGATTCTTTATTTTTAACTGCACAATTTAGTTCAACTACAACCATTGATTCCTTGATTTGGAATTACAGAAATGATTTTAGTGCAAACAGATTTGATAATCATTTTTTTCAGTTTACACAATCGGGCGTTTTCCCACTAAATTATGAGGTTTTTAATACCGATGGTTGTGTGGATAAAATTTATTTTGATGCTTTAACTGTTAGCGGTCCAAATGTTAATTTTGTAGCAAACGACACTTTAATTTGTTTAAATAACGAAGTGAATTTTAAAAACTTTGCTAAAGGAAATACCTTAAGTTATATTTGGAAAATTGCTGGAGTAGATTATTTTGCTATTGATCCAGATCACACCTTTAATCAAGTTGGATTTCATGATATTAAGTTAGTTGCTACAGATAAATTTGGTTGTAAGGATTCGTTAACTAAAATAAATTACATTGAAGTAGCACCTATTCCAGAGGCAAAATTTGGTGCAGATCAAACACTTGGTGAGTGTCCGCCTTTTATTGTAAACTTTAAAGATTCAACCATTGGAAATACAACAAAATGGTTATGGAATTTTGGTGATGGAAATATTAGTACTTTAAAAAATCCTTTGCATACTTTTACATCGCCAGCTAAGTATAATGTAACGTTAACTGTAACTAATTATGCCAATTGTAGTGATTCTTTAAAAATAGATAGCTTAATAACGGTGTTAGGTCCTAATGGAATAGTGAATTTGTCCAGTGATAAAATTTGTTTACCCGACAGTTTAATTTTAAAAGGAAAATTTAAAGATACAGAATTTTATGTATGGAATTTTGGAAATAATGTGGTGCTCAATTTTGATTTTGCAACACAAAGAGATACAGTTAAATATTTGTATCCTAAATCTGGAACATTTTTGCCAGTTTTAACTTTGGTTGATGATAGAAATTGCAGATATTCACCTAGTTTAAATTTACAAGTTCAAGTGGATAGTTTAAGAGCGAAAATGAGTTTTAATGATACCGTTATTTGTAGTTTAGATGGTTTTGTGGTGCAAAATAAAAGTACTATTACTTATCCAGAAAACACAAGGTGGGATTTAGGTAATGACTTAAGTTTATTAGGAAATACAGCTCAAGTAAATTATACACAAGAAGGTAAATATAACTTGAAATTAGTAATAGAATCCCAAATTGGCTGTGTGGATAGTGTTGTAAAAACTATAGAGGTTTTTAATAAACCCGAGTATAGTTTTGAAGTAATTAGTAGAGATTTTTGTGTACCTGTTCAGTCGCAAATTCGATTAAATATTTTATCTGAAAATTTTAATTGGAATAGTAAAGTTTTTGAGGTTAACGGACAAACTTACGAAGATTTAGCAGTGATAAATATAAATTCGGTACAAAAAGTTAATGGTAAATATGAATTAATTTATGGAAATAATCAATGTAAAATCGATTCTGTTTTTAATATTCAGTATTATGATTTTCCAAAAAGCAACTTTGTTTTTTCTCCAACTTTTAACTCTGTGCAATCTAAACCAATTCAATTTACGTCTTCTACACAATCGCAATTTCCAGTGCAGTATGTTTGGGATTTTAAAAACGGACAGCAATCTAATTTAACTAATCCGAAAATAGTTTTTCCAGATGCAGGTGAATATTTAGTTCAACTTGTTGTATCCAATAATGGAAATTGTGCTGATACAATTCGCAAAAACGTTGTGATTAGTCCGAGAGATTTTGTGATTTTACCCGAAGCTTTTACACCAAACGGAGATGGAACAGATGATATTTTTAAAGTTTTATATGCTGGAGATTTGGAATTAGTAAGTTTAAAAATTATGAATAGATGGGGAAATTTATTGTTTGAAACCAATACTTTACAAGAAGGTTGGGACGGGCGAAAAAATGGGAAAGATGAACCTAATGGAAGTTATGTTTATTTTGTTGTTGTTAAAGATAAAAATGGAAATTTGATTGAGCGTAAAGGTAATTTTGCGCTTATAAGATAAAATGAAAAATACAATTTTATACATATTGTTTTTTAGTATATGTTGGGGTAATATTTTTGCCCAAACAGATGCGCAAATATCTTTGGTAAACGAATCGCCAATTTTTATAAATCCTGCTCAAACGGGTGATATGGATGGAAGTGTTCGTGCTGGAATTAATTATCGAAACCAATGGAATTCGGTAGATATTCCTTTCGAAACTTCAATTTTATATGCCGATTTTAAAATTTCACCTAAATTTTTAAACGAAAAGCCTTTAGCAATAGGTATTATGTATTTTAACGACAGGATTGGTAACGGATTTTGGAGTAACAATAATCTTTCTATTAGTTTGTCAAAACCTTTTCGAATAGGTTCAAATAAAGTTTTAAATACAGGCTTGTATATGGCTTATCAGCAACAAAATGTTAATTTAAGTAATTTAAACATGGAGAGTAGTTTTAATTATTTAAACTTACAATTTGGTAATGGAAATAATTGGTTAGGAAATAGTAAAAAGGCATTAGTGGATTTTGGTTTAGGTGCTCAATATCAACATATTGTTAGTAAAAAATTATCATTTAAATCTGGTTTAGGTATTTTTCATCTATTTCAGCCTGATAATTCTTTGGATAATTTAAGTGCACAAAAATTACAACGTAAATGGAATTTTCATACTATGGCAGTTTATCAAACCAATAAAAATATTAGTATAGTTCCTACAATGTTTATAGCCCAACAAGGCAATGCAAATGCTGTTTTAATAGGAAGTGAAGTTTTATATGCTTTAGGTAGGCGGGTTGTGGAAAAAATCGATTTGCGTTTAGGGATGTATTACCGTTATAATGATGCTATGATTTATACTTTAGGAATTAATCATGATAATTTCACTTTTATTTTTTCATACGATTTTACAACTTCCGTTTTAGGCGATTTTAATAATCGAAGAGGTGGGTTTGAGATGACGATTAGTTATGTAAATCGTATGTTTAAGGGAGGTAAAGATTTTAAATATATTTTACCAGGCAACAGGTTGTTGTAAGTTTTATTAACAATGTTTAACATCAAATTTTGCTGTTTGATTTTAAAATTTTGTTGATGAGTTTTAATTTTATTTTCCATTCATTTTTTAACAATTAAATCGATTATTTTATGGAGCAAGTTTCAGTGGATATTCAGGAATTAAGTGATAAAATCGAAAAAGAATTTGCAGTAATTGATGCTATTAAATTCGAAATGAACAAAGTAATTGTTGGTCAGGGTAAAATGATCGATAGTTTATTGATTGGTTTATTAACCAACGGACATATTTTATTAGAAGGTATGCCAGGTTTGGCAAAAACTTTAGCAGTAAATACTTTGGCAACAATTTTAGATGCACAATTTAATCGTGTGCAATTTACACCAGATTTATTGCCTGCAGACGTAATTGGTACTTTGATTTACAACCAGAAAAAAGAAGAGTTTGTAGTTAAAAAAGGTCCGATTTTCGCCAATTTTGTATTAGCAGATGAAATTAACCGTTCCCCAGCAAAAGTACAAAGTGCTTTGTTAGAAGCTATGCAAGAACGACAAGTTACTATTGGTACAGAAACTTATCCTTTACCACATCCATTTTTGGTTTTAGCTACTCAAAACCCAGTAGAACAGGAGGGGACTTATCCTTTACCAGAGGCACAGGTAGATAGATTTATGTTGAAGATTTTATTGGAATATCCGAATAAAAAAGATGAGCAAAAAATAATTAAACAAAATTTATTACAAGAGTTTCCTAAAGCACAAAAATTATTTTCGCCTGATAAAATCGAACAATGTAAAAATTTGGTTCAAGAGATCTACATGGACGAAAAAATTGAGCAATATATTGTAGATTTAATTTTTGCAACGCGTAAACCTGCCGATTATGGTTTAAAAGATGTGCAAAATTATATTGCTTTTGGGGGCTCTCCACGCGCAAGTATCAACTTAGCTAAAGCTGCAAAGGCAACAGCCTTTTTAAATAAACGTGCTTATGTAATTCCAGAAGATGTTAGGGCTGTTGCTAAAGATGTTTTACGTCATCGTATTGGCTTAACTTTTGAAGCGGAAGCAGAGCAACTTTCTGCGGATAAAATAATCGATTTAATTATTAATGGTGTGGAAATTCCTTAGTTTTTTCTGTTTAAAAATAAATTGAATTTTAATTGGAATAAATGACGTCGGAGGAGCTTTTACAAAAAATAAAAAAAATTGAAATTAAGGCTAAAGGTCTTAACAATCAATTGTTTCAGGGTTCGTACAAAAGTGCTTTTAAGGGGTCGGGGATGACCTTTGCAGAGGTGCGTGAGTATAATTTAGGTGATGAAACACGAACAATTGATTGGAATGTTACTGCGCGTTTTAATGAACCTTTTGTAAAAACTTTTGAGGAGGAAAGAGAGTTAACGGTGATGTTGTTGGTGGATGTAAGTGCATCGGGTTTAATAGCTACGCAACATTCTTCCAAACAAGATTATATTGCCGAAATTGCTGCGGTTTTAGCTTTTTCCGCAATTGGGCAAAATGATAAAGTGGGTGTGTTGTTTTTTTCGGATACTATCGAAAAATATATTCCTCCAAAAAAGGGTAAATCACATGTTTTGCGCATTATAAAAGATTTGGTTTCGCATCAATCTGTTTCTAAAGGAACTAATATTGCCAATGCTTTAAAGTATTTTAATTCGGCTCAAAGCAAAAAATGCACGGTATTTTTGTTAAGCGATTTTTTAGATGATAAAAATTTTAAAAAAGAGTTGCAAATTACTGCTTTAAAACACGATTTTGTTGCTTTAAATATTGTGGCAAAAAACGAGGGTTTGTTACCGGATGTGGGTTGGACGTATTTGCAAGATGCTGAATCTGGAGAATTGGTTTTGGTAAATACTTCTAAAGAAGAGGTGCGATTGAGATATCAAAAATACTTCTGGGATTTTTATCAAAAACTATCTGTAGAAACTAAAAAACTAGGTGTAGATGTATTGAATTTAGAGGTGGGAGAGGCTTATTATACTAAATTATTAACCTTATTTGCCAACCGTAGATAAAATAGTGATGGATAAATTAAGATATAGTTGGATTTTTGTATTGTTTTTTTTAACCTTTCAATCTTTCGGTCAAAAACTGGAGACTTTTTTGGATTCTAGTAATGCAGAGGTGGGTGAATTAAGAAAGTATACAGTTGTTTTACATTCCCCTACAAACCAAGTATATTGGCAAAGTTTAAAAGATACTATTTGTAAAGGTTTAGAGATTGTTGGGTTAGGGAAAATCGATACAATTTTACAGGATAATGGTTTTGTATTTAGTCAGGTTTACACCGTAATGGCATTTGATACGGGTTATTACCTTATTCATCCTTTTAAAATAAATATAGGTGATAGTATTGTGCAATCTAACCCAAATTTATTAAGGGTTGATTTTGTGAAAGTGGATGAAAGTGCAGATATTAAAGATATTGCAAATGTGTGGGATGCTCCATTTATTTGGGAAGAAATTGAAGAAATTTTTTGGTGGAGTTTATTCTTTATATTACTTGGAGTATTAGTTTTTTTAGGTATTCGTTATTGGTTAAAAATCAAGAAATTAAAAAATAAAAAAACTCCTAAAATTATCATTCATCCATACGATTTCCATTGTAAAAAAATTGCCGATTTAGAAAATCAAAACTTATGGCAAAACGGCAAAGAAAAAGAATATCAAACAGAGGTTTCCTATATTTTACGTTCCATTTTGGAGCATAAATTTGATATTCCTGTTTTGGAGGAAACTACGCAAAATATAATGCATTTGCTTAAACCTTTTACTTTAACCAACGATTTAACCCAGCAAATACAAAGTACTTTAAACTTTGCCGATTTTGTAAAATATGCCAAAGGAAAAGGTATGGCACATCAGCACGAAAAAGCCATGGAACTTTTAAAAAATTTAGTAGAATTGTTAAAAGAAAAAGATGCAGAATAATTGGTTAAACATAAGTAAAAGCGCCCTTTCTCAAATGTTTAATTGGGAAATTTATGCTCAGCCACAGTATTTTTGGTTGTTATGTGTAATTCCTTTGTTTTTTGTATATGCTTTTTTAAAACAAAAAAAGGATTTTCCTAAAATGGTGGTAAGTAAATCTATATTTACAAATAATCATTTATCTAAATTTTATCCTTATTTATCGGCTATTTTTTATAGTTTAACTTTGTTTTTTGCAGTTTTTGCTTTGGCTCGTCCTCAGGATGAAAAAAGTTGGAACGAATTTAAAACCAGAGGAATAGATATGGTTATTTCAATGGATATTTCAACATCAATGTTGGCTCGTGATTTTAAACCAAACCGTTTAGAGGCTTCTAAAAAAATTGCAACAGAGTTTGTGTTATCAAGGCAAAACGATAGATTTGGATTAGTAGTTTTTGCAGGTGAAAGTTTTACGCAATGTCCGTTAACAGTGGACCATAAACGTTTGGTAGAGTTATTTGATCAAGTTGGGATTGGTTTATTAAAGGACGGTACGGCAATTGGAAGCGGATTGGCAACTGCGGTTAAACGTTTAAAGGATTCGGATGCTAAAAGTAAAGTAATTATTTTATTGTCGGATGGTGAAAATAATGCTGGTGATATTGCGCCACAAAATGCTGCGAAATTAGCACAGTCCTTTGGAATTAAGGTATATACAATTGCAGTTGGAACAAACGGTAAAGCTGAAATGCCTGTGGCGTATGATTTTTTTGGGAATTTTATTTATGAAATGGTGGATGTGAAAATTGATGAAAAGTTATTGCGATCTATTGCTAATCAAACTGGCGGACAGTATTTTAGGGCAACAAACAACAATAGTTTGCGTGAAATTTACAAGGAAATTGATGAGTTAGAAAAAAATGAAATTAAAGGCACAAAATTTTATCAAAAAACCGAATTGTTTTTACCATTTTTACTGATTTCGTTGTTATGTCAGTTGATTTACAGAATATTACGATTCACAATTTTTAAATCTTTATTGTAATTATAGTATAATGAATGTAACAGCAAAAATATCAAAATGGTTATTTGAGGACGCAGAGTTTATGCGTTGGGAAAATTCAAATATATTGTGGTTACTTATTTTGGTATTGTTGTATCCAATTTTGGTGTACGTACAACGTAAAAAGTTTTTAAATAACTTACATAAAATAATAAACCCACAAAACACTTTAAGCAGATTTCCTTATTTATCTGGTAATATGCTATTTTGGCGTACTTTTTTGGTAAGTATTGGTTTGTTGTTTTTAGTTTTTGCAGGAGCTAATTTGCAAGTAGGCGGACAAAAACAAAAGGTTGAAAAAGAAGGAATTGATATAGTATTTTGTTTGGATATTTCTAAAAGTATGTTGGCAGAGGATATTATTCCAAATCGTTTGTTGCGCGCTAAAAATTCGATTCAAAAAGTAGTAGATAATTTAGGATCAGATAGGGTAGGAATTGTGGTTTTTTCGGGTTTAGCCTATTTGCAATTGCCATTAACAACTGATCATAGCTCCATTGATATGTATTTACAAAATATTTCTACCGATATTATTTCGGTTGGTGGAACCAATTTTTCTGCAGCTTTGGAAAAATCTTTACAGGCTTTTCCAAAACAATCTACTACAAATAAAGTTATTGTATTAATAAGTGATGGTGAAAATCATGATGAGGAAGCGCTTCAAGTAGCCGAAAAAATTAAAGAAGAAGGTATTGTGCTATACTCTGTAGGTATTGGTTCACAAAAAGGTGTTATGATTCCCGAATTTGTGAATGGAAGAAAAGTAGGATGGAAAAGGGATAAACAAGGTAGTGCAGTTGTAAGTAGATTAAATGAGGATATTTTGCAAAAAATTGCAGAATCTACTGGCGGAAAATATGTTCAAGCCAGCAACCAAGGATTGGGTTTGGATTTGATAATGAATGATATACAAAGTATTGAAAAAACTAAAACCGAAACCGCAGAATACTTATATTACAAATCGTATTATTCGTATTTTTTAGTGTTATCTTTAATTTTTTTAGGTTTTGAATTTATACTTTTTGAACGAAAATGGATAAAATAATTTTGTTTTTGCTTTTAATTTCTTTTTCTTTTGGATTTGCCCAAAAGGAAAGATCTCTTATTCGCGAAGGTAACAAACTCTACAAAGATTCTTTGTTCAAAGAATCTTTAAATAAATATTTGGATGCCTTGGCAGAAAATCCAGAGAACAATACTGCTAAATACAACTTAGCCAATAGCTTATATAAAAATAATCAGTTAAACGAAGCTGAAAAATTGTATGAGGAATTGCTGAAATCAAAAGATGTTAATTTGGAAAATATTCATTATAATTTAGGAAACACACAACTTAAAAAACAGGAATACCAAAAAGCTGTGGATAATTACAAAAAAACACTAAAGTTGAATCCACAAAATAAAGATGCTAGGTACAATTTATCTTATGCTTTATCAAAGATGAAACAAGAAGATAAAAAGGATAACAAAGATAAAAAGGACAACAAAGATAAAAACGATAAAAAAGATAACAAGGAAAATAAAGATAATAAGGACAATAAGGAAGATAAAGACAGTAAGGATAATAAAGACGGAAAAGATAATCAGGATAATAAAGATAAAAAGGATAAAAAAAATGATTCCTCTAAGGATAAAAACAAGTCTGATAATCAACAAGATAAAAATCAGCAAAATATGCCTAAACCTAACGAATTAAGTAAGGAAGAGGCAGAAAAAATGTTGAATAATTTAGATGATAACGAAAAACAATTGTTGCAAAAATTAATTCAACAACAAATGCAACAACAAAAGTATAAGAGCGATAAAGATTGGTAAAATGTTAAATATGGTACGAAATTTTTGGATTTTCATAATTACCGTTTGTTTACCTTTAATTTTGGTGGCTGAGCCCGAGGTTAAAGTGAGTACTGCTACGGATAAAAATCAGTATTTTGATTCCGAATATGTGTATTATTCTTTTATAATCGAAAATGCAGATATTAAAGAAGTTACTCGTCCGCAATTTGATGGATTTCAATTAATTGACACTAAAGTTAGGAGTAATTCATCTTCTTCATTAATCATAATCAATGGAAAAAGAGTAAATAAATCAGAGGATAAATACGAAATCATTTTTATTTTAAAACCTTTAAAAAGAGGTTCTTTAGTTTTACCAGACGCAGAGGTAACTTTTAACGGAAAAGTTTATCGTGGTGCTGGAAAACAAATTTTTGTAAAAAAGTTAAACGTTCCTGAGGATGATTTAGATAAAGACCAATTTGTGGTGGTTGAATGTAGTAACTACAATCCTTATCAGGGAGAAAGTTTTACGTTAACATACACCATTTTTACACAATATCCTTTACAAGAAGAAGGACAGTTTATCACTCGAAATCCTTTTATCAATTTTGGTGATTTTAACTTTAAGGAGTTGGATAGATTTGGTGCTTCTACAATGATGATTAAAGGAAAACAATATTACACAGTACAATTTCAATCTCATTTGTTATCGCCTGTAAAAAGTGGGAGAAAAGAAATTGCCTCATTTCCAATTGAATACGCTACTTTTAGGGTGATTAACGATGGTTGGTTTGGCAGAAGAGAACGTGTAGATAAAAAAGTATTTGCGCCAAAAGTAACGATTAATGTAAGGGCTTTACCTCCGTCCAATAGCGAATTTAGTGGTTTGGTGGGTGATTTTAAAATAAAAGTAGAAGTGGATAAAAAAACTTTACATGCGAATGATGCTTTAACTGTTAAATATGTTTTAAGTGGTGCGGGTAATTTTGAAATTTTAAAAAGTGTTAGTCCAGATTTCCCAGCAAATTGGGAAGTTTTTGATCCAACAATAAACGAGCAAACTACTATTTCTACTTTAGGAAAAAAAGGTAAAAAAATTTATGAGTATGTTGTGATTCCTCGAAAATCTGGTGCTTACTCTATACCATCTTTTACACTTCATTATTTTAATCCAACCGTGGGATTGTATCAAAAAATAGCAACAGAAAGTGTGAATATACAAGTAGGTGGTGAGGGTGATAATAATGGAGGAAAAGCTTTGTTTTCTAGTACACAATCAAGTAAGGTAGAAGCTGTTGATGAAGAAATCCGATTTTTAAAAACCGATTTTGCTCCGCAAAAAATTGAAATTAGTTATATTCCAGAATCTAAATGGTTTACGTATGCATTAATTTTGGGGTCTGTTTTTTGGTTAGTTTTGAGTTTTTTACCATGGTTAGTTAGATTTTTTCCAGATAAAACAGAACAAAGAAAAAGCAAAGTATTACAAATAATTAAGGAATTTAATTTGATTGGAAAAAAAGAAAATTTAAAAGGAAATGAAGTGATGATGTTGTGGGAAAAATATTGGATAAATATATTCAATTTAGATAAAAGCAAACAAAGTATAAATGATTTAGTGGAGATTTTACAACAAAATCAAATATCAGAAGAATTAATTCAACGTACAAAACAAGTAATTAATGACTTAACGCGCTCACAATATGCTGGTGGAAATATAAATTATAATAAACTAGCAAAAGAAAGTTCAGATTTGATTAAATTAATTGAAGAAGAGTGCTTGTTAGCTAATGATTAGTGGTCGAAATTTAAATAAAAATAAGATGTTCAAATATAACTTTTTATCTATTTTGTTGCTTAGTTTATTTTTTAGTTTTTTAACTACTAAAGCAAATAACAATTTATTAGATTCTGCTATCATAGCATATAAAAACACCGAATATTCGAAGGCATTGATATATTTTCAAAAACTAGAATCAGAGGGTTTTAACAACGCCGAATTGTATTATAATTTAGGTAATACCTATTATAATTTAGGGAATTTAGGTAAAAGTATTTTGTGTTATGAACGTGCCTTATGGCTAAACCCTCAATTTAAAGATGCGCAATATAACATACAAATTGCCCAAAATTTTTTAAAAGATGACTTCGAAAAAGTTCCAGATTTTAGTTTTGCAGTTTTATTGTATAAACTTAATGGAATTGTTTCGGCTAATGTTTTTGGATATCTGTCCCTATTATTATTGTGTCTAACAATAGTTTTGTTGTTGTTAAAAGTTTCTCATAAATATCAAATCAAATTATATATTACAGCAATTTTATTTACCATATCAATAATTTTAGGATTAATTGCTCAACAGCAAGTAAAAGCCATAAAAAGTTGGCAACATGCTATTATAGTTGCAAAAAGTTGTAATGTATTAAGTGCACCAACTCAGGATGGGAAAATTTTATTTAATTTACATGAAGGAACTAAAGTTCAAGTTTTAAATACTTTAGATATGCAAAACTTTGAGATTAAAACACCAAATGGTTTAGTTGGTTGGTTAACAATCGACGAAATCGAACTTATCCAAATTGATTATAAATCAGAAGAAACCCAAACGCCAGAAATTACAAATACTGTTCTTGATGAAAGGTAGAAAACTATTTTAAAAATAGTTATGTTTAATTAAAAAAAGCGCAAAGTATTTTAAAATTCTTTGCGCTTTTTAAATTTTCATTTATTTAATATTTAAGATATTTCGCAATATTAATAACTGTATCCTAAGTTAATTTTTAATAAATGATGTAGTAAGTTTTGAATTTTCATTTTTTAAAACTAGATGATATAATCCAATATTTAATTCACTAACATTTAATACTTTATTTTCTAAATTTCCTTCTTTTACAACCGCACCTAAATTATTCAAAATTTGAAAGGTATAGAATTCATTGTTTAAACCCTCAATAGTTAATTGATGATTTGTAGGGTTGGGGAAAGATTTAATGTTTAAATTATTTATTATTGTAGAATTATTTAATCCTGCAACACCACTTAAATTTAAACCACGATTAGTACCCATATATAATGCTGTTATACCACCATTTGAAGATCCATCTGTAGTTGGTGCAAAACGAACAAAAATTGTTACAGGTATTGAACCATATTTCATACCAAATGGGGTAGGAACGCCAATATTTACTGGAACAGTAACTACATTAGACCATGTTTCCTCATCAGTTGAAAGTTGAAAACTTCCGAATACTTCTACTTGCATATTACCTGCAGAACTGAATAATAGAGCTTGTGCTGTAAAACTCTTTGAATCACTATAACTATTTACATTTGCTGTAAACGATTCTAAAGTTGATGGATTTAAAGCAATAGTTTGAGCTAAAAATTGTAAACTTGATAAAATTGTAATAAATAAAAGTAAATTTTTTTTCATAATAAAATAATTTTAGTTTTTATGATATGAATGCTAAAATTATACATAATTTTTTAAAATATAATGATTTTTTAATTAATGGTATTTATATTTATTAAACTAAATTGTATTAATTTATTAATTTCATGTATTTTTAAATGACAAAACTATTATTTAACATTTTCCCACCATTTGGAAAATGATTGATTGGTTTGGTTGAGATATAAAACTTCGCCAATTTTTGGAGTGGAAATAGGGAGTTTGTTTTCGCAAATTTTAGTTATTTCGGTTAATGGTTCATTCCATGGATGAAATGCTAACTTAAATTTTGAGGAATGAACAGGAATAAGATTTTTTGCTTTTAAATCAGTTGCTGCCTGGAAAACCTCTGGGGGCAACATGTGAATGGCTTGCCAAGCAACGTTGTACTGTCCGTTTTCTAAAATCACATAGTCAAATTCCCCAAATTTTTCGCCAATTTTAGCGAAATGAGTATCATATCCACCATCACCACCTAAATACAATTGTAAATTAGGCGTTTGTACAATAAAGGATAACCATAAAGTATTGTTGCGTTTTAAACCTCTTCCCGAAAAATGACGTGTTGTAGCAGTAAAAATGTTAATGTTGTTATCTAATTTTAAGGAGTCGTTCCAATCTTTTTCGGTTATTTTATCGGCTTTCATACCCCAATATTCCAAATGTTCACCAACTCCTAAACCACAAATAGTTTGTTTAATTTTAGGTAACATTTTTTTTATGGTGTAATAGTCTAAATGATCATAATGATCGTGCGTAATTAACAAATAATCAATTTCCGGAAAATCCTCAGCCGAATAAATATCCGAGCCTTTAAAAGATTTGTTACTTCCTGGAATGGGTGATGCATTTCCGCTAAATACAGGATCTATTAAAAATCTTTTTCCTTCCAATTGCAAGTAGTAAGAAGAATGTCCGAACCAAATAAAAACATTACTATCTAAAGGTAATGATTTTATATCCGTTTTAATGGATGGAATGTTTGAAGTTGGAACTGTATTTGGATGTTTTTTAAACATAAAATCCCATAAAATTCCTGAGAATGAATAACCTTCGGTTAAATCTGGTGTAAAACTGATATTTTGAAATTTGCCATCTTTGTAATTGGGTGATTGTTTAATAGTTTGTAAGCGTTTGCCTTTGGGTGCTTTGCCAAAAATTGGATGTTTTAAAGTGATAAAACCTGTGGTAACCAAAATGGCTACTATGGATAAAGTTATATACATAAAGCGTTTTAATCTGCGATTTTTCAAAATGTTGTACAATTGAATTGTGAAAATAAGAATAAACTAGAATTATATTGTTGGTTTAACAAAAATTGTAAAAGCTATATTTGATTTCAAATAAAAAAACGGCTGTAAAAAATTACAGCCGTTTTTTAATATGTTTGATTTATGCTAAAACATCAACTGATCGTTTGATAAAGTTGGTTAGCTCTTTCCCTTTTAACAAACCAACCGATAAAAGTGCTAAATCTGTAGCTTGTTTTGCCAATCTAGATTTTTCTGAATCATCCTCAATAGAGATAATTTTTGAAATTAATGGGTGATTGCTGTTTACCACTAAATTGTGCATTTCGGGTAAACTTCCCATAAATCCGCCACCACCAGTTTTTTGCATTTCCATCATACGGCGCATAAATTCGCTTTGTGTAACTTGTATTGGATCGTCGGTTTCGCTTAAACTTTCAAAAACTACAGTGAATTTATTTTTGTCTACTTGATTTTCGATAATTGGTTTTACTTTTTCTTCTTCCTCTTTGGATAATTTAGATGGAATTTCTTCATCTTTAGCAATTAATTTTTCGATAGTATCGGAGTCGATTCTAGAAAAAGTAACATCTTTTAAATCCATTTCCCATTTTTGGATAACATGCGAAGTTAAAGGCGAATCCAAAACTAAAACATCATAAGATTTTGCTTTAGCTTTTTCGATAAAACTATCGTGTTCGATTGGATTGTGCGTATATAAAACAACTGTTTTATTCTCTTTGTTGGTTTGTAAAGCTTTAATTTTTTCGATATAATCTGTTAATAAAGTAAATTGATTATCGGTATTTTTAACCAACATGAATTTTTTAGTTTTATCCGCAAATTTCTCATCGCTTAAAAATCCGTATTCAATAAATACTTTTATATCGTCCCATTTTGCTTCAAAACTTTCTTGTTCCTTACGGTACATTTCCTCTAATCTATCTGCAACTTTTTTTGTGATGTGTGCAGATATTTTTTTAACATTGCCATCACTTTGTAAATAGCTACGCGATACGTTTAAAGGTATATCCGGACTATCAATTACACCATGTAATAACGTTAAAAACTCTGGTACAATACCTTCTACGCTATCCGTTACAAAAACCTGATTGCAGTACAATTGGATTTTATTTTTTTGTAACTCTAAGCTGTTTTTTAGTTTAGGGAAATATAAAATACCAGTTAAATTAAAAGGATAATCTACATTTAAATGGATATTAAATAAAGGTTCCTCAAACGTAAAAGGATATAATTCGCGATAAAATTCTTTATAATCTTTTTCCTCCAAATCCGCAGGTTTTTTAACCCATGCAGGATTAGGATTGTTGATGATGTTATCTTCAATTACTTTTTCTTCTTTAGCGTCATCACCTTCGCCCACTTTTACTGTTTTTTCTTGCTCGCCAAATTTAATTGGGATTGGTAAAAATTTACAATATTTTGTAAGTAATTCTTTGATTTTAAATTCCTTAAGATAATCTTTAGCCTCGTCCGAAATATGTAGAATAATATCAGTACCTCTGGTTGATTTTTCTTCTTCTTGTAGTTCGTAATCGGTATTTCCTTCACAAATCCAACGAGCTCCTTTGGTGTTTTCTTGGTACGATTTTGAATATACCTCTACTTTTTTAGAAACCATAAAAGCCGAGAAAAATCCTAAACCAAAATGTCCAATTATACCTTCAGCTTTATCTTTGTATTTATTTACAAATTCCTCCGCTCCCGAAAAAGCAATTTGAGCAATGTATTTTTCTATTTCTTCTCCCGTCATCCCAATACCATTATCTCTAATAGTTAAAGTTCCCGCTTTTTCATCGGCAATTACTTCTACCAATAAATCGCCTAAATCACCTTTAGCTTCGCCAATAGAGGATAAAGTTTTTAATTTGTTACAAGCATCCACAGCATTGGAAACCAACTCGCGTAAAAAAATCTCCTGATCAGAGTATAAAAATTGTTTGATAATTGGAAAAATATTTTCCGCCTGAACATTAATAGTACCTTTTGCCATAATTAAAATTTTAAATTCGTGCCGATAAAGTCAAAGGATATACCATTGTAAAAATGGTGTTAGTTTGTCAGTTTTTAATCCTTAGAATAGTAATTTTGGCAGATAAATTTTATAAACGCCCTTCTTTAATGAGTTGAACATTTTTTTCCCATGAATATTTGTGATCAAAATTTTTATCTAAAATGTAATGCTCGGGAAAAATGTCCCAATTCGTTTTTCTAAAAACATACACTTCGGGCTCGGATAAAGAAGTTTCACCATAGTACCAAATTTCTCTATCATGATAAATTCTAATAGATTGCGGTAAGCCTTTAACAATAAACATCATGCCTTTATCTGTTTGCCAGCCATCTTTGTAAGTGGTAAATAGGATGTTGGCTTGGGTAATTTTATCGTAATAATTTTTAATTGCTTTACGAGCTCTTTCTAAATCCATTTGATTGTTTTTTAGCCAAAAATTTTCGAATTCGGCTTTGATATTTGCACTATTTTTAAGTGTTAAAAATTCATCGGGTTTTAACAAATACACCAAAGGATCAATTAGCTTATTTAAACTATTGTATTCTGGAAATTCATAATTTTGTTGGTACACAAGGGTTCCATTATTTTCATTGGTATCTGTTTTTAAAAACACAGCAGGATAGGGGAGGTTCATTAAAAATTGTCCGCTATCGTTTAAATAAAAAGTTTGCGGATTTAATAATCGATACTCATCTTTGTTTTTGTTTTTAGAATTAAAAGGCGGATTAGGAAGTTGGTTATGTAAATACAAAGGATATACATAAACGGGTGTGTTTTTTAAATTATAATGCTGTATAAGAGTGTTTTGTATATTGTTAACAGTAAATCCGTTTTGTAAAATGTTGGAATTATTTATTTTAAAAAAATTACTTTGATGATTTTGTTTTTTGTAAATAGGAAACATTTTTACATTATCAAACGAACGTTTTAAATCGGTTAATTTAATAATCATCCAATAATTTTCCCCTAATTTACATGGAATGTTAAAATGTAAAGTATCTAATTTACTATCCTGAAAAATTATTTTTTTTAAACTGAAGCTATCTATTACAGCATCTGTATATAAATCCTTATATAAACTATATTTAAGTGTAAACTGTCCTATGTATTTTATAGTAGAATCTTGATTTTGTTTTATATACAATAGTTTTTCGGGATTGAAATATATGCTTAATCGCGAGCTATCATTTTGAATGTGAGCAACGGAATATTGAAGATTAAAAACTGAGTTTTCGGGATTATAAATTGGGGCAACATTTAAATTACTTAAAGTTTTATTTACTTTACAAGCTGTGCAAAGGCATAAAAAAAGGATAGTAACATATTTAAAAAGTTGCATACGTTTTATAATCATGCCATAAAAATACAAACTAAATTTGAAGCTATTGAATTTGTAAGATAATATTTTGTGTGCGTTTTATTATGGTTAACTTTGCATTTACTTGATTTTATAGTACTTTAGCCAAAAAAATATGCTTATACACATACATCCGGATAATCCTCAGCCACGAAATATTCAACAAGTTGTGGATTGCTTAAAAAAGGGAGGTGTAATTATTTATCCTACAGATTCCGTTTATGCTTTTGCTTGTGATATTAATTACAAAAATGCTGTAGAGAAAATTTGTTCTTTAAGAGGAATTGATGTTAAAAAAGCAAATTTCTCTATTGTTTGTAACGAATTTAGTTCCTTAACACATTATGCTAAACAAATTTCAACACCAATTTTTAGAGTTTTAAAACAATGTTTACCAGGTCCTTATACTTTTATTTTTAATGCAAGTCAGCAAGTGCCCAAAATTTTCCGTACCAAAAAACAAACTATCGGAATACGTATTCCAGATAATTTAATTGCTACAAAAATTGTTGAACTTTTAGGGAATCCAATAATGACAGCTTCTTTAAAAAATGATGATGAAATTATAGAGTATTTAACTGATCCTGAATTAATTTACGAAAAATACGGAAACGTTGTAGATATTGTAATTAATGGCGGTTATGGTAATAATGAACCAACTACTGTAATTGATTGTACTGGAGATGAACCAATTTTAATTAGAGAAGGAATAGGTGATATTAGTTTTTTAAATTGATGGTATTAGTTGGTTTTTCGATATTATCAACAGTTCCTTTAAATTGTAATGGGTAATCGCTGCGGTTTTTATTTTTTTCGGATAATTTATCAACATTGTTTACAAATAAAATCAAAACTTTATCACCAGAAACCAAAGGTTTTTCTGGCTCTAAAGATCTAATAAATAAAAAGTTACAAGGTTCCCAATCAATCGTTATTGGCGTTTTTAAATGTATTAAATACCAGTTTTTTTCCCATGAAATCAGCTCTCTTGAAATTACTTTTCCTGTAATGTTATCAGGCGCGTTATCAATTTTTACTATTACTGTTTTACCAACAACAAATTGAAAGTTTTTAAAATAATTGTGGTATTGAGACATACTCCAAATTAAATCCCAATCCCAAATTTTAAATCGCATCCAATAATTTGGTATCCAATCGTATCTACTCATATTTTTACTCAAAAAAAGCAATAAAAATAAACCCGAATAAAAATCTTTTTGTAATTCGATATTTCCTTCATGCTTTCCAAATAAATAACTAACCATTACATATTCGCTTAAAAAAATAGAGACTAATCCGAATAAAATTAAATTGTAAATTTTTGGATTAGATTGTAAATTACTATTGTTGAAATTTAGAGAGTTATTTAAACAATTATTGATAAAAACTACAAAAAATTGCATAGCTATTAAAATTGCAATGAATGTTATAATGCTTAAAAATGGGAAAGGATTGTGCAGTAACCAAAAATCATAAAACCCATGAATAACACAAGCCAATAAAAAATAGGCTAATGCTAATAAAAATGGGTATTTTGGTTTTAAAAAAATTGCACGGATTAATCCATATGCAAAAACTGCGCTAGTAAACATGTGTAAAACTGTAGCGGTTAAAGCTCTGGCTTGCATTGTTTTAATTCCGCTATTTTCAAAATAAATTAAATTTTCGGCCATAGCAAATCCTAATGCCGCAACACATGAAAGCAACATGTAATCAATAAACTGAAACTTTTTATGTTTCCAAATTATAAGTACCAATAAAGGTAAAAACTTTATTAATTCCTCTAAAAATCCAACACCGATTAAACAGTATAAAGCATCGTTTAACAAACCATTTCCTAATTTAAAATCAAAATCAATTTGTAAAATATCGGATATTAAAGTTGTAAAATAAGCAAAAGAAATCCCCAATAACAAAGTTGGTAACCACCATTTAACTTTTTGAAACAATGTTTTGTTTATAAAAAAGAGATAGCTTAACCATAAACATAAAATCAAAAATGCACCGATAAAACTAATTGTATCAATACTTTTGTAAAATCTATTGATAAATAAATTAATGTATTTATCCCACTGTTTTAAGCTGTAAAAAATAGATTTTTTTTGATTATAGGTAAGGTATTCATATCCAAATTTCGTTTCGAAATTTGCCAAATGATTTTCAATTTTATAATGTAAATACAAGTTTGCTAATTTTTGATAAGCCAATTTGTTTTTGGGAAAAAGTTTAATCTCTTTTATTAAAAAATCTTCACTTTTTTGCCAGTCATAATAAAATAAATATGTACCGTACAGATAGTTTAAATAGGGAGTATTACTGGGTATAAATTGTAAAATTGAAAATGCTTTTTCGAAATCGTTGGTGTAAAAATATATTTGTGATAAAGAAATTTGTCCGATTTTAACCATTGAATTCAAATCGGATTGGATAAATTGAGAATATTTAGAAATTAATATTGAATCTGGAATTAGTATTTCGGGGGCTTGTATTTGTATTGTAGGATAATTTTGAAAATAAGTTTCTAAATAATTAAAATGATAATTAGGATTTAAAATATCAGATTGTTTTAACTCATTTAAAACTTTTAATTCATTTACGGGGTCTTGTAAATTATAATAATAGATTAATTTATCTTTGGAATTATTTGGTACCGCATTACCTAAAAAACTATTTACTAATATAATAGCAAGTAAAAAAATAGGAATTATATATAAAAATAATTTGCGCAATACACGAAATTTAATTGTACAATTTTACTAAATTAATTTCAAAAATTCAGGATTCCTCAAAAAATAGTAAATTTAAGTAAAAATATATCCTTAATTAGGATAGTGTAAAAATTAAAAACTATCTTCGCTATTAACTATTAATTAGTATAATTTTAATTTTTATAAGTATTTATGATGAACATCGATGATTTAATCGTTCAGTTGAGCGAAGGTAAAGATTTAAGCAAATTATCCTATACACATGGTATAGTTACTGCTCAACAATTACAAAAAGAGGAATTTTCGTTTATGAATGTGGATAAATTTGAAGAAGTTTTACTTTCATTTTTTAATAACACAAAAGCACCTCAGGAAAAACAAGCAGCTTACATGGCTATTCAACAAATTGCTCAGCGTTCGCAAAATTTAGAGAATGTTGCTGCAGCTGATGTTGATGCATTAATATATAGCATAGCTTCTTTGTATTATAGTTTATTTATTAAAGATGCTGCTTTTACGAATTTAGAAATCGACCAATTTTTAGCTGGTTTTAAAAGTTTTAATGCAACGCAAACTTTTGAAAACGAGGATGAGTTAGCAGAAGAATATTATACATATAAAGCGTTTTTTGGTAAAGATTTAGGGAAATTATTTTTAAAAGTGAATAAAGATAGGGCAGAGGTTACCGAAACTGCAAGTGGTTTACAATACGAGATTTTAAAAACTGGTGATGGTAATGCGAAACCAAATGAAACAAGTAATGTTACGGTTCACTATCACGGTACTTTAATCGACGGACGAGTATTTGATAGTAGTTATGATAGGGGAGAAACAATTTCGTTTGGTTTAAATCAAGTTATTAGTGGTTGGACAGAAGGTTTGCAATTAATGGATAATGGTGCGAAATACAGATTTTTTATTCCTTACGAATTGGCTTACGGTGAAAACGGAACTCAAGGAATTCCTCCTTTTTCTACTTTAATTTTTGATGTAGAATTGTTTTCGTTTAATTAATAATAAATTTTTGTAATAAAAAAAGTCCTTGAAAATTTTCAAGGACTTTTTTTATGGATCTACTTTATATCTTAATCGTGTAAAGCAGCTAAATATCTTTCGGCATCTAAAGCAGCCATGCAACCTGTACCAGCAGCTGTAACAGCTTGGCGGTAAACTTTATCTGCTGCATCACCCGCAGCAAAAACACCAGCAACTTTAGTTTTTGTACTACCTGGTTCAACAATTAAATAACCTTCGTTATCCATGTCTAATTGTCCTTTAAAAATATCTGTATTTGGTTTGTGACCAATAGCTACAAAAAATCCAGTACATTTTAATGTGCTTTCCTCTCCAGTTACATTATTTTTAACTCTAACACCCTCTACAACTTGGTCGCCTAATACTTCTACAGTTTCTGTATTAAATAAAATTTTAATATTTGGTGTATTACGAACTCTTTTTTCCATTGCTGCTGATGCTTTAAATGAATCTTTACGCACCAACATAGTTACGTTTGTACAAATTTTTGATAAATATGAAGCTTCTTCACAAGCTGTATCACCAGCACCAACAATCACAACATCTTGATTGCGATAGAAAAAACCATCACAAACTGCACAAGCACTTACACCACCGCTTTTTAATCGCTCCTCGGAAGGTAAACCTAACCATTTAGCAGAGGCTCCTGTAGAAATAATAATAGTATCAGCTGTAATTTCTGCTTTATCTTCAACAACAACTCTTTTTGGATTTTCGTTTAAATAAGCTTCTGTTACAATTCCAAAACGAATATCTGTACCAAATCTTTCGGCTTGTTCTTTAAATTCGTTCATCATATCCGGACCATTGATTCCTTTAGGGTAACCAGGGAAATTTTCTACTTCAGTAGTATCCATCAACTGTCCGCCTTGTTGAATTCCTGTATACATAACAGGTTTTAAATCTGCACGAGCTGCATAAATAGCTGCTGTGTATCCAGCAGGACCACTACCTATAATTAGGCATTCTACATGTTCTTTTATCATAAAATTATATTTTGCTTAAAGTTAAACTAAGTGTTTTATATTCCGAAATTAAAACAATTTAAATTGTTGATTGGATATAGATAAAACTGATGAAATTTTAAAAAATAAAAAACCTGTTGATTTAGCAACAGGTTTTTATTTTTTGAAGATTAATTTAATGAACCAATCATTTTTTCTGGTCTAACCCACTCATCAAACTCAGCATCGGTTACATAACCTAATCTAACTGCTTCTTGTTTTAAAGTTGTACCGTTTTTATGCGCTTCATTAGCAATTTCGGCTGCTTTATAATAACCGATTTTAGTATTTAAAGCTGTAACCAACATTAAAGAGTTGTTTAAGTGTTCTTTAACTTTTGGTAAATTAGCCTCAATTCCAACTGCACAATTATCATTAAAACTTACACAAGCGTCGCCAATTAAACGCGCTGAGCTTAAAAAGTTATAAATCATAACAGGCTTAAAAACATTTAATTCGAAGTGGCCATTTAATCCACCCACTGTAATTGCTACATCGTTACCCATCACTTGTGCACAAACCATTGTTAAAGCCTCACATTGAGTTGGATTAACTTTTCCTGGCATGATAGAAGAACCTGGTTCGTTTGCAGGAATAATAATTTCGCCAATTCCCGAACGCGGACCCGAAGACAACATACGAATATCATTAGCTATTTTCATTAAACTAACTGCCAATTGTTTTAATGCTCCGTGAGATTCTACAATAGCATCATGAGCAGCTAAAGATTCAAATTTGTTAGGGGCAGTAACAAAAGGTAATCCGGTAAATTCTGCAATTTTTTTTGCAACTAATTCGGAATATCCTTTAGGAGTATTGATTCCAGTACCAACAGCAGTTCCACCTAAAGCCAACTCGCTTAAGTGTGCTAAAGTGTTTTTTAATGCTTTTATACCGTAATCCAACTGAGCAACATAACCACTAAACTCTTGACCAAGTGTTAAAGGAGTTGCATCCATAAAGTGTGTACGACCAATTTTAACAACTTCCATCATTTCGATACTTTTTTGGTGTAAAGTATCTCGTAATTTTTGTACACCCGGTATAGTACACTCAACTACTTTTTTATAAGCTGCAATATGCATAGCAGTAGGGAAAGTGTCGTTGGAAGACTGTGATTTATTAACATCATCATTAGGGTTAATTAATTTATCACCCTCACCTAATTTGTTTCCAGCTAAAACGTGTGCACGGTTTGCAATCACTTCGTTAACATTCATATTGGATTGTGTTCCAGATCCTGTTTGCCAAACCACCAAAGGAAATTCGCTATTTAATTTACTAGCTAAAATTTCATCACAAACTTGAGCAATTAAATCTGCTTTTTCCTTTGGTAAAACACCTAAATCTTCATTAGTACGAGCAGCAGCTTTTTTTAAATAAGCAAAAGCTTCGATAATTTCTTGAGGCATTTGATTGCCACCAATTTTAAAATTTTCAATTGATCTTTGCGTTTGTGCACCCCAATATTTATCTGCAGGTACTTCTACTTTTCCAATTGTATCTTTTTCAATTCTTACACTCATAACAATAATATTTAAAAATTAATTTAAAATTGCATCTACACCAGGTAATACTTTACCTTCTAATAATTCCAATAAAGCTCCACCTCCTGTAGAAATGTAGCTCACTTGGTCGGCTAAACCATATTTATTGATTGCAGCAACAGAATCTCCACCGCCAATTAATGAAAATGCACCTTTTTTGGTACCTAAAACTACTGCTTCAGCAACTGCTTTAGTTCCTTTTTCGAAAGTAGATAGTTCAAATACACCTACAGGACCATTCCATAAAATAGTAGCAGAATTTGCAATAACTTCTTTAAATGCTTCAGATGAATCCGGACCAATATCTAAACCTTCCCAACCATCAGGAATTTCTTTCACGTTAAATACTTTTGTATTTGCATCGTTCGAGAAAGCATCAGCAGCTAAACAATCTGTTGGTAAATAAATGTTTACATTTTTTTCTTTAGCAACTTTTAAAACATCTAAAGCCGTTTGTAAAAAATCATCTTCACAAATGGAATTACCAATTTTACCACCCTGAGCTTTAGAAAAAGTATAACCCATACCGCCACCAATAATAATATTATCAACTTTATCTAATAATTGGTTGATAATTCCGATTTTAGAAGAAACCTTAGATCCTCCCATAATTGCAGTTAAAGGTTTTTTTCCTTCTTTAAAAGCCTTATCAATACTTAATAACTCTGCAGCTAATAATAATCCAAACATTTTATCATTTGGGAAAAATTTAGCAACAATTGTAGTAGATGCGTGCGCTCTATGAGCAGTACCAAAAGCATCGTTTACATAACAATCTGCTAATTTTGCTAATTTAGCACTAAAAGCCTCGTCGCCTTTTTCCTCTTCTTTGTAAAATCTTAAGTTTTCTAACAATAAAACTTCACCAGCTTTTAAATTAGCAGCAGCATTTTCCGCTTTTTCGCCAATACAATCTTCAACAAATTTTACTTCTAAACCTAAATGTTCAGAAACTTTGTAAACGATATGTCTTAATGAATATTTATCTGTAGGACCATCTTTTGGTCGGCCTAAATGCGAACATAAAATAGCGCTACCACCTTTTTTTAGAATGGTTTGGATAGTTTCGGCAGCAGCTTCAATTCTGGTATCATCTGTTACTTTAAAATTTTCATCTAAAGGAACATTAAAATCTACTCTAACTAAGGCTTTTTTGCCTTTAAAATCGTAATCGTTTACAGTTTTCATAATAGATATTGAATTATATAAGTTTTAATTTGTAGCCTTTTTAAAAGGATGTATCAAATTTAAAATAGATTTTTGAATACTTTAAGTAAACAAACAATTTAATATTAACAATGCATTAATAAAAAAGCCGCTACAAAATGTAGCGGCTTATATTTTAAGCTAAAAATTCTTTAAAATTTTTCCAACCTTGACGTCGATAAATCACACGTGGGTTTTCTGGTAAATTTTTAGGCGCTTTACCATATTTATCAACTAATTTACCTTGAACATAATCTAAATATTCGGCTTCGGATTTAATACCTAAACCAACAACTAAAGCTTTAGCTTCTCGGTATTTCATAAACGATTTAATATGTTTGCGGTGTTTGTCTGAGTGTAAAAAGTCTTTAAAACCTTTCCAACCATTGTCTTCATATTTACGTACAACATTTGCAGGGATGTTAGATGGCTTAGTTTCTAGCCAGTCCAATTCATCTTTACAATATTGTACCCATTCTACACTACTGGTTAAACCTAAAGTACGAGCAAATTCTCTTGCTTCTTTATATCCAACATAATTGTGGTGCGCATATGGAAAAGCGTTTGTTCCTAACCAATCTCCAATACCTGTCCAACCTTTATTTTTATAAACTCCTGCCGGATTAGATGGAATATCTTTTGGTTTAGGAGGTAAATTAGTGAATTTACCAGCTAAATAATCCTTCCAATCTTGGTAATTTTTTAAATTTAAATCGTGCATAAAGGCCCTAGCATCTTCGTAAGATCTAAATTTACTATAATTTTTACGATGCACATCCGACATTAAGAAATCTTTGTATGAAACCCAATCTTTTTCGTATTTTCGAGCTACATTGGTAGGAATATCTTTTGGTTTAACTGGTAAATCTTTATAATCACCTCTACAGTATTTGATCCATTTATCAGATGAAGTTAATCCCAATTGACGAGCAAACTCTCTAGCCTCTTTAAAAGGACGATAAGTACGTTGAAATGGAGCAATTGTATAAGTACCCAACCAATCTCCATAACCTTTCCACCCAAATTCTTTATAAACTAACTCGGGCGAATTAGGAATATCTTCGGGTTTAGGAGGTAAGTTTTTTAATTCATTTTTAACATATTTATGCCAAGCTTTTAAATTTTTTAATTTTAAAGTATGAACAAAAGCTCTAGCATCTTCAAAATCTCTTGCATTTTCTACACGATTAATTTTACGATGATGTTTACCATTTAAAAAATCGTCCATTCCCATCCAGCCTTTATTTAAATATTTACGAGCTACGTTAGTTGGTATATCATCTGGCTTTGGAGGAAGATTTGGATATTTACCTTTGCAATATTCTATCCAAGTTTCAGTTGAAGTTAAACCTAAAGCTCTACAAAATTCTCTAGCTTCTTCAAACGGTCGGTATTCTCTTTGGAAAGGCGCTAATTTATTAGTTCCAATCCAATCTCCATAACCAATCCAACCACTATCCTTATAATACACATGAGGTGAAGCAGGTATATAATCTGGCTTTAAACCAATTTCATTTGGGTCCCAACTACAATAAACTTTCCAGTCAGCTGTGCTTTTTAATTTTAAATTATGTACAAATTCTCTAGCTTTTTCAAATTCCCAAAAGCCACTTTTGGATCCACCGCCAATCCAATCTCTCCAATCTACAAATTGTTTTTTGTATACTTCATCTGGATGAACTGGAATATCATCAGGTAATCCTTTTGTAATCTGACTTAAAACTACCCATTCGTAGCGATTTTTTAATTGTAAAGAGCGTACATATTCTCTTGCTTTTTTAAAATTTCTATACTTATTTTCTGCCATAATGATTATTTTATTAATGTTGCAACAAATGTATTTAAATTATTTTATTTTTTAACAATAAACAAATGTAAAAATTTATTGATTAAAATAAAATTTATACTATAAAATACTCTTGTAATTAATAGTGTTTTTCACTTAATTCATTAAAGTAAATTTCAAATTTTTAAATTATAATTTTTTTATTTTATCAAATTCAACATCTTTTTGTTTAAAAAATCATTTAAGTTGTTAATGGATTTTTTTGGATGATTTAATCGAAATACAATTTAAAGTATTAGTTTTGCTACAATTCCTAAATATAAGGTAAAATTCATTAAAATAAATACTATGTGCAAGATTAAATTATCATTAATAATTCTTTTAAGTTTTATAGTTTTATCCTCTTGTAATAAAGACAATGGGATAGAGTATATTCCTGAAAATGCAGTTATTGTAGCAAAAATTAATACAGCGCAAATAGTAAAAGATGCTTTTGTAGATTTTGCAAGTGAAGCAAATTTGATAACTGATATGATAAACAGTTTTCCAGAATATGCTGATTTTGCAGAAGCAGGTATTGATGAAATCAATCAGTTTTACTTTTTTGCACAAATTCCTTCTATCGAAAAAACTAATTTAGCAGCTATTGTTCCTTTAAAAGATACAGATTTATTTAAAAAGTTTATTGAAAATAGGTTTAAAACAAAAATTAATACTGAAAACTCATATGAATACATAAATATTAATGGTAAATATGTTATTACATGGAATAAAAAAATGGCTTTGTTTTATTATGCTGATAATTTAAATTTGAATATTGTTTCCGATGCAATAAAAATTATTGATAAAGATATTGTAAATATTAGCTCAAAAGGCGATTTATATAATAAGTTTAACGATAGTGAGGATCATATTTTAATTTGGGTAAACAATATTAATAATAGTATTTTAAAAGATAAATTAGAGGAATTAAATTTACCTAAAGATGAAGTTCATTCCTTTACCAGTATAAACTTTAACAGTGGAAAAATTGATATACAATCCAATAGCTATTATACTGATGAAAATACGATTTTAAAAAATATATTACATAACGATAAATCAATTGATAGCTTAATAAAAAGTTCTGGAAATGAAGAACCTTTAGTTGTAGCATCTATGGCGTTAAATTTAAATGGAATTATTGATTTTTTAAATACCAATGAAGAATTGTATAATAATCTTCAAGCAAATGTTCCTTTTGTGAATATAAAAGATTTTATAAATATGTTTTCAGGTGATTTTTTATTAACGTTTAATGATGTTGAAGAAGAAGTAGTTCAATTTTATGATGAAAAAATAATTAATGGTGTTTTAGAAGTTGTGCCTGATGAAAAAGTTTTAAAAACACCTTATATTACTTATGCTATTGGTTTAAACGATTCGAAAAAACTTATTGAAATGCTACAACCATTTTTAGGCATGATTCCATACGAATTTACTAAAAAAAGTAAGGAAGCAATTGTTTTTGAAACGGATGAAGAATATCATGTTTCTTTGCAAAACAACATATTATTTTTAGGTACAAGCTCAAAGGCCAGAAAATTAATCAGGAATATGAATGGTACTTTAAGTAAAAATTTTAAAAATAAAATATCTCAATATCCATTTTATTTTTATGCAAATATTGAGGGTTTAGCTCAAACACTAAAAGATAAAGAAAATGGTGAATTAATGGATTTAATTTCTGCTACTTTTTCTAAATTCGAATTACAAGAATATACAGTTGAAAAAAATGAAACCAAGGCTACTTTAAGTTTGGAATTTAAATCTGAAGAAAACTCTTTGTTACAATTAATTAAGTTTTATAATGTATTTTCTAAATTAAATACAAATCAAATTCTTTAAAATGATCGAAAATTTTATTGCCAAAGAATATTGTTTAGCTTTTGAAAAAATTTTTGGAACATCTATAAACATTAATGAGGTACAAATTCAAAAAACAAAATCTGATTTTGTAGGTGATTTTACTTGTGTTGTTTTTCCTCAAGTAAAATTATCTAAAAAATCTCCTGAGCAAACGGCGGATTTGATTGGTAACGAATTACTAAACAATAAATCTTTCTCTGGATTTAATGTAGTTAAAGGATTTTTAAATATTTCGATTAAAGATTCGATTTGGATTAGTAATTTTTTAAGCACATTTCAATATTCTACTGTTTATCAATTGCCTTCTAATGAGCTTAAAATAATGGTAGAGTATAGTTCTCCAAATACAAATAAGCCTTTACATTTAGGACATATTCGCAACAATTTTTTGGGCTATTCTTTATCTAAAATTTTACAAAAAGCTGGGTACGAAGTAATCAAAACTCAGGTAATTAATGATAGAGGAATACATATTTGTAAAAGTATGTTGGCATGGATGAAATGGGGTGAAAATTGTACTCCTGAAAGCAGAGGAATTAAAGGAGACCATTTAGTGGGTGAATTTTATGTTCAGTTTGAAAAAGAATTAAAAAAAGAAATTGAAGTTTTAGTTTCTAAGGGCATTAACAAAGATGAAGCAATGCAACAATCGGTATTGTTTCAAGAAGCCCAAGAAATGTTACGTAAATGGGAAGATGGAGATGCGGAAGTTTTAAACTTATGGAATAAAATGAATTCATGGGTTTACGCCGGGTTTGATTTAACGTATAAAAAAATGGGGGTTGATTTTGATGTATTATACTACGAATCTGAAACCTATAAAACTGGTAAAGAAATAATAACTGAAGGATTAGAGAAGGGAGTTTTTTATAAAAGAGAAGATGGCTCTGTTTGGTGCGATTTAACTAAGGAGGGCTTAGATGAAAAATTGGTTTTACGAAAAGACGGAACAGCTGTTTATATTACACAAGATATTGGAACAGCAATTTTAAGATATCACCAGTATAAAATTAATGGTATGATATATACTGTTGGAAATGAACAGGATTATCATTTTAAAGTTTTGTTTTTGATATTAAAAAAATTAGGATACGAATTTTACGATCGTTTATATCATCTATCTTACGGAATGGTTGAGTTACCTAGTGGCAGGATGAAAACCAGGGAAGGAACTGTAGTGGATGCAGATGATTTGATGGATGAAATGATTGCAACTGCTGCAAAAGCTAATGAAGAAAAGGGGAAATTAGATGGTTTATCAACCACAGATATTAATTTAATTAATTACAAAGTTGGAATGTCTGCTTTAAAATATTTTATTTTAAAAGTAGATCCTCGTAAAGGAATGGTTTTTAATCCTGAAGAATCTATCGATTTTAATGGAAACACAGGTCCGTTTATACTTTTTAACTACGTTCGTACACAATCAATTTTAAAAAAATCTACGGATAAAAATATAAACGAATTTCATTATGATAATATAGAATTGTCGGGAATTGAAAAAGAATTAATAGCTAAAAATCTTGAATATTTCAATTCATTATCTATAGCTGCTAAAGAATATAGTCCGGCAATAATAGCTAATTATGCTTATGATTTAGCCAAAACATATAGCCAATTTTACTCATCAACATATATTTTAAATGAAGTTGATGTAAATTTACGTAAATTTAGATTATATTTAAATGATGTTTCTGGTAAAACTTTACAAGAAATCATGCTACTTTTAGGAATAGAAATGCCAAACAGAATGTAAATTTTAAAACTTTTGATGAAGTGTAAGCGTAGAGCGTTTATGGATAATTTTAATTTTATTAGCTTATGATAAATCAATCCTTACAACAAAAGTTATTGCAAAAATTATCTCCTCAACAAATACAGTTGATGAAGTTATTGCAGGTTCCTACAATTGCGTTAGAGCAAAGAATAAAGGAGGAATTAGAAATAAATCCAGCATTAGAAGAGGGTAGAGAAGAAGAACCTATGGAATTTGAATCGGAGGCTGATAATAATTTTGATGAGGAAAGAAACGAGGATAATTCAAGGGATGATTTTGATTTAAGCGATTACATTAGTGATGATGAAGAACCATCTTACAAAACTTATCAAAACAATTCTTCTCCAGACGATGAAGATAAATCTATGCCCATTTCAATGGGAAAATCATTTCATGAGTTATTATCGGATCAGTTAGGTTTGCAAAATTTAAGCGATGAACAAAAAGTTATTGGTGAATATTTAATTGGAAATTTAGACGATTCAGGGTATATTCGAAGAGAGTTAGAGGCTATTGTAGATGATTTAGCATTTTATCAAAATATTACAACAAGTGAAAAAGAATTAGAAAATGTTTTAAAAGTTATTCAAACTTTTGATCCTCCAGGTGTTGGTTGTAGAGATTTAAGAGAGTGTTTGTTGATTCAAATTAAAAGAAAAAGTCAGTCCGACCCCGATATTGTAATGGCTAAATATATTTTAGAAGATTGTTTTGATGAATTTTCGAAAAAACATTACGATAAAATTTTAAAGAAATTTTCGATTGATGAAGATGAGCTAAAAGATGCTTTAGATCAAATTTTAAAATTAAATCCAAAACCTGGAAATTCTATGAAGGAATCTTCCAAGTCGGAACAAGTAATAGTTCCAGATTTTTATTTAAACAATGAAGATGGTGCTTTACAAGTAATTTTAAATGGTAGAAATGCACCTGAGTTGAAGGTTAGTAAGGATTATTTAGATATGCTGAAGGAATATTCGGCTAAAAAAAATAAATCCGAAAATAAAGAAGCTGTTTTATTTGTTAAGCAAAAATTAGATTCGGCTAAATGGTTTATTGATGCAATTAAACAGCGACAAAATACTTTGTTGGTTACTATGGAAGCTATAGTGATGTATCAAAAAGAATACTTTTTAACAGGTGATGATACTAAATTAAAACCAATGATTTTAAAAGATATTGCTGATATTATTGGTTTAGATATCTCAACAGTTTCGAGAGTTGCAAATAGCAAATATATTCAAACTGATTTTGGTACTTTTTTAATTAAGTCTTTCTTTTCAGAAAGCATGGAAAATGATGCAGGTGAAGAAGTAAGTACACGAGAAATTAAAAAAATATTACAGGATTGTATTGCTGCTGAAGACAAAAGAAAACCTTTAACAGATGAGCGTTTAGCTGAAGTTTTATTAGAAAAAGGTTACCCGATTGCACGAAGGACTGTAGCAAAGTATCGTGAACAGCTTAATATACCGGTAGGTAGGATGAGAAAAGAGCTGTAAATAAAGCACTGAATTTCAGTGCTTTATTTATGATTTTATACAAGATATAAATTGCTGTGTTATTGCTTCCCAATTGTAATTTTTTTGAACAAAAATTCGGGAATTTTGTGATAATTTTTGGTATAAATTCTTATTATTCAACAATTCTAATACAAATTCTGCATATTCCTCTGGATTTTGTGCAATTAAAATCGAATCCAAATGGGTGGCGCCTAATGCGTTATTGGCTAAGTTACTCGTAATACATGGTAGTTCCATACTCATTGCTTCCAATAGTTTATTTTGTAAACCTGTACCAATTTGTAATGGAGCTATAAAAATTTTTCCTAAATGATATGCATCTCTTATATCATCCATCCAACCACTTACTTTTATCTTGTTATTTTCCAATGCTTTAACACTTGGAGAAGGTTGTGCTCCAGCAATCAAAAAATTAATATTAGGATTGGTTTTCCATAAAATAGGCAATACTTTTTTAGCAACATAAATAACTGCATCAACATTAGGTGGGTACGACATGTTTCCTGTAAATATCAAATCGATTTTTTTTTGCTTATTTACATCTTTAGTAAAAAAAGTATCATCAACACCATTGGGCAAAACTGTAATTTTATTTTGTATTTTAGTATCGAAGGTTAATAGGTCTTGTTCGGAAATAATAAATGATTTAACAAAATAGTTATGAACCATAGTTTCGTACCATTTTAATTTTTTTTCTTCTAGTGAAAAAATATATTTTTTAATTCCTTTTGATTTATTTTTTCTGCGTTCCATTCCTTTGGAAAAACTATCCATGTAATCTAGATAAACAGGAATGTTATTTATTCTCCTTGTATATTCACTCATTCTTATTAATTGAGTAAAAATACAATTGGGATTACTTTTGTGTAAAACTGAATTAAAATATTTTAAAGCTCCGGAATTATAAAAATAACCAACTTGAAATGGATATTTTGAGAATAAAGCAACCATTAATCCACTAAAAGCACTAAAAAATGAAAGTTTATAAATATAAATTTCATTTACAAATGGTTTTAATTCTTCTTTAAGTTTTGGATTAATATGTTGATGACTTACAACAAATAAATCGATAGTATAAAATTGAGATAAATAACGCATTTGTTGAAACGCACGTAGTTTATCACCTTTTTCCAATGGATAAGGAAATCTGGATAAACAAAATAAAATTTTAGGTTTTAAGGGCATTGTTTAAAATAATAACTTAAAGCTACTAAAAAAATATCTTTTATCCTTGTTGAATTATTTTTTTATTAATGGATTTAATTAAAGAAGGACCTTCGTAAATAAAACCTGTATATAATTGAACTAATGCTGCACCTGCATTCAATTTTTCTAGTGCATCATCTGCACTATGAATTCCGCCAACTGCAATAATTGGGTGGTTATTGCCTAATTTTCGATACAAATACTTGATTGTTTTAGTGGATTTATCTTTTACAGGTAATCCACTTAATCCTCCTGGGTAACCAATTTTTTCAATATAATTTTTATCTGTTTTTAAATTTGATCTATCTACAGATGTGTTACTTGCAACTACACCATCTAAGTTTAATGTCTTAATTATATCTATAACATCATCCAATTCAACTTCACTTAAATCGGGAGCAATTTTTAAAAGTAAAGGTTTAGGATTATTTTGTTTTTTATTTTCAGTACTAATTTTTTGCATCAATTGTAGTAAAGGTTCTTTTTCTTGTAGTTTTGTTAAATTCCCTACATTCGGACAGCTTACATTAACTACAAAATAATCTACATACGGAAATAATTTTTTAAATACTTGTAAGTAGTTGTCATCTGTTAGCTCCGGACTCACACCAGTATTTTTACCAATATTTCCGCCAATAATTAAATTTTTATCTTTTCTGTTTTTTAATCTTTCAATAGCAGCATCTACACCTTCGTTGTTAAATCCCATTCGGTTAATTAATGCTTTATCTTCTGGTAATCTAAACAATCTTGGTTTAATATTTCCGGGTTGTCCAACGGGTGTTAAAGTTCCAATCTCAATAAATCCAAAGCCTAAATTTCCTAATTCGTTGTATAATTTGGCATCTTTATCAAATCCTGCTGCTAAACCTACTGGGTTTTTAAATTTTAACCCAAAAATATTACGCTCTAATTTTTTGTTTGATACCGAATAATAAGAGTTGATTACTTTACCTACAAATGGAATTTTGTGCACAAACTTTAATGTGTCAAAAACAAAATAATGAACTTTTTCTGGGTCGAATAAAAATAAAATGGGGCGAATAATAGATTTGTACATTTTTTATTTTTTTACAAAAGTAATCAATTAACTTGGTATTCGTTTTAAAATTTAAGGTAATATTCTTTGGTGAGTTCCTTATACTCTTTTGTGTAAATCCCTCGTTCAATTTCAATGATTAATTCATTTTTTTTTGTGGGTGCGTTGTGTTTAGATAATTGTATTAAGGATCGTTTAAAATTACTGTTAGGATTTCCTTTAATGTTTAAAATTTCATTTACGTACCATTGATTATTATTTGCTTTCATAATTAAATCATCTAAAAACTCAAAAGGATACACCATATATATTTTACCCTTACATAAGGTATTACAATGTTTAAAAAAATCACTCAAAGGTAAAAATTTTTCGAATCTAGCTTTTTGTTTTTGTTCATTCATTTGTTTATTTAATCCTTTAAAATAAGGTGGATTACAAATAATTATATCAAAATTAATTGGTGATTTCCATGTTAAAAAATCTGTACAAACACAAGTGCAATTTGATGATAATTGATTGTTTAAAATATTGTTTTTTGTGTCTTCAATAGCTCCAGAATCAATATCAATTGCGTATATTGTTCCATTTATGATTTTTTTAGCAGCAACAATAGTTAAAATTCCGCATCCACAACCTACATCTAAAGCACTGGTTGTATGCTCAAAATTAATCCAAGAAGCCAATAAAACTGCATCCACACCCACTTTTAGTGCCGAATTACTGTCTGCTATCGAAAAATTTTTAAATTGAAAAGGCATAGGGTAGGGGGAAAACAAAAAAAAAACCACCCGATGGGTGGTTTTAATAATTAACTTAAATTTATTTTTTTCTCTATTTCTGTGATATACACTCTAAAATGTTTGTCAGTGTCTATTAGATTGTTTACTGTTCTACAAGCATGTAAAACTGTAGCGTGATCTTTGCCTCCACAATGAGAACCAATTGTTGCTAATGAAGACTTTGTTAAACTTTTTGAGAAATACATCGCTATTTGTCTGGCTTGTACCACTTCACGTTTACGTGTTTTGCTTTTCATTAACTCTAATGGTAAATTGAAGTAATCGCATACCACTTTTTGAATATAATCAATAGAAACTTCTCTAGCAGTACTTTTTACAAATTTATCAATCATTTGTTTAGCTAAATCCAAAGTAATTGCTTTTTTGTTTAAGCTGGATTGCGCTATGATAGATAATAATGCGCCTTCTAATTCACGAATATTTGAGGTAACACTGTAAGCTAAATATTCTACTACATCTTTTGGTAATTCGATACCATCTTGATACATTTTCTGATTTAAAATTGCAATCCTAGTTTCTAAATCAGGATTTTGTAAATCAGCAGATAAACCCCATTTAAATCTAGATAATAATCTTTGCTCCATCCCTTGTAATTCTACAGGGGATTTATCGGATGTAAGTACCAACTGACTTCCATTTTGGTGTAAATGGTTGAATATATGGAAAAATACATCTTGAGTTTTATCTTTTCCAGCAAAAAATTGCACATCGTCAATGATTAAAACATCTATCATTTGATAAAAATGAATAAAATCATTTGTTGTACTATTTCTTACAGAATCAATAAATTGATTAGTAAATTTATCGGCAGTAACGTATAAAACTGTTTTGTTAGGATGATTTCTTTTAATTTCTATACCAATAGCATTAGCTAAATGTGTTTTACCTAAGCTAGTGTTTCCGTAAATTAATAAAGGATTAAAAGATGTTCCTCCTGGTTTACTTGCTACTGCATAACCTGCTGATCTCGCTAATCTGTTACAATCACCTTCAATATAGTTCTCAAAAGAATAATTTGGATTTAATTGTGAATCCACATTAACCTTTTTTAAACCAGGAATTACAAACGGGTTACGAATGGTATTTTGATTTAAATCAATAGGCATGCTAATTGAAGCATTTTGTAAAGATTTTTTTGAACTCGTAGGGATTTTTACAGCATAAGGTTTTTGGCTATTATTTTGATTATCAATAATAACACTGTACTCTAATTTGCCTTCTGGGCCTAATTCTTTTTGAATTGCTTTTTTTAACAATTCGATGTAATGTTCCTCTAACCATTCGTAAAAAAACTGACTAGGAACTTGAATAGTTAACACCTTGTTTTTTAGCTTTACAGGTATAATTGGCTCGAACCAAGTGGTGAAACTTGATGCGCTTAAGTTGTCTTCGATAAAAGACAAACAGTCCCTCCAAACCTTTTCATGAGCTTTCTCCATGTTATTCAACCTCTTTATAAATTAATAATAAATTTGTCTGTAAACAGACTTGATATATGGAGAGAAATTTAAAAAATTCCTCCCTGATTTTGCAGACGACAAATATGCCACTAAAAAAGTTAATAAAAAAATTTTTTTAATGTTGTATAATAACTTTTTTTACCCTAAATTATAAGCCAATTTTAAATAATCTATATTGTTAATTTTATATTAAGCCATTAAGGAAAATAACTTTTAATATTAGTTTATTTAAAGCAAACTAATTAATTGAAATATAATATTATATAATTTTAAAAAATATATAAGAAACGATTTAGTATTTTATTGTTTACCTTTGGATTCAAATATTAAAACAAAACTATGTTTATTCATCAACATAAAATAAGAGTTAGATATGCAGAAACCGACCAAATGGGTGTAGTATATCATGGAAATTATATTACTTATTTAGAAGTAGGAAGAGTAGAATATATGCGTTCAATAGGTTTTGTATACAAAGATTTTGAAAAAGAAGGCTGTGTTATGCCTGTTGTTCATTGTACAGTTGATTTTAAAAATCCAGCTCTTTATGATGACGAGTTAATGATTGAAACTAGAGTAGAGGAACTACCAACATCAAAAATTACTTTTTTATACAACATTAAACGTTTGGACGATAATAAATTAATTTGCTCTGCAAAAGTAATTTTAGTATTTCTTAATGCTCAAAGCTTTCGTCCTATTAAAGCTTCTGAAAAATTAATCAATTTACTTAAAGATAAAATTTAATCATGCGTTATTATTTTATAGTTGGTGAGGCATCAGGTGATATGTATGGTGCTGATTTAATGAAAAATTTAATTAAAAAAGATAATAATGCCGAGTTTAGATTTTGCGGAGGTGATAAAATGTTATCTGTACAAAATAATATTTTTCGCCACTATTCGGATAATAATTATATGGGTTTTTGGGAAGTTGCTATACATGCAAAATCTATCCTAAAATATATTAAAGATGTAAAACAAGATATTTTAAATTATAAACCGGATTTAATTATTTTAATTGATTATCCTGGTTTTAATTTAAAAATTGCTCAATTTGCTAAAACAATAAATTTACCTGTACACTATTATATTTCTCCTAAAATTTGGGCTTGGAAAGAAAAACGAGTTTATAAAATTATTAAATATGTACATCATATGTACTGTATTTTTCCCTTTGAAGTGGACTTTTATAACAAATACAATTATAAGGTTGATTATGTTGGAAATCCTTTGATGGATCAAATTCACGATTTTAAAACTCAAGAAAATTATATTCTAAAATTCAATAAGCCTGTTGTAGCAATTTTACCAGGCAGTAGAAAGGGTGAAATAAAAAAAATGTTACCTATTTTTAATCAATTTGCACAAAGTTATCCCGAATTTGATTGGGTAATTGCTGGAGCTCCGTCTATTCCCGAAAGTTTTTATCGTGAAATAGTTGGTGAAAAAACTAAAATTGTATTTGGAGAAACCTATGATTTATTAAAAATTGCGCATTGTGCTTTAGTAACTAGTGGAACAGCAACTTTAGAAACTGCTTTATTTAAAGTGCCTCAAATAGTTTGTTATAAAATTAGCTCTCTTACTTTCAACATTATTAAATTTTTAATTAAAATTAAATACATTAGTTTAGTAAACTTAATATTAGATAAAGAATGTGTTAAGGAACTAATTCAAAATGATTTAAATTTAGAAAATTTAAACCGTGAATTTAAAAAAATAATACATACTGAATTTAGAACTATTCAAATTAATGATTACGATTTATTATATCAAAAAATGGGGAAGCCTGGCGCTAGCGAATTAGTTGCAGATAAAATTATTCAATATTCAAATAAAAACAAATAAAAAAAGGAAACCAATTTGGTTTCCTTTTTTTATGCTTTAATTGTTATTTTATAGTATAATCTTAACTTCAACTCTTCTATTAATTGATTTACCCTCTTCAGTTTCATTAGTTCCTAAAGGAAAGTTCGATCCTTTATTCTCGGTTATAATTCTCTTGGTGTCGCCACCATATTTTTTAATTTCTTCAATCACTAAATCCAATAGTTTTTTTGCTTCTAATTCATCATTTGGATAAGTAACTGAATTGTCAAAATGACCAATTAAAGTAAGTTTTACATCTTTAGATTCTTTTAACTGATTGGCATACATTTCTAATATATTTTTAGAAAATGTATTTACAACAAAACCTTTATCAGTTTTATCAAAACGAATAGTTTGTTTTTTAAATAAATCTTTACTTACTACTTTGATTGGATTAATTCTTTCAATTTCAATATTCTGATTTAAAGTAAAAGTAGTTATTGTTTTAGCTTCTTCTACAGTACCTTTTGTTTTTTTAACTGCTTTCTTTTTCTCTACAACTGGAGGTGTAACTTTTAAACTTTGAGATAAAATTTTATAATTTTCATGATCAATTTCTAAAGTATATTCTTCATTTGCTAAAACAGTTAAATGATAATTTCCATTTTCATCAGATTTATACATCGCACTTTCGTCTTTACCTTTTTGTGTTAGCTTAATTTTAACAGTTAGAGGTAAACCTGTTGAAGCATCTAATACACTTCCTTTTACGAAAGCAATTTGCTTACTTTCTCCAGTAAACACATTATAGTTTTCTAAATCAACTTGAAAAATATCATAATCTATTCTGTTTTGTTCTCTACTTTGAGCTGTTAACCATGCAACTTTTCCATCTGCACTTACAATAAATTCTTTTTCATCCCTATGTGTATTAATTGGATAACCAATATTTACTGCTTTTGTCCATTTACCTTTAACCAAATCCGATTTAAAAATATCATATCCTCCAAAATTTTGTTCATCATGTCCGTTTGATGTAAAAAATAAAGTATTTCCGTTAGGATGAATAAATACAGTAGATTCATCTCCTTTAGAGTTAATTTCTGTACCTAAATTTTCTGGTTTTCCCCATGTTCCATCTGCCTGTAAGGTACTCATCCAAATATCTCTTTCACCTAATCCTTTACCATAAATTAAACCAAATCTATCCGAGATAAAAAACAATTTTTTACCATCGGAAGAAACACAAGCTCCACTTTCTTTAAATGCAGAAGTATTAATGTTTTCAATTGCTTGTGGTACACTCCAATTATTTTCACCGTTTCGAAAACTAACATAAACATCACCATTACCTAATTGAGAAAATAGTTTGGAATTTACCTCAGGATTTTCTTGATATAAATACATTGTATTTCCATCAGCAGATAAAGAACTATTACTTAAATGTCCGTTAGTGTTTAATGCCCCCGAAATTATTTTAGATTTACCCCATTCATCTGCATTGTTATTCCATTTTGCAATGTAAATTTTTTCATAATAACCACCTAAATCACTTAATGGAGCATCTTTAGAGTGTTCTCTTGTAGATGTAAAAAATAATTCTTTACCATCAGAAGAAACAAACGGGTGATAATCGTTAAATTTTGTATTAATAGAATCCGAAAGTGCTTCTACTTTTACAGTTACAGGTTTTTCAATTGCTGTTAATGCATATTTACATTGTGCAATATATCTATCTGGTTCGTAAAATTTTAAATCTTTTTTACTTGCTTTTTGCGTAAATTTGGTTAATTGCTCCATTGCAGTTTGGTACAAACCCAAATTTTTTAAAGTTAAACCATAATAAAAATGATAAGAAGTTTGTTTACCAATAGAACCTTCGTTAATTTCTTTAAAATAAGATAAAGCTTCTTCATACTCACCCAACTCAAAAAAACATTGCGCAACTAGTGAAGCATACTCACCATTTTTTGGATCTTCATTTAGGTATCTCAAGTAAATTTTGCGTGCTTCAACAAAATCTCCAGCATTCATTGCGGCATTCGCTTCACGCAATTCTAATTTTTCTTTTATTAAATCTTTCTGGCCAACAGCATTGAAGGGTAAAGTAGAAGTTATAACTCCTGTAAAAACTATAGCTTTAATAAAACTTCTCATACAAAAATTAAGGGTTGGATTTATGTTTTGTAAAACTTTTAAAGATAAAAGTATAAAATGTTAGTGATAAAAAAAATTGAAATTTTAAACAATATAAAATTATTTAGCTTTTCTTTGATCATCACAATCGTAATCTGGAGCAACCGAGCAATCTACTTTAAAAGTACTTGCAGCTACTTTTTCATTATATTTACGATTAGTTAAAACGAATGTAAACACTTTGTTAGTGCTTTTAGCAAATAATTCTGCTTTGTGCAATTCGATAGTATCTACAGTAATATACAAAGTTATTCTTCTGTAAGCATTATCTGTTTTGCCATCAGGATACAATTCTATCATGTGTATTTTTTTACCATTTTCTGTTATTTCTTTAATATATCTATATTTAAATCCTTTTTCGTAAATCGTAAATAAATTTTTTGGGTTGATTTCATCTGGATCGTTTTGTTTTAATTTTGTTAAAATTATCTCCTCATCCATAGGAACAATTTCGGCTATATTAACACCATCACAAATTTTAGTAACACCAAATACTGTATACTTATATTTATCGCCCATTAAAGTAATTTTACCTTTTTGTTCCTCTGTTACATCATCACTTTTAACCGACATTTTAAAATCGGCTTGGATAGAGGTGTAGGCTTTCGTTTTAGCACTTAATTGATCCAGTATTTCTGTAGCCTTAGGATCTTTTTGGCTAAATAATGATACTGTTAAGGCAAACGACAAAACAGCTAATAAACTAATTTTTTTCATCTTTTTTAGGATTTAAAAAGTTTTACAAATGTAGTGAATTTAAAACGATATAAAATATCAAAATAGCGTAAAAATCTACAATTTATTAACTATTTAATCGATTTTAATTACACATTATTTCTTCTATTCAAGAATTGTTCCAAACTAACTTCATCAGTAATTAATACTTTACGGGCTTTACTTCCTTCAAACGGGCCAATAACTCCTGCAGCTTCTAACTGATCGATAATTCTTCCAGCACGGTTATAACCAAGTTTTAATTTACGTTGCAACAAAGATGCAGAACCTTGTTGGTGAATAACAATAATTCTTGCGGCTTCTTCAAACATACTATCTCTATCTTCTAAATCACCAAAATCTGCATCACTATCATTTCCTTCTTTTGTAAACTCAGGAAGCATATGAGCATCTGGATAACCTTGTTGATTTCCAATAAATTCGCATATTTCTTCAACCTCTGGTGTGTCTACAAAAGCACACTGAATACGAACTAAATCGTTACCTGTAGAAAATAACATATCTCCTCTACCAATTAACTGATCAGCACCTCCTGCATCTAAAATTGTTCTAGAATCAATTTTAGAAGTAACCCTAAAAGCTATACGCGCTGGGAAATTCGCCTTAATTGTACCAGTTATAATGTTTACCGACGGACGTTGAGTGGCAACAATTAAATGGATACCAATAGCACGTGCTAATTGTGCTAAACGTGCTATAGGTAATTCTACTTCTTTACCAGCTGTCATTATTAAATCAGCAAACTCATCAATAACTAAAACAATGTAAGGTAAAAATTTATGTCCCAATTCTGGATTTAATTTTCTGGCAATAAATTTAGCATTGTATTCTTTTAAATTTCTACATCCAGCTTCTTTTAATAGCTCGTATCTGTTATCCATTTCAATACAAAGCGAATTTACTGTATTTACAACCTTTTGTGTTTCGGTAATAATTGCTTCGTCTTCATCAGGTAATTTTGCTAAAAAATGTCTTACAACTTTATTAAATAAAGTAAGCTCAACTTTTTTAGGGTCTACTAACACCAATTTTAATTGCGATGGATGTTTTTTGTATAATAAACTAACCAAAATACAATTTAATCCAACAGATTTCCCCTGTCCAGTAGCACCTGCCATTAGTAAGTGTGGCATTTTTGCTAAATCATAAACAAAAGTTTCGTTTGAAATTGTTTTTCCCAATGCAACTGGTAATTCCATTTGAGATTCCACGAATTTTTTACTGGATAAAACCGATTTCATTGGTACAATATCTGGTTCGGGATTAGGAACCTCAATACCTACAGTACCTTTACCAGGAATAGGCGCTATAATTCTAATTCCTAAAGCTGCCAAACTTAAAGCTATATCATCTTCTAAATTTTTAATTTTAGCAATTCTAACACCAGCAGCAGGAACAATTTCGTATAAAGTTACGGTAGGTCCAACTGTAGCTTTAATGTTATCAATCTTAATATTGTAATTTTCTAAAGTTTGTACAATATTTTGTTTGTAGGATTCTAAAATTTCAACACTTACCTTATTTTTACCTGTTTCATAATCAATTAACAAATCCATAGGTGGATATTTGTAATTGGATAAATCTAAAGTAGGATCATAATCTGTATCTAAACCCATGCGTATTTCGGATGGATTAACAGTTTCTTCTTCTATTGTTTCCTGAATTTCAAACTCAATTTCATCTTTTGAAACATTGGCTTTATCAATGGTTAAATCTTGTAAGTAATGTTCTTCAGTTGGAAATTTATCTTCAATCATTTCCAATAATTCTTCTTCGTTGTCAAATTTTTCTTCCACCAAAACATTTGCTTCCCATGGTGCAGTTGTTTTTAATGAAATTTCTGGTTCTGGAGTTGGATAAACTGTATGAACATTTGGTTTTTTTAACTCTATTGTTTCGGGCTCAGTATCATTTTCTAAATCTTCTTCAATAGATTTTTTCTCCATAAAAGCAGCTATTGTTTTTTCTATTTGTACATTAAAAAACAAAAAAACTGAAAGAATAATAGCGAATATTTGTATAAAAACTAAACCTGTAGTTCCTAGTAAATTAGTTAGCCAATTATTAATAAATATCCCTATATTTCCTCCTAAGTTTATATCAGTTTGTTTAAATATTAAAGCAAATACTGATGAGGCTAAAATTGCATAAAACAATAAAACTCGATAACTTTTTTTAATTGGAGTAAGAATTTTGTTAAAAACAATTGCAAATCCACTAATAAAAAACAAATATGGAAAAACAAATGAACCTAAACCAAAAGTACTATTGAGGAAAAAATGTGAAACTTTTGCTCCAAGGGTACCCATAAAGTTTTTTGGTTGATTGTTAATTTCTTCAAAATCAGAAATTTCACTTAATCCACTTAAAGTCCATATTTGTATTTTGTCATAATCGTATTTCCAAGACAAGAAATATGAAAAAAAAGCGAAAAGTAAGAAAACAGATGAAAAAATTAATAACCATCCACATGCATAATGAAATTTTGGATTTTTGATTAATTCAAACAATTTTTCAAATATTGCGGGTTTTTTTAATCGAAATGGTTGTTTTTTTTCAACTTTAGATTTTTCGGTTTTAGTTTTATCAGCTTTAACTTCCTCCATTTTGTCATCTTCAAAATGAATTTCATTTTCCTGAAAAACTTCCTTTTCAACTTTAAAAGTATTACCTTCCGAAGATTTTTTTTCTCTTTTATTGTACATCTCTAAAAACTACAATTCAAATTAATTAGCAAGCAAATCTAAATAAGCAAGCTAAATTAATTTAATAAGTTTTGCAAAAGTTATGAACTAATGTTTGTAGGTAAAGTAAAAAAATAGCAAATTTGCAATTATTGATTGATAAATAAACAAAATAAATTGGTATGTTTTCCTTTTTTGGCACAAAAAAACCCCGACAATTTAATTACAAACCTGTTTATTTAAAGGATGAAAGTGAAAAACAAGAGGAGTTTAGCTTTGGTAAACATAAAAATTATTCGGATTTAATGTACCAAAGGTGGGACAGGGTTTCGTATAAAGAATTATTGGCAAAAGGAAAAAAACGTACTTTAACAACTATGATTGCTTTAGTTTTTATTTTGATTTTAATCATTTTAAATTTAGAGAAATTAAATGTTTGGTTAGCGCAGTTCGAAAAATAATTTTAAATTAATAATGAAAAGTATAATACAATTACTCCCAGATCATGTAGCTAATCAAATTGCAGCTGGTGAGGTAATTCAGCGACCAGCAAGTGTTGTAAAGGAATTGCTAGAAAACTCTATTGATGCTGGTGCTGGTAAAATTCAGTTGCTAATTAAAGAAGCTGGTCGTTCGGTAATTCAGGTAATTGATGATGGTAGTGGGATGTCGCCTTCTGATGCAAGGATGTGTTTTGAAAGACATGCAACATCCAAAATTAGTTCGGCAGATGATTTATTTAATTTGCACACTAAAGGTTTTAGGGGGGAGGCTATGGCAAGTATTGCTGCAATTGCACATATCGAATTAATTACCAAAATGGACGAGGATGATTTGGGTACGAAAATTATAATGGAGGGAAGTGAAGTTATTGAAAATGAGTCTTGTTCGTGCGCTACAGGAACTTCAATTGCAGTAAAAAATTTATTTTACAATGTTCCTGCTCGTCGCAAATTTTTAAAAACCAATGCAATTGAATTTAAACATATTGTTGAGGAATTTATTCGTGTTGCCTTAGCGCATCCTTCTATTTCATTTAATTTACATCATAACGAACAATTGGTTTATTTTTTAGAATCCGGACCGCTAAAAAGAAGATTAGTTGATTTGTTAGGTAAGGCTTACGATAGCAAATTGGTTCCTGTTGAGGAAAATACGGATATTGTAAATATTTCTGGATACATTATAAAACCAGATTTTTGTAAAAAAACACGAGGGGAACAATATTTTTTTGCCAACAACAGATTTATTAAAAATTTTAATTTAAATCATGCTGTTGTTTTAGCTTACGAACAATTAATTCCTCATGGAACTTATCCTGGATATTTTATTTTTTTAGAGGTAAATCCTAATGAAATTGATATCAATATTCACCCAACCAAAACAGAAGTAAAATTTGAGGACGAACGTTCAATTTTTGCCATTTTAAAATCTACTATTCATCAAAGTTTAAGTAAATATGCGCTAAAACCAACCTTGGATTTTGAGCAGGAAAACAGTTTTGATGTTGCGCCCTTAAAAAAGGGAGATACGATTCAGGTTCCGGATATTAAAGTTAATAAAACTTTTAACCCATTTGAGTCCGAAAAAATTCAAGAAAAAAAATGGGAATCTGGTGGTGGAAGTTTACGAAAAAAAACACAGCAAAATTGGGAAAATTTATTCGAAAAAAATGATTCTTCTAATAATTTCTTCCAAAAAGAAAAAGAAACTATAACCATACAATTTGAATCCGAGGATACACCTGAGGAATTAAATTTGGATTTTGAGAAAAAAACTAACATTGTATTTTGTCAGCAAATTTCCCATAAATACATTTTAACCAATCATGCACACGGTTTCGCTTTAATTCATCAACGTAGAGCGCATGAACGTGTTTTATTTGATTATTTTATGAGGAGCTTTGGGGATTATAAACGACCGTCTCAACAAACTTTATTTCCCGAAACTTTAGATTTGAACCCTCAGTTTTTAACAGTTTTAGAAGAAATTTTACCTCAGTTAAAAACTTTAGGTTTCGATATTAATCCTTTTGGACAAAATACTTATGTAATTAACGGAACTCCAGCGGATATACCTAATATTCAAGCAAAGGAAACGATCGAGTTTTTATTAGAACAATATTTGTTAAACGAAAAGGATTTTAAAGCAAAAAGCGATTTTTATATTGCCAAAAGTATGGCAAGTAAAATTGCTATTAAAACCGGACAAGTTTTACAAAATCAAGAAATTATACAATTATTAGAAGAATTGTATAGATGCGAAAATCAAAACACTAGTCCGAGCGGAAAAAAAATAAAAATACTTTTTGAAGAAAACGATATTGTTAAACTTTTTGGAATTTAAAATATGATTAATCAATTATTTAGTCAGTTACCACCTATAACTAAAAACATAATTCTTATCAATGTAATTATGTTTGGTGCAACTTTGTATTTCGATTATTTTACCAATTATGATTTTACTTGGAATATGGGTTTGCACTTTTATTTAAGTGATGATTTTAAGCCATATCAATTAATTACCCACATGTTTATGCATGGTAGTTTAATGCATATATTTTTTAACATGTTTGCCATTTTTATGTTTGGTCCATCATTAGAGTATCGTTTAGGACCTCAAAAATATTTCACATTTTATCTTTTAACTGGATTTGGTGCAGTTTTTTTACACTTTGCCTCTTTGTATTGGGAACAATACGATTTAATTATGGCGGTTAAAAATATCCGAAAAACCTACGATGTGGAAGCATTAGTAAGTTTATGGAACCAATATGGTAGCAATGTTGGAAATCCTACTTTGCGAAATCAAATATTTGTAGAACTTCAAGAAGTTGTGCAACATCCTAATCATTTAATGGCAAGTGATATTACGCGAATAAGTTCTTATTTTATAGATGGTTCATTATCCATCGTTGTTGGAGCATCAGGGGCTTTATTTGGTATTTTGGCAGGTTTTGCCATGTTATATCCCAACCAACGTTTACTATTTATGTTTATTCCTTATCCAATTAAAGCAAAATACTTTGTTTTGGTGTATGCTTTAATCGAGTTGTATTTGGGTTTTTCTAGTGATGTTAACGATAATATTGCTCATTTTGCGCACTTAGGCGGGGCTATATTTGGTGCTTTAGTAATTATGATTTGGAAAAAACAAGGTTCTATTTAATCCTTATTTTTAATGAGTTTGAGAAAAAAAACACCTTGGCAAACTAAGGCAGTAATGACTCAAATATACGATTTGGGATTTTGGGGAAAGGGTAGTGTAGAGGATAAATTTTATTCTGGAGATGGTTCGCACGATCCAAAAATTATAGAGCCCTATATTCAATTTGTTCAAGAGTTTTTGCAGTCCTTTAAGGAAAAAATATCTTTGGTTGATTTAGGGTGTGGAGATTTTAATGTAGGTAAAAACTTTGTGCAGTTTACACAAAAATATTTTGCTTTAGATGTTGTTGAAGAGTTGATTGCATATAATTCACAAAAATTTAATTTTCCGAATATAGAATTTTTATCTTTAGATATTGTAAAAAACGATTTACCAAAAGCCGATTGCGCAATTATCCGTCAGGTTTTACAACATTTAAGCAATAAAGAAATTGGTTTGCTCATACCAAAATTAGCTCAATACCAATATATAATTTTAACCGAACATATACCCGATGGGGATTTTATAGCCAACAAAGATATTATAACCGGACAAGGTATTCGATTAAAACAAAATAGCGGAGTAGATTTAACTAAAGAACCATTTAACTTAAAACCTTTAAAATCCACTACAATATTACAATCAAAAAGTTCAAAATATAAAGGAGTTATAGAAACTAAGTTATATCAAATATTTTAAGGTAAATTAAAACACATAACGTAAAGCAATCAAAAACCCCACTCCGGCTTGCAGCCACCATCGCCCCAACGGGGCAAGGAGCTAGCGGTGTGCTACCGCACGTTTTTTTATATTGATACCGCAATCATTTTAATAATAGCGTAGCTATTTTTTTAATGGGAATGTACGTAACTCCTCGCCTCGAGGCGAGTTTAATTTTCCCCACTCCGGCTTTCAGCCACCATCGCCCCAATGGGGCAAGGAGTTAGCGGTGTGCTATCGCACGTTTTTTTTATACTGAAACCGCAATTTTTTAATCATAGCATAGTTATTTTTTTACATAGGAGTGTACGTAACTCCTCGCCTCGAGGCGAGGTGGCTGCAAGCCGGAGTGGTGATTTTCTAATATTCATTTTAATTCCATTTAAAAGTCCCCCTCCTTTGCGCAACTTCGCGTTAACCTTTTCGCCCTTTGCGTGAAACAAAAAACAAGCTTGCGAAAATTGGTAAGTGTTTATGCAAACAATATATTTGCGGATTGTAAAAATAAATACAGTAATGGACAATAATTTAGTAATTACAGGAGTATATATCACCGAATTTCAAAATAGCACATGGGGTAGAGTGTATGTAACATACACCATAAATAACAATGCATTTTATATTTTTAAAAATTGGATAAAATTCGACGAAAAAACTTATAAAGGCTCAGGGGAAATACAAAACGAACCTGCATTCACATGGTTTACACCCGATAAACAACATTTTTACAACAATTATCAAGATGTTTTAGATGGTAAAGCAGATCATTTATATTTAACTCAGCCTAAATATAAAATTCAATACGGTACACCGTCCATAATTCTACAAAATTTATTGTTACATGTATATTCCAATCATGCAGAAAATGTAAATAATCGCCGTAATTGGTTTACTCAACAACAGGCCGAAAAAGAAATAATCCTTAGTCCGATAAAAATAACCCCACAATACCAAATTGTTTTACCATTGTATGCTAACAGAGAAATTAAGTTAGAGCCTATTTTAAAAACCCTGTATATCTTTTTTTATCAAAATCCACAAGGATTTTTAATTAGCGAGTTATACGAGCATCAAAATGCCATCGAAAATATATATCAACAATTAAATCCCAATAAAACCAAAAAAGAAGTTAGCGAAAAAATAAGCAACTTACTCAATTATCAACACAATCATTTAAACGAAAAGTTATCCAAAATCCGTAAACAACTTAAGGAGCAACTCAATGAAACCTTAGAGCCCTATTACTCCATTTCGGGCACACCAGGCGGAATTTATAAAATTAAAGTGGCAGGGTAGTAGTAAAACCCCGCTTCGGCTTACAGCCACCATCGCCCCAGAGGGGCAAGGAGCTAGCGGTGTGCTACCGCACGTTTTTTTTATATTGATACCGTAATTTTTTAATAATAGCATAGCTATTTTTTTTAACGGGAGTGTACGTAACTCCTCGCCCATTTGGGGGCGACGGTGCCCGTAGGGCGGAGTGGGGGATTAATAATAAAAAGCATAGCGATACCGTACGGTTATTTTTTATTATTTATTACAATTTTATTTAATAGCGAATCTAGGTAAGTTAACCCCACTCCGGCTTACAGCCACCGTCGCCCCAGCGGGGCAAGGAGCTAGCGGTGTGCTATCGCACGTTTTTTTTATATTGATACCGCAATCATTTTAATAATAGCATAGCTATTTTTTAATGGGAGTGTACGTAACTCCTCGCCTCGAGGCGAGGTGGCTGCAAGCCGGAGTGGTGATTTTCTAATATTCATTCTAATTCCACTTAAATCCCCCCCCTTTGCGCAACTTCGCGTTAACCTTACCGCCCTTTGCGTGAAATAAAAAACAAGCTTGCGGACTTTTAGCTTTAGCCAGTTATTGGCATAATTTAGCGCTTTAAACTTTAAAAAATATATTAAATGAAAAAATTAATTTCTGCCGCAATTATCTTATTCGTAATTGTAATTTTACAATCATGCAGTAGTTCAAACCAAGTATCCAATGGTAGTTTTGTACAAAAACGCAAATACAATAAAGGATGGCATACCAATTTAAATTTCAACAAAAACAATCCGCAAAATACTCAAAGTAATGTTACACAAACAAACACTCCAATATCAATAAAGCCCAAAACAAATTACAGTAATCAGTTTACACAAGATTTTAATATTAATATCGAAGATACTTTAGTAAAAGAAACTGAAAATACAGAACTTTCACAAGTTACAAAAACAGAAACACCCAATACCAATTGCGATAAAATTTATTTATATAGTGGAGAAGAAATTGAAGCAAATATTTTAGAGATAACAGACGATGTTATTAAGTATAAAAAGTGTAATAATGAAAGCGGACCATTGTATACTAAAAGTTTACATTCTGTAGTTTTGATTATTTTTAAAGATGGAAGTAAACAAATAATAGAACAAAAAAACCAAACTCCATCCGAAACCCATTACACCAAGCCAGAAACCAAACAATCCTCTAACGAAACCGAGCCTACCGCAGTTAATTCACTTGTAATGGGAATATTATCTTTAATACTATGGCCACTTGGTATTTTTGCAATTGTATTTGGTGCTACAGCATTTAAAAGAATTGAAAGAAATAAAACTAAAGGTAAAAACATGGCAAATTGGGGGGTAGGTTTAGGAGTAATAACATTAATTTGGTCAGCTTTATATTTATTATTTTATATATATATTGAATATTACTAAAATATAATTAATTAATTGATTTTTTTTAGAAAATAAGTTCTAAAAAGTAGGATGTATTTTTATGCATCCTACTTTGCATTTTTAATGGGCAGAGTAAAAAAAAATAATTATCTTGCACAGCTTAAAATTACCTATGCAGTACCAAAAATTATCCGATATACTTTCCAAAATGTTATTAGCGGTTGCTATATCCGATAATTTAATTCTACCTAACGAAATAAACTATATTTTACAAAAAGGAGGAAGTGAAATTTTGTCTCAAAAAATCAATTTCACTAAATTAATTCAACACAATTACACAACTAAAGAGCTTAAAAAAATCAAAAATAATTTAATCCACGAAGCATTAAAAGATGCCCAAGATATCGAAATTCAAGAAAATGAAGTAATACTTTTAATCGTAGAGCTTTTGTTATTTTCCGATTTAGATTTAGTACAATTACCCGAATTAAATACCATATACAATTTTGCATCTCAACTAATGGATATTAGCAAAGAAGGGTTTGCAGAGATTGGTATTGAAGTATTAAACAGGATAAGCCCCACTCTGGATAACATCCACCATCGCCCTAAATATCCATTAAATTAGCAGTGTACAACCACACTTTTTTTTATATTGCTAACGCTATTTTTTTTATGGAAGTGTACGTAACTCCTCGACTTGAGGCGAGGTGTCCGATAGGACGGAGTGGTGATTTTTTTATTCATCCAAAATTTAATTCCACGCAAAAACGCAAAGAAAAATCACGCAAAGAAAAACGCAAAGCAGAATTAAAAACCTTTGCGCAACTTCGCGTTAACTTTTCCGCCCTTTGCGTGATACAAAAAACAAGCTTGCGGACTTGTTATATTTGCAATAAACAACACTAACTTAGATGTGTAATTGTAAGGCTATTTAAACGCTATTTTTAATAAAATTTTTATTTATTTTTTAAAGATTCAATTTCAGATTTTAATAGTTGAATATCTTTTTTTTGAGAATTTAATTCGTTTAAAATAAAATTGATTTTTTGAGGGATGTTTTTGTAAGGAATTTCGGGTTGGTCGTTTAGGATATTATCTGTAATTAAATCGTTTAGGTTAACTTGTAAAATTTGGGCTATCTTTTTTAGTCGTTGTATAGTAATTTCGGTAACTCCACGCTCCATGTTCGAGTAAGCAGAAACTGTAATTCCCAATTCATCAGCGATATTCTGCTGACTCAAATTTTTACTTAACCTAATCAATCTAATTTTTTCAGATAATTCATCTCTCATAATAGCAAAATTACAATTATCATATATTACAATTTTTTATTTAAACTAAAATTATTTTAGTTTTATTTGAATATTTTTATATTTTTGCTAAATGTTAATAATCTTAAATGAAAAAATATGGCAATTAATTTAACAAAAGGTCAAAAAATCGATATTGGTTTAAGTAAAATTACTGTAGGATTGGGTTGGGATCCTAACGAAGGAACTGGCCATGATTTTGATTTAGATGCATCTGCAATAATGATTAATGAAAGTAGAAAACTATTAAGTGAACAACATTTTGTTTTCTATAATAATTTAAAATCGCCTGATGGTTCTTTGGAACATACTGGTGATGATCCAGACGGAAAAAGTAGTGAAGGAGATGATGATGAAGCAATCAAAGTTGATTTAAATAATGTTAGTAGTGAAGTTCAAGAAATCTTATTTGTAGTAACAATTGCAGATTTTCAAGCTAGAAAACAAAATTTTGGTCAAGTTAGAAATTCTTACATAAGAATTGTTGATGATTTAAAAGGTGAGGAAATTGCAAAATACGAACTTGATGAAGATTTCTCAATTGAAACCGGGGTTGAGTTTGGTAGACTTTACAAAAGAAATGGTCAATGGAAATTTGAAGCGTCTGGTATTGGCTATCAAGCCGATTTAGCATTTTTCCTTGAGAAATATTATGATGGTACTATTATAAAATAATCAAATTAAAAAATTATATGGCAATTAATTTAACAAAAGGTCAAAAAATTGACTTAAGAAAAACTTCTGGCGAGGCATTAACAAATTTTTGTGTAGGCGTAAATTGGGGAGCAATTGAAACTACAAAAACTGGATTTTTAGGTTTTGGTCAAAAAAAAGTTGTAGAAGATGTTGATTTAGATTTAAGTTGTATATTGGTTGATGCAAATGGACAACTTACTGATTGGATTTACTCACCTGCTTACAATAATTATCTTTCCAAACACAATTTACCATTAGGTAAACTAGTTACAAAAGATAATGCACTTAAACATAGTGGTGATGACAGGCAAGGAGATGTTGGAGGTGATGATGGTTTAGATAATGAAATAATAACAGTTGATTTAAATAAAGTAAGTAGTAATGTAGATAAAATTTTCTTTTTTTTAAATATTTATTTAAATCCAGGACAAAAGTTTGATTTTTCCGATGTCCCATTTGCTAAAATTAGAATGTACGAAGGTACTCCAACAAAAGTAAATACTGTTTATTCTAATTATGATGTTGTAACAGATGCTTCATACAAAAACAAAGGAGCTTTAATTTTAGGAAAACTTTACCGTAAAAATAATGAATGGAAATTTGATGCAATTGGAGAACCTTCAGATGATAAAATTTTTCTAGAAACTATACAAAAAATATTAAAATCATTTGTATGAGAAGATTACCAGTTTATTTGTTGTTAGACACTTCGGGCTCTATGATGGGAGAACCAATAGAGTCTGTTAAAAATGGTGTTCAAGTAATGATTAGTTCATTACGCCAAAATCCACAAGCAATTGAAACTGCTTTTTTAAGTGTTATCACATTTGATAGTTCTGCAAGACAAATTATTCCTTTAACTGATTTATCTTCATTTCAAATGTTGGATATTCAAGCAACTGGAACAACTGCTTTAGGAGATGCATTGAAAGTTGTAAGTAATTGCATAGATAATGAAGTAGCTAAAACAACTTCCGAAACCAAAGGAGATTGGAAACCATTAGTATTTATTATGACTGATGGAATCCCAACAGATGATTGGCAAAGTGGGTTAAATGAATATAGAAAGCGAAAAGTTGCATTCACTGTAGCTTGTGCAGCAGGAAGCGGAGCAGACACTAACGTTTTAAAGCAAATAACAGAAAACGTTGTAAGTTTAGATACTGCAGATAGTCAAAGTATTGCTAAGTTTTTTGCTTGGGTTACAGCATCAATTGGTGTTTCATCAACTAAAGTTGAAGACTCTGGGAAAGAAGTTGCTGGATTAAATGAACTACCGCCACCACCATCGGAATTAAATATTGTAGTATAATTCAAAAAATAAAAAAATGAAAAGTTTAGAACAATTAAAAAATGAATTATTAGCTGATGGAATTATTGATTCTGCCGAAGTAAAAGAGCTAAAAGAAATTCTTTATGCTGATGGATTAATTGATAAAAAAGAGGCAGAATTTTTATTTGAAATTAATAATGCTGTTTCTGGGAAAGAAAATGATTCTAGTTGGGAATCTCTTTTTATTGAAGCGATATCTAATTTTCTTCTTGAAGACGAAAATACTCCTGGCGAAATAGATAAAGAAGAAGCAGATTGGTTATTTGAAAAAATCAATGGTGATGGGCAATTAGATAGTATTGAAAAAAACTTATTGCTTAACCTTAAAAATAAAGCTAAATCTTTTCCTACAAATTTAGAATCACTTTTAAACTAAAATGAGAAGATTACCAGTTTATTTTCTTTTAGATACTTCAGGTTCTATGAATGGCGAACCTATTCAAGCTTTAAATAATGCCTTGAGTGGTATGATTAACACTTTGCGTTCTGATGCACAAGCATCAGAAACGCTTTGGTTAAGCATTATTACTTTTGATAGAGAAGTAAATGAAATAGCTCCATTAACAGAATTGCCCTCGTTTCAATTACCAGAAATTGTTTGTCCTCAAAGTGGTCCAACAAATACAGGTAAAGCACTCGAATTACTTTATGATAAAGTAAATAAAGAAGTTAGAAAGGGAACACCAACCCAAAAAGGAGATTGGAGGCCACTCTTTTTTATATTCACCGATGGTAAACCCTCTGACCCTCAACTTTATTCTGAAATGATTCCAAAGATTAAATCATTGAATTTTGGAACTATTGTAGGTTGCGCAGCTGGTAGTAAAGGTGATAATTCAAAATTAAAAGAATTAACAGATACAGTTGTTCATTTAGATACTGCCGATAGTACAACCTTAAAACAATTTTTCAAATGGGTTTCTGATACAATTGAGCAAGGTAATAAAAGTATGGGGACTACTGATTCGGTTTTAATGCCTCCTCCACCATCCGAAGTACATTTGGTGATATGAAGTTGATATTCATTTACATTGCAAATATTTTGATTATTGGGTTGTTTTTATATTCAAAACTATTGCCTTATAAGGATAAATTAAACCCAAAATATAAATCTGTTTTTGATTTTTTTAATAAAATTTTCACTCCTATACTTAATTTTTTCAAACGATTTATTAAACCTTTTCAAGTTGGTCAAGGTTTAGCAGTTGATATGACCCAAATAGTTTTATTGATTATTTTACTGATTATTTTAAATACATATTAATGAGAATTGAATTACATTACGGAAATATAACAGAGTTAAATGTAGATTGTATAGTAAATGCAGCAAATTCGTCATTGTTAGGTGGAGGTGGAGTTGATGGTGCAATAAATAGAGCTGCTGGAAAAGAATTAAGAGAATTTTGTAAAACTTTAAACGGTTGCAAAGTAGGTGAAGCAAAACTTACACCTGGCTATAATTTAACTTCAAAAAATATAATTCATACAGTTGGTCCTAGATTTACAGAAGAAAGTAATGAAGTAATTAATGATTTAAAAAACTGTTATTATAATTCTTTATTAATAGCTGAACAAAATAATTTTGAAACAATTGTCTTTTCAAATATATCAACAGGGGTTTTTGGGTACCCAAAAGAATTAGCAGCTAAAATATCACTTGATGTTGTTATTGATTTTTTAACAACCAAGGATTACCCATACAAAGTAATTTTTTGTTGTTACGATATTGAAAATTTAGAAATATACACTTCTTTAATAAAATCTAAACTATGAGAAGATTACCTATATATTTTTTAATCGATATTTCTGAATCAATGGTTGGTGAACCTATTCAGCAAGTAGAAGAAGGTTTAGCAACAATAATCCAAACCTTAAAAACAGACCCTAATGCTATTGAGACAGTATGGTTATCTGTAATTGTTTTTGCAGGTAAACCTAAAACTATTGTTCCATTGCAGGAGCTTATAAATTTTTATCCTCCAAAATTTCCAATTGGAAGTGGGACATCCTTAAGTAAAGGACTAGGACATTTAATGTATGAATTACGAAAAAATATTGTAAAAACAACTGCTGAAGTAAAAGGAGATTGGAAACCAATAGTTTTTTTATTTACAGATGGTGTACCAACTGATGAAACAAAAACCGCTATAACTGAATGGAAACAAAATTGGCAAAGAACTGCTAATTTGGTTGCAATTTCATTTGGAGATGAAACCGACACCCGCTTGCTTAGTGAACTAACTGAAAACGTTTTACATTTTAAAAATACTGATGCAAATGCTTACAAACAATTTTTTAAATGGGTAACAGACTCTATAAAAGTTGCTTCAACCGCCATAGCGGATGCTGAAATTAATTCTGATGGATTTCATTTACCTAAAGTTGATGGTGACACTATTTCAAAAATAGATCTCACAAAATCAAATAATTCTAAAACTTACGTAGATAATAATTTTGCAGTATTATCTGCCAAATGCCAAAATACAAAAAGGCCATATTTAATAAAATATAAAAAGAAAGTTTCTCAAAATAATTTTGGAGGAATTGAATTAGATACATTATCATATCGTCTTGTTGGTGCTTTTCAAGTTGATAATTCTTATTATGAACTATCAGATAATTCTAACGAATCTTTAAAAATTAATACAGAAGAATTAATTGGTGCACCAACTTGCCCTTGTTGTGGCAATCAATATGCTTTTGCGGTATGTGGTTGTGGTAAAATTCATTGTATAGGTGAAGAAGAAATAAATACATGTCCTTGGTGTGGCAATAAAGCATCATATGGATTTGGTGAAGGGGGTATGGATGTTTCAAGAACTCAAGGATAAATTTGTTATGGATACAAAAACTTATATCTCAAACTTATTCAAAGCTAAAAATATAATTGTAAGTAGTAATAAAAATCAAGCTTTTGAAGAATATATACAATCTTCAATTTGTATAGAGGCTGTAAAAATAATCCTTGAAAATCAAAATATTATAATGGACAATTGGAATTTAAAAAACAGAATCTTAGATATTACTAATCAACAAATTGTGATTCCAAATGCAACTATTGGAAAAAAATATGAGGCAAAAATTGATTTTAAAGCTTTGAAGTTTGATGATTTAATTTTTGTACAATTAGTGGGACTTGAAGAAGTTGGTTTAACTTTTAATAAAGAAACCGACACAATTGAAGGTGTTCCAACAATCAGTGGTGATATTAAAATAAAATTTCTTTTTAAAATTAGTGGAGAAAGTGAGCAAACTTTAGCTAACGAAAAGTTAATATCATTAGTAGTTAATCCAGACCCTAAATCCTTATGGAAAGATATACCAAGTGATATTAATGATATGTTTTGGAAAGAAGACGATGTTTCATTATCAAAAAGTTTAGGAGAAAGACATGTTGTTGTTGCTTCAAAAAGAGGTCGTTCACATAAAAACGTTGGGTCATTTCGTGATGATGACTTTGCTTTTAAATATTTTGAAAAAACTGGTTGGTCGGTTGTAGCAGTTTCCGATGGAGCTGGAAGTTATTCACTTTCTCGAAAAGGTTCTCAAATTGCTTGTAATGCGGTTGTTGATTTTTTTGAGAATAACAACGATATAGAACAAAATAAAATTTTTGAAGAAAAATTATTAGAATTCAACTCTACAAAAGATGAAACTTTATTAAGAGAAATTGAAATAATTTCTAAAAAAAATCTTTATCATGCTACAGTATTTGTTCATAATAAAATAAAAGAACATGCTGAAAAAACTTTTACAGAACATCCTGAATTATTTAATAATCCCAAAGCTAAAACACTTTTAGACTATTATCATTCTACTTTAATATTTGCTGTTTTTAAAAAATTTGAGTTTGGTTATGTGATTTTAACTTTTGGTGTTGGTGATTGTCCGATAGCTGTTATGAGCAAAGATAAATCAAGCGCAACTTTGTTGAACTGGTTAGATGTTGGAGAGTTTGGTGGAGGCACAAGGTTTATAACCCAACCTAATATTTTCCATTCACAGGAACATCCAATGGCTTCAAGGTTCAATTTTCAAATTGTAAAAGACTTTTCGTATTTGTTCCTAATGACAGACGGAATTTATGACCCAAAATTTGATGTTGAAGCCAATTTAGAAAAAAGCGAAAATTGGATTGAATTTGTAAAGGATTTAGAAGGGAATAATGAAGATGGTGTTAAAGTCGATTTTGATAATGAAAATAAAGAAATTGCTAATCAATTATCAAATTGGATGGACTTTTGGAGTCCGGGCAATCATGACGATAGAACTTTAGCAATAGTTTTTTAAAAAATAATTTATGATTACAAAAACTGTATCATCAATAATAAACGTTGGCAAAACATATCAATATGTTGATAATGGAGAACCTATGCGTGGCGGGATGAAAGATGTGTATTTTAGTCCAGATAAATCTTATGTTGTAGCTTTTTATAGGTCTAAATTAGATTTTAATCAAAAAGAAAGGGTTAATAAAATTACGAAAAATTACAAAGAAAGTATTTTTGATAAACCAGATGGGATTTATTGGAAAAATCATTTTTGTTGGCCTTACGATGTTGTAGAAAGCAATGGTTTAACTGGAATAATAGTACCTTGTTACGATGGTAAGTTTTTCTTTAAAAAAGGGTATTTAAATAACGATTTACTGAAAGGAAAAGAGAAAAATGGCAAATGGTTCGCAAGTGCTAAATTTAGAGCTTCAAATTCAAGAACAAAATTAGATGATAGTGAACTTGGAAATTGGTTAAATTATTTTCAAGTTTGTGTAAATATTTCAAGAGGTGTAGCTCGTTTACATAGAGCTGGTTTAGCTCATTCAGATTTATCTTATAATAATGTTTTAATTGATCCAATAACAGGTGCTGCTAGTATAATTGATATTGATGGTTTAGTTGTTCCTGGATTATTTAATCCTGAAGTTATTGGTACAGCGGATTTTATAGCACCTGAGGTTATTGCTACAAAGCATCTTTCTATAACTGATAATAACAGAAAGCTACCAAGTATAAGAACAGACCTTCACGCTTTGGCTGTATTAATTTATATGTATTTATTATATCGTCATCCTTTAAGAGGAGGGAAATATTTTGGGCAAATTGATGAAGTTGAAGAAGAAAATCTATTAATGGGTTCGAAAGCTCTTTTTATTGAACATCCAACAGATGATTCTAATAGAAACTTTAAAAGAGAATACGGAGATAATTTAGAGAAATTTAAGCCTTTTACAGATTTAAAAAAGACTCCTTATACTATTACAGGACCCTATTTAAAAGAATTATTTGAACAAGCTTTTGTTAAAGGTTTACATAATCCAATGGAAAGACCTCCAGCTGAAATTTGGGAACAAGCTTTAATAAAAACGAATGATTTAAAATTACAATGTAGTAATTCAAAATGTGACCAAAAATGGTTTATATATAACAATACAAAAGATACGAACTGTCCTTTTTGTGATACAAAGTACAATCACTCAATCCCTGTTTTAGATTTCTTTTATCAATTTAAACCGAATGTTTGGAAACCTGAAAACCAAAGATTAGTAGTTTATAATAACTCAACATTACATCAATGGCATTCAAATAGAAATGTTTTAAGAAATGAAAAACTTACTGATGCACAAAAACAAAGGGTTGGATATTTTTCATTTTTTAATGGTAAATGGGTTTTAGTAAACGATAAACTAACATCATTAAAAGATGTTACCGATGATAAAGAAATACCAATTGGAGGAATGGTAGATTTAATCGATGGAAAAAAACTTTTACTTTCAAAAGAAGAAGGCGGGCGTATCGTAGTAGTGTCAATAGCAAATAAATAATTTAACTTAAAATTTAATCAATGGAAACTTCAATTTTACAATTACATCCAATGTTAATCGTTGGTTTTGCAGCAGTAGTAATCATTATGTTATTATTAGACTTAGGAGTGTTTAACAAAAAAAGTCATGAAGTAAACTCAAAAGAGGCTACAATTTGGACATTTGTTTGGATTTCGTTATCAATGATTTTTTCAGGAGTAATTTTTTGGATTTTTAATAAAGATGAAGCAACAAGTGGATTAGCACTAGAAAAATTTACGCAATTTCAAGCTGCTTATTGGATAGAAAAAGCTTTGTCTGTTGATAATCTTTTTGTATTTATATTGGTATTTTCATATTTTAAAGTACCTAAAAATTTACATCATAAAGTTTTATTTTGGGGTGTATTAGGAGCTTTATTATTTAGAGCAATATTTATTTTTACTGGCGTTGGATTAATCAACTTAACTTTTTTACCTGAATTTGAATTGTTTGGAGAAAATGTAAAAATAAATATTATTTTAACCTTATTTGGTTTGTTTTTAATTTATGCTGGTATTAAATCTTGGGATGGTGATGGTGATGATGAAGAGCAAGATTTCGACAATTCAGCTGGTTCAAAATTGGTGAAAAAACTTTACAAGGTAAGTGCTGATTATGATAAAGATAAATTTTTCACTATTGAAAACGGAATTAAAGTTGCAACTCCTTTATTAGTGGTTGTTGCAGTTATAGAATTTACTGATGTATTGTTTGCTGTTGACTCTATTCCTGCAATTTTTGCAATTTCAAACGACCCTTTTATTTTATATACATCTAATATTTTTGCAATTTTAGGCTTACGTTCATTGTATTTCTTGCTATCTAATTTTATTCACATGTTTAGTAAATTACCTTATGGATTATCCATTATATTAGCATTTATAGGGTTTAAAATGTTAATTTCTCCATGGTTTCATATTCCGAGTGTAATTTCATTAGGAATTGTTGTATCTATTTTAATTATCTCAGTTTTACTTTCTATTGCTACAAACAAAAAAGAGGAAAATTAATATGGCTCAAAGCAATGGAAGATGGTGGGAGTTTTATTTAGTTAGATATTTACTAGGAACTTTTACAGGTTCGATAATAATTCTTGTTCTTTTATTTAAAAATGAATTTATTAAAGTATACAATAATAAATTCATTTATTTCGAATTAGGGAAGGGAGATTTTAAAATATCTTTATTAAAATTTTCAGAAGAATTAATAATAAGTCCTACTTTTTTACAGAGTACAAGTTTTTTAATTGTATTGATTTCATTAGGATTTGTTTTTTGTTATTTAGCAAGTGCACCAATTTTAGTTTTGCATGCATTTAGATTTAATATTAATTGTAAATATTTTAATAAGTTTAGTGCAAGCTCAATTTATTTTGATTTAATAAGTATTGGTATTTTATTAACATACTCTTTTATACTTTTTGAAACTATATATTTACTGATAATATCTGTTCTTCTTTTCTATATATATGTTATTTTAAATATAAGTAAAAATAAGAATTTAGATGATATCGCTAGTAAGTATATGAAATTGACAAAAAAACGTGAAAGGATTGAAATTTCGAGAGAAAAAAAACAATTATCACAAAATTATAATACTGTTTACTTAGAATCTTACAAACATCTGAGAGAGCATGGAAACACATTTTTAATTATCATTTTTGAAATCCTTTTAGCAATACTTTTATATCAAATAAAAGATTTAACAACGTTTACTATCGTTATAGTTTTATGGATTTTACCAGCAGCTTTTATTTGGCAGTTTGGGAATTTTTTAGAAAGTAAATTATACAACGATTAAAAATGGCTTGGCGTTGGCGAAAAACAAAACAAACTGGTCCTTTTAGAACAACTGTAACCAAAAAAGGGGTTGGTACTAGCATTGGTTTAAAATGGTTTAGAATTGGCGTAAGCCCCGATAAAAGATTTTTTATAAGTTTTGGTATTCCAGGAAGTGGATTTTATTACATTAAATATTTTTAGATAATTATTATTTATCCAATTCCATAAATCACAAGCTTGCGAATAGCTATTTGCAGTTTTAAAAATTATATGTTTGTAGAAAAATAAAAAATGATAAACTACGAAAGCGAAAACTTTGTAAAGGAACACAAAAAAATTAGGTTTAATTTGTAAAGTGTATTTCACGCTATGCTCGCAAAGGATCTCACGAAAAGAAAAACGCAAAGAGTATAAAATCCCTTTGCGGAACTTGGCGTTAACCTTAAAACCCTTTGCGTGAAATATTAATTTAAAACAAAATCATGAAAAAAATTATTTTAATCTTAACTTCTTGCGTTGCTGTATTCTTTTTAATTTGATTTTTAAGTAATCCGGAGGAGGTAGCTGTAAAAGAAAAAAAAGTGGTGGAAAATGTAAGCGATTCCTTAAACGAATCCGATACTACTCCAGTTCAGTTAATCGTTCATTCGCCTTATATTCCTCCTGTTGCAAAACCTAATCCTGATTTTATATTGTTTGAGGAATTGGGTGGCGATACGATTACTAAGCATCAAAAAAGCTTTAAGTTTAAAGAATATGAGTTTAAAGCAAAAATTAAAATAATTAAGGGGGATAAAACAAGTTACTGGCCAAGTGATAAATATGTAATTGAAAAATTAGAGTGTTTTAGAAACAATGTTTTAGTGGGTACTTTTAAAAAATTTGAAGAACTTGAAATTTATTTAAAGTATCAATTTAGTTTTGGCGATTATAATTTAGATGGGCATTTGGATTTTACAATTGCTGCCTACGAAAGAAGTGGAAAATTTATGTATTACGATTATTATATCTATGATCCTAATACCCATAAGGTGCACTACGAAAAAGATTGGGAATGGGTGAAAATTGATTCGGTTGATTTAAAAAAGAAAAGAATTTTAACTGTAGCCGAGGGGAATTATTGCGAGTTTTCGAAAGATGAATTCAAAGTAAACAACCGAAATTTACAATTGATTAAAACACATGAATATAATTTTTGTAATGAGAACTAGAAAAGGGTTTTAAACTAAACTTAACGCGCGCACAGGAAGCTAAAGCTTTGCACAGTTAAGTACTTGTTATCAAAATCAGCAGGTTGAAAGTAACTGTGTGAGTTGAAAACTCCTGTGTGAATTCGATAGAATTTCTGTGGATAATAAAATTTTAACAAGTAGGGTGTAAGTTTTTTTAACCACGGGAACTGGCGTTCGGGGGGAACCTGTCGGTTCAAGGGTGGACCAACTGGGTGTAGGTTTTACACAAAGTACTTCCACCCCCTGAGCTGTAAGCTCCCTTTGTGCGCCAGCACCCGTGGTTAATTATTTTTTTATGTATGGGCTGTTGTTTTTTTTTAACCACAGGCGCTGTTGCGCGCACAGGAAGCTAAAGCTTCACACAGTTTACGTTCTATGTGAAATAATTAGCAGGTTGTTCGTAACTGTGTGAGTTGAAAACTCCTGTGTGAATCCGTATGGATTACCGTGGTTAATTAATTTTTTACGTATGGGCTGTTGTTTTTTTTAACCACAGGCGCTGTCGCGCGCACAGGAAGCTAAAGCTTCGCACAGTTTACGTCCTGTGTATAAAAATTAGCAGTTAGTACGTAACTGTGTGAGTTGAAAACTCCTGTGTGAATTCGATAGAATCCTGTGGTAAAAAACAGTTTGGAGTGTGAGTAGTCAGTATTGAGAATGAGAACGGAGAATGATGAAGGTTAACCACTGAGGGCACTATGGTTTCACAAAGGAAACAGAGTGTAATATTTGGTGTCCTTTGTGAAAAACTTTGTGTTGCTTTGTGGTAAAAAACAGTTTGGAGTGCGAGTAGACTGTATTGAGAATGAGAACGGAGAATGATGAGTTTAAACCACAGGCGCTGTCGCGCGCACAGGAAGCTAAAGCTTCGCACAGTTTACGTCTTGTGTGTAAAAATTAGCAGTTAGTACGTAACTGTGTGAGTTGAAAACTCCTGTGTGAATCCGTAAGGATTACTGTGGTAAAAACAGTTTGGAGTGCGAGTAATCAGTATTGAGAATGAGAACAGAGAATGATGAGGGTTAACCACAGGCGCTGTCGCGTGCACAGGAAGCTAAAGCTTCGCACAGTTTATATTCCACTGCAAAGAAACCACGTGAACTCCGTTAGATTGTTTTTATTTAATCCATACACCTTTTTGTTTGATTATTGGAATTTCGGTGAAATTTTTTTCGTGGATAGATTCGGGTAGGAAGATGAATTTTTTATCAAATATTGAATTGTTTTTGTAAAATGACACCCAGTATTCGTTATTAAGTTGAAAAACTTGTTCGATAATAGGTTCTATTTTAACAAATGATCGGGCTTTTACATCTTTAAAATAATGGCGAAGGGTAGAGGATGATTTTTTTTCACCGTTAATTTGCTCGATATACCCTGTAGAAGATACCATAAC
>JACCEB010682447.1_pt1 | contig 82489 bp, 72 predicted proteins | sample 7454761 | NCBI WGS metagenome assembly JACCEB01 (sample SAMN15323454, study PRJNA562643) | freshwater metagenome | isolation source: river surface water | place: USA:Blue River Watershed | collected 2017-08-18 | reverse complement strand
TATAATATAATATATATATAATATGTCATTATTTACAAATAGTTTTAATTTTTTTAAAACAACAATCAGTGAAATTTTTACAGACCCCACATTTTTAAGTGATATTTTTATTCATACTTTAATTTTATTTACTTTTCTTACATGTTTATTTATATATTATATTTTAGGTTTATCAATAACAGGTTTTAAAAATAATATTAGTATTCTAATAGATAAATTAAAACCAAAATTAAATAATATTAAAGAACATCCTATAATTAAAGAAAATGTATTAAATATAAATTTTAAAAATATTATTAAAAAAACAGATGAAGAAGACAAATATGTTAAGAATAATAATAATAATATTAAAACTTCATTACTAGTAATAAATGTTTTATTATGGGTATTTATTTTATCAATAGTAATATTATATAATATATTAATTCATAGTCATGCAGAATGTGCTAAATATGATAAAATAAATTGGATGGAAGAATTAATTCAAAATTCTATTATTTTTACTATTATAGGTATAATTGAATTAGTATTTTTTAATACAGTTATTATGAATTATATTCCAGTTGAACCATCTTTTATTACAAAATATGGATTAGATAGACTTAAAAATAAATTTTATGTAGAAGATACTAATTAATAAACTGTATCTTTATATTCAGTAGCTGATGTTAAACAAAAAATAAAACAATTAAACTATTATTTCTATATGAATTTATGAGTATTTATTAGTATTCTTAAAAACTGAATAAACAGTAATAAACACATATATAGATGATATAATTGCAAATACATAATTTGCAACATAAAATTTATTAGAATTATTTTTAATTTTTTCACGTATAATAGCTGCATTAAATGCATTAAACAAAATTGAAATAAATGCAAGAATTACTGATAATATACCAAAGAAAATAGTACTTGAATTATTAAGTGTATTGGTTTCTTTTATGCTTTCTATAAATAATAATAAATATATAAATATAATTGCACATATTGCAGAAACTGAAAATAATGATGCCCCAATAATAAACAATATTTTATTACTTTTATCAAAATCATCTAAACTTTCATAATTATTTGAACTCATATATAATTATATATAGAAATTAACCAAAGTTCCATTCATATCTTTAGCCTAATAATATTCATAGAATTATTATCATCTTATATTCACTATAATTCACAAAGTGAATATGAATGGAACAAAGGTTAATATTAGTCTAAAGTTTTATATTCAATAAAACCAACTAAAAACATTAAAATAGGAGATATTATCATAAAAACTAAATTAATTATATAAAATTTATTATTTTTATCTACTATATCTTTAATTTCTGAAAAACTATAAGCATTAACACTAGTAGACATAACTAAAAATAATTCAAGAATAAACAATAATATTATAATTTTGTCAGAATGATTGTGTTTATATTTTAATGCAAAAATTATATAAAATATAGTTAATACAATTCCACACACAATAAAAAATAAACTTGCTATAATATTATTTTTTATAGATGATTCAAAATCTTCTAATTTATTATATTTATTTGCTTCTTCGCCATATATAGAATTCATATAATAATTCATAGAAATATATTCCATGAATTATTATAATTAGAAGAATCAATTAAAGCAGTTTATTGTAATGATAATCGACCTGAATTTAAAATCGAAAGTGTTAAATTACTTATATATAATAATACAGATAAAAATATTATTAAGGTTATATTATAAATCTTTATTTTTTATGGATAGAAAAGTCCACTGATTTTGGACCAAAAATTCTCTCTCATGTGTGATAACAAAAATATACATAATTTATTTGCGCGCGCGCGATGATTTTTTTCATATATACATATAATTAGTTATAAGTAAATTACATATAAATAATTATAATTATTAACTTTAAAGAATAATTATATGATAAATTAGAAGTATATATTTATGTATATTTTGTTATCAATTGTTATTATTTGAGGTATAATTATTTAAAAAAAAATATACTTACATAATAATGTCAGATAAAATTATAAAATGTACGATTTGTGATAATAAATATTCTTCATATTATTCATTATGGAGACATAAAAAAAATAAACATCCAGATGTAAATAAAGTAGAAAAAATTAATAATTTACAATGTAAATATTGTAAAAAGGAATTAGCTAATAGACATAGTTTGTGGCGTCATGAAAATAAAACTTGTAAACAACATATTGAAATTACAAAAGAAAAAAATATAACAAATCAATTTAATGTATCAGACCATGGAACAGTTAATCAAACATTTAATAATATAACAATAAATTTTACATCATTAGAAAATCAAAATGTATTAAATTTAACTGAAAAACAAAAGGAAGAAATTATTAATGATGGAATTGATGGTATTATAACTTTAATTAAACATATTAATTTCAATAAAGATATTCCTCAAAATCATTTGTTTTGCACTACAAATATAAATAATAAATATGTAAATGCTTTAAATTTAGAAACTAATAAAGTAGAAAAAGTTCGTAAATTTGATTTCTTTGAAAAAGTATTTAAGAATAGTATTAAACATATGAAAATATTAAATAATACTATTAAAGATTTTGATATTCAAGATAAATTTGAAAGAAGAATTGAAGACATTGAAAAAAGAATATTTAATTATCTAGAACCATATCATATGAAATTATATCATGATGACCTTAATACATTAAGCTATAATCAGCGTGATATAGTTAGGAAAACATGGGAAGATAGTTTGTCTAAACATAATACACCTCAATTAGAATGATAACAATCTATATACAAAAAAACATGAATGCTTAATATATGTATATAGATTGTTATCATTTTAAAACAACAGAGAGAATTTTTGGTCCAAAATCATTAGATTTTTCTATCCATTAAAAATAAAGATTTATAATAATTATAAAATAATCTATGATTTATATAATGTCAAAAGACCCCAGGGAATCTAAAGAATCGACTTTAAATTTAGAAATCAATGGAAGATTATTTCCATCATGGTTATTATTAAATTTTAAGAATTATGAGATACCTGAAATATTAAGAAAAGAAGGTGATGACCCATGTAATGAAACTATTGTTAAAGAATTAACTGTTTATCAAAAGTTTCTTGGTCAATTTTTAAATTATCGTTCTCCATTCAAAGATGTATTGGTTTATCATGGTTTAGGTTCTGGTAAGACTGTTAGTGCTATTAATATATATAATGTTTTATATAATTATACTCCAAAGTGGAATGTTTTTTTATTAATCAAAGCATCTTTAAAAAATGACCCATGGTTAAAAGATTTAAGTGATTGGATAGGAACTCAGGATAGAGATGCTAAAATGGATAATATTAAATTTGTCCATTATGATTCACCTTTTGCTGATAGAGATTTTTTAGAAGTAGTTAAAAAATCAGATAGTAGTCGTGAATCTATATTTATAATTGATGAAGCTCATAATTTTATTCGTAATGTTTATAATAATATAAGTTCTAAAAAGGGCAAGCGTGCACAAGTTATTTACGATTATATCCAACAAGAAAAGAAAGATAATAATAAAACTCGTGTTGTTTTATTATCAGGAACACCAGCTGTTAATAATCCATTTGAATTTGCATTAATTTTTAATTTATTAAGACCAGAAACATTTCCTGCAAGTGAAGCTATTTTTAATCAATTATATATTTCCTCTACTAATTTTGAAAGTTTAAATGAGAATAAAAAGAATCAATTTCAAAGAAGAATAATGGGTTTAGTTAGTTATTATATTGGTTCAACACCAGATAAATTTGCCCGTAAAACAACACATTATAAGGAATTAACAATGGGTTCTTATCAATTAGAAGTATATAAATATCTTGAGGAAATTGAAGAACAAAAAGAAAAAATAAGAAAGAAATTTTCAAGAGGTAAATTAGGTGGTGATGATATGTCAACTTATGCTTCTTATACTAGACAAGCTTGTAATTTTGTTTTTCCAAATATTGATAATAATATAAATGGTGAAAAGAGACCTCGTCCGGGTATGTTTAAAATTGAAGATAAAGATGCTCTTATTATAGATGAAGGTAAGAAAGTTGATAAGATAAAAAGTATGAAAAAATCATCTGAAACAATAGCAATGTATATAAAAAAATGTCAAGAATTTATAAATGCTACTATAAATTATTTTAAAGACCTTCATAGAGAAGATAAAGAGAATGGTCATACTTTACAAACTGATGTTAAAAATTTCTTTGATAAATATGATGGTAGTTTTACAATTATGATTGAAAAAACTATAAATGGTAATGATAAAATATCATCATTATTTACAGCTTTTTATAATCATGGACCAAAAATGTTAAATATAATATTTAACATTCTTAAATCACCTGGGAGCTCTCTTGTTTATAGTAATTATGTTGAAATGGAAGGATTACAAGTATTTAAAATATATTTAGCATTTTTTGGTTTTATTTCAATAGATGAGGATAAAGAATTTAATATAAATAATATTACAAATAATTTTTCAAATAAAATTAATTCTACAAATAATAAAAATAGTTTACGTTTTATGGAATTTCATGGTGGAATTGATAAAGACTTGAGAGAAAAGAATAAAAAAATATTCAATATGAAAGAAAATAAAAATGGAGATATTATTAAAATTATAATGATTTCACCTGCAGGTGCAGAAGGTATTAACTTAAATAATTGTAGACAAGTTCATATTTTAGAACCATATTGGAATGAAGTTCGTATAGAACAAGTTATTGGTCGTGCAGTACGTCAATGTCATCATAAAGAATTACCATTAAAAGAACGAACAGTAGATGTATTTAGATATAAAATGGTTAGAGATATAGAACAAATGAAAAAAATGATACCTAAAGAAGAAAAAGATAAAAAAGCAAAATATATGATTACTATAAAAAAAGAAACATCTGATGAAATGATGGAGAATATATCAAGAAGAAAGAATAATTTATTAATATCATTTATTGAAGCAATAAAAGAAGCAGCTGTTGATTGTGAATTATTTAAAGCTCATAATATGATGGGTTCAAAATATAGTTGTTTTAAATTTAATGAAGAATCTCAATTTGAAAGAAATGTTGGTCCTGCTTATAATAAAGATATAGAAATCGATGGTATGATGGACAATGGATTAAATGCAATTGATTCTATTAAAAAGAGAATTAAAGTTAGAAAAATTAAAGTTGTTAAAAAAATAGATGAAACAAGTTATTCAGAAGAAACAAATGCATGGTTTTATGAACAATCAGGAACAGTATATGATAATGAATTAGATTATCCAATTGGGAAAGTTGGAAAAGATAGTAATGGAAATTATTTAAAATTAGATAAAGATACTTATATAATGGATCAAGTAATAAATATTCCAATATTTAAATTATATTAATAATTATTAATAATAATTAATAATTAATAATAATTTATTTACATAAATTTGTTAACAAATGCATCATATGCAGAAAACATTTTACCACCTCCTACTTGAGGAACTGGTGCTGATGCAGGTGCTGGTGCTGGTGCTGGTGTTGGGTTAGAAAAACCTCTATATTGATTATTTGGTTTAACTTCTGATGTTAATTGATTGGGATTAACACCAAAATTATCAATTTGAAGATTTTGATTTAATGGAACAAAGTGTTGAAGATGAAGATGATCAACTTCATTTGATGCACCAGTCATATGCATTCCCATATTTGGGTCCATAGCAGGCATACCTGGCATCATACCGGGCATACCAGGCATCATACCAGGCATTTGCATACCAGGCATTTGCATACCGGGCATTTGCATACCGGGCATTTGCATACCTGGCATTTGCATAGTTGGCATTTGCATTTGTTGTGATTGCATATTTTGATAACCTTGATTTTGTTGATTCATCATTTTATCATCATCCATATCATTTAAAATGCTTGAAAAATCCATATTATTTTTCTTGGTATTTTTCTTGCTTCCACTTTTGCTATTTTTCTTGCTGCTTTTCTTAATTTGACGTGATCCACTGATTGATGGCATAATATATATAATAATCAAGAAAATAAAATTAATATTTTTATATATTAATTTTATTGTAATTTAATAATAATTATTTTTTTAATGTTTTCTTAATATCTTTTAATGTTGTTTTTAATGTTTCATTTTCTTTTTCTAAAGATATTATTTTTTTCTCAAATTTATTAGATATTTTATCAATTAATTCTTCTTTTAATTCATCATAAGACATTTTTTTAAAAAATATGGAATTCTTTTTTTGAACAGACCAACTTAATTTACCATTTGATAATACTACATAATCTGTATCAATTTTTGTTAAAAATCCACCCAATCTAAATTGTTTTTTCCCCTTACTATCAATTGTAAAATATCTAATATGACTATTAATAGGTGCTTCATCAATTGTGTCTATTGGTGTATATTCTTTTAGTTTTTCTTTAATTTCATCAGGTGATAAACTTTGTTGCATAGTTTTACCTGTTCTTTTATATTCTGTATCAGATGATAATCTTTTGGTTCCATTAAAATTCATATTAATTATATTGAGAAAATGTATTTATATTATTTATAAATAATATAAATCAAAAGTTATTATTGACGAGGATTATTAATTTGTTGTTGACGTTGATATAATCTATTTGCAGCTAGTTGATTCATTGTATTTACATCGTGCATTTGTTGGGCTGCATTTAGTATATTTCTTCCAGGCATACCATAACCAGGCATTCCAGGCATCATACCCATACCCATACCCATTCCCATACCCATACCAGGCATCATATTATAACCAGGCATTCCCATACCTATTGAACCAGGAATTGAATCATCGTTTACTGAATTATATGTTTCTGCCATTTGTTGAGCTCTCATTGCTCTTTCTGCTTGAAGAGCATCATATCTTTTTTTAGCATTAGTTAATTCTAGTTGCATAGTTTGTCTATCAGTTTCTAAACCATCAAATATAGCATGTTCTTCATCTAATTTTGGTTTAATTTCAGCCATTATTTTTTTAGGTTCAATCACTGCAACTTCATTTGCAGCTATATTTTTTTTATTTTTATCTATTTCAGCTTGAATTTTACTTATATCAGATTGAACTTTTTTAATATTAGATTCAATCTTTTTAATTTTTAATGTATATTCTTTTATATTCGCTTCTGCTTTTGAGAATAAGTCTTCTTGTTCTTCTGTTAATATCTCTATTTTATTATAATTATCAATTTCTTTATTAGCAGTTTCTAATAGACTCTTTTGTACAGTTAATTCTTTATTATAATTTTCTAAAAGTTGTGCTTCTTTAGTTAATTTTTCTTCTTCTTCACTTATTTTTTTTTTACTTTTAGCTATATTACGTTCAATGTCAGATATTTTTCTCTCTGCATTTTTATTTTGTTTATCTATATTATTCAATGAAATTCTAGCAGCTTCTACTTTCTTTTTTAATATATTATATTCTTTCTCAAGTGTTTTATAAGTACTGAATGCTTCACCTAATTCACTTACAACACCACCTCCTATTAATTTTTTAAGATTTAAATATTTAATTTTATATGTAATATATTTATTATAAAATTTATCATCATATGACATTTTATATATTAATTATATATATAATATAATTTAATTTATCCATATTTATCAAGACTTGTTAAAAATATATCACGTCTTTTATCTTGAGGTGTTATGTGATTTTTATAAAATATAATATTTTTATTTTTATTAATTTTAATAATTTCATTATCTTTAATTGTATATATATAATTATCATCAATTTTATATAAAGAACCTGCCCAAATTAAATCATCATTATAATTTATAAATTTAATATAACCCCCTGGTTTCAATAAATCAATTTCATTTTTAATTATATAATTAAATTTTTCTAATTGTTTATTATATTTATTAATTAAAAAATTAATTCTTTCATTATATTTATTATCCCATTCATCCTGAGATATAATATTATCAATAAATGCATTTATATTTTTAATTCTATCTGTTGTCATTATTATTATAATTAATAATATTTTATAATATTATAAAGATATAAGATAAGATATTATAATGGAAGAAATTAATTGGTTAGAATCATTTATTAATAAAGATAGTTTAAATATGATTCCAGAAATAGAAAACATAATGAAATCAAATAAATTTATTAATAATATTGAAACAAAAATCGAAGAAATGGAAGTTGATTTTTTATCTAAAATGCATGAAATAAAAAATACATTTGAAAATAATGATATAAACCAAATTTATAGTTCTAAAAATTCTCTTGAAATACTTCAAAAAGAATTAGAAATAGTTAAACTTATTTCTAAATATTCTTTACAAAATAATAAATTAGAATATATTTTTATAACATCATGTTTAAAATATTTATTGACATTAAGTGAAATCTTAAGAAATAGAATTAAACAACAACCACTTAATATTAAAGGATATAATAATATTAAAAATAATAATATATCTAGATGTTCTTATAAGTTTTGTAATTATAAAGAAGAATGTACTTATAATTATAACTTTACTAAAAAAACTAATTCATGTTATCAAGACCATTATGTTCATAATATGGTTTCACATGATGTTGAATCATTAATTTATTATATTGATAATTCAAATAATAATAATTCTAATATATCAATTACTCATAATAAAGAAATATTAAAAACAATTAATACTTTATCTTTTGTAATTGGACATATGGAAGGAGAATTAAGAGCAAAATGTTTATATAATGAACCTAAAGATTGGGAAAAATATCATTATATTAATAATTCAAAGTAAAATTGCATATGTGTTATGTGAGATAGAAAATATCTTTAATATTTTCTATCTTCGCTAACAGAATTATAAAAAAAGAATCTTTGATTCTTTTTTTATATATGTGTTATGTAATTAAAAAATTCCTAGGAAATTTTTAATATCATTATATTTGAGCCTTAAAGATTAAATATTGTAACACCCAATATTAATGCATATATAACAGATATAATTATCATTATAATATCATAAGCAAGCTTATTAGCACTTCTATCATCTCTATTTTTATCTATCTCATCTTTAAGGCTAACAATTGAACGAACAAATACTACAAAAATGTAAACAATTAAAACAAAAAATACTATTTTTTTATGAGTTGAGGTCATCTTTGAAAGATCAATAAAATTTACCATTATTATATATAATAATTTAGATAATAATTATTATATATATTTTTTATATATTTTTTAAATTTTAGAGAAAATCAATCTTTGATTACAGATGATTATGCGTATGAATATGTTCTATTAAAACCAAGTGATAAAGTTAAATTATTACTATTATAAAATCCAGTTACTAATGCAATAAACATTATAAATAAAAATAAAATCCAATTTATAGTAGCAATAACACCAGACCAATTACGTGTATCATTATCATTATTCTTATGAGCAGAAACTGCTCCAATTGTTACTGTTATTGAATTTAAAAATAATATTATTAAAAAAAAACTAATCATAACTCCTGAATAATCTGTAAAGTAAGCCATATAATATATTATAGATATTAAATAATATCTGTAATTTTATTAATAGCTATCAATCCATTATTTAATTTATTATTAATATAATATTTATATATTTTTAATATATTTTTAGTAATTATTTTACAAGTATCTTCCTGTAAAATTTGTTTAATATATTTTTTAGGAAAATATACTTTATTTTTATATTTTGGTTTTTCTTTAATAATAATGTTATTATGTATAACATAAGTATTTATTTCAGCATATAATGGCCCTCCTGATACTTTAATTGGTGATTTTTTCTCTTTCTTATATAAAGTTTTTGAAATTGTTTTTAATTTTATTAATACTAATTTTTGATTAGTTTTAAGATTTATAATTTGTTTTTTATTAAATGATTTATAATCTTTGATTTGTTTATTATCATATAAATATATATAATGATATTTATTACAATTATTTATAATTTCTTTTAAATTAATCATTAAATATAATTATAATTTATTTATTACAATTGGGTTATGTGCAGTTCAAAATTAATATAGTTAATTTTGAACCATAGTTCCATTTGCTACGCGAATATAAGCTGTAAATATTAATGGAACAATGGTTAATCTTACATAACACAATTATCACATAGATTAAAATTAACTAAATATTCTACTATATTTGAACATTTATTACATCTATATTTTGGAACATCTTCTAATAAACATGGCATATGATAATCATCATCCAATTGCCATTTAATATTATCAAATAATATATCAACTAATTCTTTTGGTTCTAATGAATTAAATATATATATCCATTTATTATTTTTAATAAATCCTTGAAAAAATCCTTGAATACCATAAATAATATTAAATGATGTAGTTGTTGACCATTCTTCATTTAATGTTATTTTAAATAATTCTTGTTCTAAAATATCCATTAAATATGTGCGTTGTTTTTCTGTTAAACCAAAACATCCCATTTGATTATATTCAAATGTATCATCTATTATACATTTTATTAAACAATTATTGATAGTTTCATATAAATTATCTCTAACATTAGTCCATTCTAGTTGATTATTATATATACGACTTGATATTTCCATATAATTTTAAATATATTTATTGTTTATAATGGTTTTTATAATAAAAATCAACGGAGAGCAGGAGGTAAATATTCCATATCTAATTTATGAAATATATCACGCTCACTATCAACTTTAAAAGGTTTATTATCTTTATCAAATAGTCCATATTCTGACAATTTATAACCTTTCTTTTTTGCAATAGTCCTAATTTTAGTATTAAAATCTTTGGAACCTGTAAAATACAAAAGAGCAACTGCATATGAATCATATGGAACAAATCTTATATCAATTCTTCTTGGAGGATTATCTAAATAACGACTAAATCCCATATATTTTGTTTTAATTTTTTTATCAGTCATTGAATCTATAAGTAAAGGTTGATTATTATTATGTTTCATGGGGCTTTTAAGTTTATTAACAAATCGTTCAAGATGATTTTGAGTTTTAGAATTTACAGATGTATCTTTCTTACTAATAAGAACATCAATATCATTACTAAATGCTTTTTGACGGCGATAAGAACCACATAATTCTAAAACATATTCATCTTTATCTCCTAAAGATAAACTTTTATTAATTTTTTTAACAAGATGAATTAATAATGCATTATATTGGTCCATTTCACTTCTGGGAATATTCATCTTATACTTGCCATAATATTTTAATCCTAATAAGATTTTATCATTAACTTCTATTTCTTTATTTTTTATTTTTTCTTTTAATATCTCAACACTAGTAATTCCTTTCTCTACTAATTCTAATGCTTTAGCTCGACCAATACCAACTATTTCTTCTAAATTTTCAATAGCATCTCTTTTTTCCTTTTTAGCATCAATAAATTCACCAGTTTCTTTTAATGTCCCTGTTGATAATATTTCTTTAATTCTTTCAAGACTACCTTTACCAATACCACTTATATCTTTTAATTCATTCATATTTTCTAAAGTTATTTCCTTTGGATATTTTTTTAATATAGCTAGAACAACACTAAGCTGTTTAATTCTAAATTTATTAATTTGTAATTTTTTTAAATCTTTCTGTTGTTGATACTCGTCTGCTTCTTCTCTAATAAAAGCAATTAAACGTTCAAATTGAGATAATAATATTTCATTTATCATTATTAATAATTATATATATATTTTTATGATGATTTTAAATTTATTTCAAATTTTTTTTTTAAAGAAAAGGGATTAATATAAATAATGAATAATATATCAATATTAAAAAAAATATTTCCAGAACCACTTGATAATAATTATAATGGATTAAATTATGATGAAGAAGGATTATATTCTATTACACATCCAAAAGATGCAGATATAATATCATTAACAATAATAGAAATTTTAGGAATAAATAATAATATTCATATAATAGATTTAACTGCAGGATGTGGTGGCAATATGATTTCATTTATAAAATATTTTAATAAAATAACTGGAGTTGAAATTAATAAAGAAAGATATAATATATTAAAAACAAATTTATCTAAATATTCTTTTAATAATTATGAATTAATAAATGATGATTGTATTAATATAATTAATAATAATATTTATGATATATATTTTATAGATCCACCATGGGGAGGTCCTGACTATAAAAAATATATTAATATTGAATTATATTTATCAGATATTAAACTAGAAGATTTTTTATTAATGATTCCTGAAAATAAATTAATAGTATTAAAATTACCATTTAATTATAATATTGAAAAATTTAAAAAGAAAATTATACAAAAAAAAAATATTAATAATATAATTATTTTATTTATGATATAATTATTATATATGTCAACTTATGAAGAACGTGTTGAAGTAGGTATGGGATTTAAATCTAAAATATTAATAGTTGTAATTATTTCATCTGTTGTAGGTTTAACAGTTTTAGCAATATTTACTGCTGTAAACAAAAAGAAACAAGCTCAAGAAGAACCTCAAGATGCATCTCAAGATACATCTCAAGATGCATCTCAACCTAAAAAAACAACTCAAAATATTTTATTTAATCCCGATATACAAGATACATCTGATAGATTACTAACAGTAGATGATATACGTGCTCAAGTAAATTCTCCATTTATAGAAAAATTTAATAATAAATATAAAAAAATTAATCATTTCTAATATAAAAAAGATTATACGCATTTTTACTAATAATATTATTAGTTTCTTCTAATTCATTATCATCATTAAATATATACCATTTATTATTAAATCTATTAATAACACTTGATGTATAATGTCCAAAATTAATAGAATTACTATGATGATTATTAACTGCATATAATGTATAATTATTATTATTATTAATATTATTAATATAATTATCCATATTTAAATTGATTGGATAATCAATCATTTTATTTATTTTAGAACCATTATTACTATTAAATCTTTTAAATTGAATAATAAGAATTTTTGGAAGTTTCCAAATTTTAGTTTGTTTAGTAGATTTATTATAATGTCCACAAAAATCACATTTAATCATATTTTCATTATCAATTGTTTCTTCTTTAATAAAATCATTCAAACATTCATATAATGTATTATAACAATTAAGTTGTAATATTTGAAAAAAATCAAAATTATGCGATTTATTATTACAATATTTACAAGTAATTATTATATGATTCATACCACCAAATAAATTTTTAATAATAGAAAATTCATTTTTAATAAAATTTTGCCATGAATTAGTAGCCATAATATTAATAATACTACTATTAATAATATTATTATTATTAATAATATTTCTTCCTGGAATAAATTTAACTTTCTCAGCTAGTTCTTCTTCTATACTATTTAGAAGAAATGATAAAAATTCTTGAGAATCTTGTTGTTGATTATAACTCCACATTGGATTTTTTAAAGATATAATTTTTCTAAAAGTATCAGGATTTATATTATAATTATCATAACAATGACTCAAATTAATAATATTATATAATTGAAATAGAATTGAATTTGTGTTTTTAATTTTATCCTTATAATTACCACTTAAAATATAATCAGCAAAAATAGGTGTTTGTTGTAGGATAGCTAAAATAGAATTAATATAACAAGTTACATTATTAATATTATTAAATTTAGAAATACCATATTCAATATCATCTAATTGTTTATCCATTTAATAATTATAATATATATATTTATAATTATTAAATCAATTTTTATGGCTATTTATTTCTAGTTAATGTTGCTAATGTTAAAACAGGTTTTTCATATTCAGGTTCAGGTTCAACTTGTGCATATGAATATGATGATCCATTTCTACCAGGAACAGGTGCTGCATAATATGTAGGTCTAGATAATGTTGAACCTTGTCTAGATAATGTTGAACCTTGTCTAGATAATGTTGAACCTTGTCTAGATAATGTTCCTTGATTTACTATCTCATTATGTGATACATCTGTTACTGGATAATTTGTATATTGACCTGTTATTGGATTATAACTTAATCCTGATATATTACCATTTTTATTTGGAGATGATTTATAATCAGCCCATTTATTATATAAATAATTAATTTGATTAGTCAATTGAGTAATATATATAGCTGTACCTTGTTTGTTTCCTGTTAATATATTTTTTTTATCTCTATTTAATATATTATATTCAGGTGATTGAGGAATTCTATTTATATTTATTAATAGTTGTAATCTTCTAAGTGTTTCAGGTGAAAATCTAGCTCTACCCATTAAAATATTTTTAAGTTGTATATATTTTGTTTTATATTCTATATATTTTTCTAGATAATCTTTCATATATATATTATATAATAATTTCTATATTATAATATTATGAAACATGAAATAGATTTAATGAAAATAGGTAATATTAAATCAAAATCTAAATTAAAACATTATCGATTAAATAAACCATTATTGAATGGAAATTATTTATTTCATTATTTAATTATTACTAATAATATAAAAGGATTAAGATTAGGAAATCATCCCATATTTAAATTAAATAATGATGGATTAAATGGATTAATGTTAGCAGCTAGAGATAAAAAATATAAAATACTAAATTATTTATTAGATAGATATAAAGATAATAAAAAGATTATTTATCAAGAAAATAAGAAAGGTATGACTTTTTTACATTATATAAATCCAACAGATAAAGAATATATAGAAATAATTAATAATAATCCAGATATTAATTGGATTAATTTGTTTCAAACTGTTTCAACTAATTATATAACAGGGTTGGAATTATTATTTCTTCAAGGAAAATATAGTTGTATTAATAAAATTATAAATAAATTTGATTTCAATTATAAATCCTATATATCACAACCAGCTCATTTCAGTTTAATTATTAATTCAAATTTAAATAATTCAATGGTTGAAACATTATTAGATAAATTAGAATCAAAGGATAATAATATATTAAGTTATGTAGATGATATGGGATATGATGTATCTTATCCTATAGTCCTTAATGGTGATATGGAAATTATTAAATACATTGTTAAAAAAAGAGGGACGGATTTGGATAGATATAGTCCAATAACAACAAATCATATATTTATTATAGCATATAAAGAAGGTGTAAAGAATAATGATTACAAAATAGCAAGATATTTATTAGATAATATTATGAATAATCATAATTTTGATGAAACTGATATGTATGGTAATAATTTAGCACATTTTATATTAAAATCTAGATTAATAAATAAAAAAGGTGATTATGATATTGAAAAAGAAATATTAAGTAGATATAAATATTGGGGAAGATTAAATATAGATAAGAAATCGGCAATTGATTATATTGTAAATCTAGATTTCAAAAAATATCATAAATTTGTTAATAATAAAACTACTAATATTAATATTAATATAGATAACCAGTGGAATAAATATATAAATAGATTACCATTATATAAAGAAGATAGTAATGTGCATTTAATTAATGCACCATATGCACATAGTAATATGTTTCAAGCAAGATTTAGTGATATAGGTATATTTTCTATCTATTTAAAAGAGAAATATAAAAATAAATTATTTATGCCAATATATAAAGGAACAGATGTAACACCAGATTGGGATGATGATATGTTATTACCAGATAATATGTTAAGATATTACAATAATTTTCCATGGATTATAATTTGGAATAATGAAAAAAATTATTGGATTCATCCACATTTAAATGAATTAATTAATAAGAATAAAAAAACATATAATGCAGCATTTGTATTTCTTAGTCTAAGATTGCCTGATGGTGGATTACATGCATCATTAATATTTTATGATTTTACTAGAAATCAAATTCAAAGATTTGATCCATATGGTGATACATCAATATTAGATGGTAAAATGGATGAAATATTTAAACAAATATTAGCTAAACCATGTGATATGAGTTATTGTGGTCCAGATTGTTATTTTCCAGTATCTGGATTTCAAACATTATCAGATGAAAATAATTTAATGAATCAAAAGATGGGAGATTTTGGTGGATATTGCTTAGCATGGAGTATTTGGTATGCAGAACATAAAATGATAAATCTTAAGGTAGAACCTAAAGATTTAATCAGAAAAATAATAAATCGTTTTATGAAAATGAATGTTAAACCAATGGAATATATTAGAAATTATGCAAATCATATAAGTAAATTTAGAATTGGCTATTTAAAGAAAATTGGTATTCCAGAAAATCTTACAACAAATGAAAATTTAAGTCGTATGTATACTAATATTATTAATAAATCAATAATTGAATATGATAATTCTAATAGCAAATAAATTTATGTAGTGAACATTAAATATCATCAATAAAATTATCATTAATAATTTCAATAGTTTTTTCTAATTTTATATTTTTTTCATCACTTTCAAATGCAAATGTATCTTCATCATCATCATCATCATCAGAATTATTAAATTCATTTAATTCAGGAATAATAATTTTTATTAAATGGCCTTCATTTTCAAGAACTTTCTTTTGGTCAGGCGTGTATCTAAAAATAATTTGATATTTACCATTATTATTATCAGTTAATGGTTCAATTAATACTAAATCACCTACTCGTGTTTTACCACCTCTTTTTATAGAACCACATAAAGATGCTATTTTAGTTTCATTATTATTAGTATTTATTTTAAAATGACAATTACCTAATGCTTCACTAATAAATCCATATTCTTGTCCAATATCTTTATTTGCATATTCAATAGGTAAACGTTTAGGTGCCATACGGCGTGTATTGTTATTTCCTTTCTTGTGTTTTGGCATTAATATATATAAAATTTGTTCTTTAAAGATATTAGTTATCAATTTTTCTAATAATGAAGATTAATCTTCATTATTAATAGGGGTAGATAGAAATATTTTCAATAAAAATATTATCTACCTCCCTATCAATTTTTATTTGTGATCACAAATAACCTTTGATTAAGCTTAATCAATTTTTATTAAATATATGTTATATGATATTCAAAATTTTCTTATAACATTACCTATATGTAGAATAGTTAATCAATAATATATATAATTAAAAAAATTATATATATTATATATAATGGAAATAAAAGATTTTATTTTAATAATGTTAGTTTTTATTGTATTATATTTAATGTATAAAATAACAAATTTAGAAAAAAAAAATTCAACTGCTGAACATTTTGAAACAAGTATTGATGTAGCTGTTAATAATAGATATACTGCTGATATGGATGCTATTAGAAATCTAGCATCTTTGGCAAATAATATATTAACTTCAAAAGATTCTTTTCAAATACCCGCATCTAAAATATATATGAAAGATGTAATAATAAGTGGGTCAGTTGATATTGAAAATAGAGATACTCTTTTATTAAATATACTTCCTAAATTTATGGTAATTGCATGGGCATCAACTGAAATTCCTTTAGGATGGGCTCCATGTGATGGTAAAAAATATATATTAGATGAATCTGGTAAATATGCAATTGATACTATATTAGGAGACTTAACACCTGATCTAAGAGGTAGATTTATTTTAGGTTCAGGTTTTGGTGGAAAAGATGAAAATAATAATTATTTAACTGAAAAAAAATTAGGTCAAATTGGTGGCGAAGAAGGACATAGATTAGTAGAAAATGAATTGGCTCGTCATACTCATAAAATTAGTTGGAGTAATGTTGGATGTTATAAAGGTAATTGTTTAGGTGAAGGTAAAATGGTTGCAACAGATTCATTTTATTCAGGTAATGCAGATCAAATGGACTGGTCTGATTATACTGATCCTGGTAGATTGCCTCATGAAACAAGTACAACAGGTGGTGTATTAAGACCTCTAACAGGTAAAAAAACAGATGGTGCTGATAAAGATTATACTGACCCTGCAGTATGGGAAGCAGCCGCACATAATAATATGCCACCATATTTTGTTTTAACTTATATTATGAAATTATAAATATATTATGCTGAACAGCTTATGCTGAACAAGATTCACATGATAAATCATTCTTTGATTCAATATTTTTAATCATATTTGGATCAATAGTTACTTTATTTGCACCTTCTGCTGGTTTAGTTCTTAAATAATATATACCTGTTTTTAATCCATTTTTCCATGCCCACATATGGCAATTTAATAATTTATTATAATCAGGAACAGCCATGAAAATATTCATACTTTGTGTTTGATCAACAAATGGTGCACGAGCTCTAGCATGTTTAAGAACCCAAATTTGTTTAATTTCCCATATAGTTTTATATAATTCTTTAAAGCTAGAAGGAATATTAAGATTACATACATTTCCATCACTAGCTATAATTATTTGTTTATTATTCTCATTCCATTCACCAATTGATAATAAATCTGCAACTAAATGTTTATTAACAATTGGAAAATCACCTGCTAATGTTCTACGGGTATAAATATTACTTGTAATATATTCAAAACATTCATTATTACCCATAATTTGTGATGTTGATGCTGTAGGCATTAATGCAATTAATAATGAATTTCTTACACCATATTCATTAATACCATCTCTAACATTACCCCAATTACATACACTACCTTCTTCTTTCCATAAATCAAATTGTAATAGTCCTTCACTCATTGGAGAACCAACATAGCTACTGTATGCACCATAGTGACTAATAAGCTTCATTTCACATTTATTGACCTTATGTAAATGATATATTTCATTCATTTCTTCATCATCTAATTTCAAATTCTTATCATAATATTCCGGAATTAAATCTTTGATTTTAATATCTTTGTTATAGTATTCAATAAAATATTTCATATCTTCATATCTAGCATGAGCCAAATTCATACTAGCTGTTAATGCTGCATGATATATAGTTTCCATCATATTCTTATTAAATCTAACGGCCATATCACTCTCAAATGGAATCTTCATACCAATTAATGTATCAGCTAATCCCTGTATTCCTAAACCCAATGGACGATTTCTTAAATTAGAGCATTTTGTTTCTGGTGTTGGATAGTAATTAATATCAACCACATGGTCTAAATTTATTGTAGCTATATATGCTGTTTCCCATAATTCCTGATAATCATAATCATCTGCTGTATATTGAATCATATCATCAAATCCACCGATATAAGTTTCTCCATAAAATATTTGTGGATAACTAATCTTTTGATATGTGCAAGAACCATCTTTACAATTACCATTTTCATCACTTTCTCCATTTTCTTTCTTCTTATTATTCATAAAATTAGTTAGATAACTACGATTTTCTTCATTTAATTCTTTATCCTCATATTCAAAACCTCTAAATTCAAAATAATTCTTACTCCATCTGCAATATTGGCAATTTGGTTTACTGTAGATAGTCCATTTATTATCTGATTTAAATGGCTTCAAAAATTTGTTTAAGCAAATTGATGCTAAATTACATACACCATGTTCTTCATCATTACTTACAATTGCTATTTCACTGCATAAATTTGATGATTTAATTATCCCAATATTTTTTTGATTTGATTTTTCATTAATATGGTCTTTATAACAAATATATGGTGTTCCAGTTTCAAGCTGACTATCCATAATCTTTTCCATTAATTTTCTTGCCTTAATTATCTTTCTATATTTCTTTTGTTCCACATATGACCAATACAACTGTTCATATTCTTCACCATAAACATCATTTAAATTAGGACATTCATCAGGGCACATTAGATACCAATCACCATCTGTTTCAACTTGTTTCATAAATAGATTACTTATCCATAATGCTAAAAATAAATCACGTGCACGTTCAGTTTCAGCACCAGTATTTTTTCTTAATTCAAGAAAATCTTCAATATCAGCATGATGAGGCTCTAGGTAGATTGCAAAACTACCCTTACGCTTTCCTGCCTGATTAATATATCTTGCTATATTATTATAGACCTGTAACATAGGAACTATTCCAGATGCTATCCCATTAGTGCTACGAATAATACTACCTTTAGCTCTAATATTACTTATATGTAAACCAATACCACCTGCCCATTTAGAAATTTGAGAAACACGGTCCCAAGTTTTAGTTATACCATCAAGACTATCATTAGTATTTAATAAAAAACATGAGCTAAGTTGAGGTCTTTTTGTCCCAGCATTAAATAAAGTAGGTGATGCATGAGTATAAGCTTTTGTTGATAATAATTCATATGTTACTTTAGTCTTCTCTATATTTCCCTTATTTAAAAAACTCGCTACTCTCATGAATATATCCTGGGGACGCTCATAATAGGAATTATTTTTAGGATTCTTTAATAAATAACTTCTTTCTAATGTTTTAAATCCAAAAAAATCAAAATTAAAATCTCTAGAATAATCTATAGTTTTATTAATTTCTTCTTTATTTTCTATTATCCATTTTAACCAATCTTCATCTAATAATGAACAATCTTCTTGAATCATTATCATTTTATCAACAAAATTATCTAATGTTTTCTTATGTAAATTACTTACTAAAATACGACCAGCTAGACGTCCATAAATTGGATTAACAGTTACCATATTACTACAAATATTAGCTGATTCTAAATCTAATTCTTCAGTTGTTATTCCACTATAAATACTATTAATAACTTTCATTGCAATCATTGCTGGGTCAATATATTCTTCTTCATTTTCATTAATTAAATTGCTAATACGTAAAGTGATTTTATCAAACATTACTTTTTCTTTTTCTCCATTACGTTTAATAACATACATCTGATAATTTTGAGAATGCATTATATATTATTGTTATTTAAATATTTAAATTGAATTTTTAATTTATACAATTTAATTTATATAATAATAATAATGAATAAAATACCAACAAATGAAAAATATGTATTATTTTTAAATCCTCGTTATTTTAAAGCATCATTTTTTAAATCTTTTTATGATAAATTGAAAGAAAATCTTGAAAATAAAGGTATAACAATTTATAATATAAAAACAGCTGTTAAAGAAATAAAAAGATTGACAGAAGAACAAAAAATAAATATATCTCATTCAAATTTAAATAATAATATAAATACAACATTATTGTTTGATGATTATCCATTCCCAAGCACAAATACTCTATATATTCACCTATTTAATGGATTATATTATAATGATAACATTTATATAAATAAAAAGAATCATTATGAGAGAGAAATGTTATTTTTATTAGCAGCAGCATTAGGTGTTCAATCAATTGAATACAAAACAGAAATTACAGAAACAACTATATCACGTACTGAAGCTAAAGTAAATATTAAAAAATTTAAAAATGGTGTTAGTTATAGTAAATCAATTGAACATAATATGGGATTATCTGGAAGAGAAGAATATAGTAATAATGGTTCTCCAATATTAATAAATTCAACAAATATGAAAATGGTGGAAACAAAAATTAAAGAACAATTAGGAGAAATGAGCTCAAATATATTTAATATTGATTTTTATAAAAATAATCCAAAATTAGAAAGTTTTGTTTATAAAAGATTTCATTATAAAATGAATAAATTAGAATATAATATAGAATCAGAAGATATTAGTGATATAAGCTTTTCAGTTAAATCAACATTTATGGATTATGGATTAAATATAACATTTGATAAAAATATAATTAGAACAGAAAGATTATGTTTTTTCTTTGATTTCTATACATATGATGAGTTAAAGAAAGAAAATATTTATGCTAAAAAAGAAGATAATGATGAATTTGTTATATTAAAACAATATTATGATAGATGTGAGACAGAACAAGAAAAACAAAAAATAATTTCAGATATAATTGATTATATAATACAAATATCAGAAAAATGTGTCTATTATAAAGATAATAATAACCAAAAGGTTAAAATATCATATGCACAAAAATTTTATTATTATCTTGATAATAATCATGAAGAATTAGAAAGAATATGTGTTAATTTTCATTCTACTAATCAAATTAAAACTTGGATTAGTAAAACATTAAATGATATGTATAATGATATAGATCTAACATTCGAAGAATTAAAAGTATCTCAACTTTCTCAAGCTCCATTATCTCCTAAAAAATATGAAAGTATTAAAAGACGCATTAGTAATAATATTATGGATGATTCTATTGTATAATATAAATTAATAGAATTATTGCACATTACCCATTTGCAATATCAGTTAGTTGATGTGAAAGTGCTTCAATTTGATTAAATTTTTTTAAATATAACCAAAATAATGTACAAAATAATTTATTAATATTAATATTAATATTAATATTATTAATATGGTCTATTATTTCAATAACTACAAAATCGATTGGTGGATAATTTAATTTATTTTTACTATAAATATTATAATTATTAAATGTTTCATTTTTATAAGATAAAAATGTATTAATTATAGTACTATAATTATTACATTCTTCGGATACTAATTTAGGATTATAATTATTTTCAATAAAATTAAACATATTTGTAATTTCATCAAGAGAAGCCATTAAATATATTAATAATAATTTTAATTATAATTTTATCAATTTTTATTAAAGAGTTATAATTTATATTGAATAAGATAGATATATAAATAAATATTAATTAATATATTTAATGGATAGATTTACAAAAGCATTAAATGAACGTATATATTTATTATCAGCTAATCAATTATCAAATGAAGAATGGAATTTTAATATACGTGGACAAAGTAATAAAGTATATAAACAAATTTTAACACCTACAAAGTTTTCATGTGCATGTCCTGATCATTGTTTAAGAAAAGGATTCTGTAAACATTTATTATTTTTAATTTCTCGTGTAGCAGTTAATCAAACATTAGCAAGAGTATTATTTTTGAATAAAGATAAATGGAATATAGAATCATTTAATATAACTACAGTTTCTTTAATTGGGCGTTTAAAAAATCGTATGGAAAATAATAAACCAAAAGAAGTTAATTGTAATGCAATTGGGAATGATTGTAGTATTTGTTTTGAAGAAATGAAGAATGGTGAAATATTTTCACAATGTTTAACAACATGTAAGAATTTTTTTCATAAAGAATGTATTGATTTATGGCTTAATTCAGGTCATAGTAATTGTCCATTATGCAGAGGTAGATGGATTACTAAAAATAATGCTCAGGGTCATGAAGATATTAATGTTGAAATTAATTTATTAACTTCAAATGAAATATCAGCACCATCTATCCCAGTACCATCTATCCCAGTACCATCTATCTCAGCACCATCTATCCCAGCATCATTACCAGTATTACCACAAACTAATAGAAATATAAATGATTCAAGTGATGATAATACAGATATTGAATCTATAACTGATGAAAATTTATCAAGAACACCAATTATTCCAACAACAGATGTAATTACATCATATAATAATATAAGAATTATTAAATCACATAATGATGCAAATATTAAAGATATATGTAGCCGTAATAATATTCAATATAAAAATGGGAATGTTTATTATGAATTTATCAAAACTGAAAAAATTAATAATAAGAAGAAAATTATTTTAATGGATAAAAATTCAAATGATTTATTTGAAGGTGGATGCGCTAGAGATATTATGAATGTTAATATTGATACTGATATTGATATTAAACCAGGAACATTGCCTAATTTTATTATATTTATTCAAAGCACATCTCCTAATAGAAAAATTTTAAAGAATCAAAGAGTTATTTATAAAAATTAAAAATCTTCATGTAATTTTTATTAAATAATATAATGATTTTTAATAAGAATTAAAAATCTTCATGTAATTTTTATTAAATAATATAATGATTTTTAATAAGAATTAAAAATCTTCATGTAATTCAAAAACATTAGAACGGCCTGTATTTAAAACAGCAGCTTTTTGATATTGTGTAGGTCTAGTTTCAAAGAAATTACTATGACCAGTCATTGATATACTCTCCATAAAATCAAATGGATTACTTGTATTCCATATTTTTTCATATCCTAATGTTAATAATAATCTATCAGCAACATATTCTATATAACTACTCATAAGATTATCATTCATTCCTAATAATGATACAGGTAATGATTCACATATAAATTCTTTTTCAACACTAACTGCATCTTTAAACATTTCATGAACAATTTCTTGAGATATTTTAGTTGTGCATTTTGTTTTAATTAAACAGGCAAAATTAGTATGCATACCTTCATCTCTACTAATAAGTTCATTTGAATCACATAATCCTGGCATAACATTTTGTTTCTTTAACCAAAAGATAGCACAAAAACTACCTGAGAAAAAGATACCTTCAACACATGCAAAAGCAATTACACGCTGAACATAAGGAGCATCACTTTCAACCCATTTAAGAGCCCAATCAGCTTTTTTCTTAATACAAGGATAATATTCAATTGCATTTAATAATTTTTCTTTTTCTTCTTTATCACGAATAATATTGTCAATCATTAATGAATATACTTCACTATGGATAGATTCCATCATAGTTTGAAATTGATAACATATTTGTGCTTCTAATACAGATACTTCATTAATAAAACGTTTACCTAAATTCATATTAACAATAGTATCACTAGCTGCAAAAAATGCTAAAACCATTTTAATAAAATATTGAGAATTAGATGATAATTTTTTAAAATCTTCATAATCTTTACTAAAATCTATTTCTTCTGCTGTCCAAAATGCAGCCTGCATTTTTTTATACATTTCCCAAATATCTAATTCTTTAATAGGAAATACTGTAAGGCGGCTATGAGAAGGATCTAACATATAATCATATTTATCAGATTTTTCAGATTGAGTCATAATATATATATTTAATAATATATTTTTAAATTTAAATTATTTGATAAAATAATATAATATAATATATTAATATATGGAACCCGACTTAATAACAAAAAAAACAATAGAAAAAATTATTAAAAAAAATTATTTTGTTAAGGAAAGCTCATTCAATAAATTTATTAAAAATATAAATAATAAATATATTAATAATTTAAATTGGCCAGTTATTATTATTGTTTTTTTTATATTTATTATTTTAATATTTTTATATAATAATCATCAAACTAATAAAAAGAAGAAAGCTGAACATATGAAAATGGAAGAAGAGATGAAAATTATAAATAGTAAATCTGAAGATTTTGAAAATGATGATTTTAAATCAAAACCAAATTATGAGAGTGAATATTATAAAATGCTTCCTAAAATAACTAATAATCCAGAAATTCATGAATATAAATATTAACTTTTATTAAAATATTAAAGTATTTAAAAACTATAATAATTATATATTATATGGAAAATTGTATAAATATTTATAATGAATTTCTAGAAGCAGTAAAAACTCTTACAAAAAATAAAACCTCTGCATTTAAAGATAATGTAGAAGAAAGAATGAATAAATTTTATGAATCATTGCAAAATAAAGATATTTTTTCTCTTTTTTGTTTAACTACTATTAAAGTGTTTTCTGCTAAAACTGAAGAAACACATTTAGTTTCATGCAGTCTTTTTGGAGAAGATTTAACTCTTAAACATATTTTTAATAATCAAAATGATGAAATTAAAAATAAACTATGGGGTCTACTTTTAAATCTGTATATTCAATTAGAAAGGGTAAAAAATAATGATTCAGATAAAATAGCTAGTGTAAAAGAAGGTCTTAAAAAATTACGTCATGCTGCATCACAGAATATTAAAAATGATATTTTCAAGAATGTATTAAATACTGATGTAAATAATACAACAAGTAGTATGATAGATGATATTATTGGCTCATTTCAATCGGTTGTTTCAGATAAAGGTAATCCATTTGAAAATATTATGGGTATAACTCAAATGATTACAAATAAATATGGTAGTAAAATAGAAGCAGGTGAAGTTGAAATTGATAAAATTTTAGGAGGCATGAGTGGTCTTCTTAATAAAGGTATGAGTGGTATGGATGATACTAAAGATGAAGAACCAGTTATTATGGATGAAAATTTTAGTACTGCTGATGTAGAAGTTGGAGAGGATGAAACTGAAGAAAAGAAAGGAGGATTCAATTTTGCTAAATTAGCGCCTCTTGCTAGTATGGTAAATAAGATTGGTTCAATTAAATCTGAAGAGGATGTTAAGACATTAAAAGAAGATATGGATAAATTTATTGAAAAAGAATTAAATGTAAATATGGGAGATTATAAAGAAAACCTTAATAAATTAGAAAAACATTTAGAAAGTGTTAAATTACAGAATAAAGTAGTAGAAGAAGTAAATCATCCAGAACCTGAGGTTGATTAATTATAAATCATAAATCATTAATTACTTCTATTTTAGGTTTATTTAATTCTATCATTGGTTTTATTTTTGATTCAGATAATATATTTTTAATTTTTAAATTTATATTATTTATTTTAGATTTATTAGATTTTATTTTTGATTTAGATTTAATAGGTGGAAAACCTCCATTAGCTTGCATTATATTATATATTATTAGATAATTTAATCAAAATAAACTATATTACTATTTGGAGATAATATATTAATATTATTATGTCTTTTTTTTATAATATGATTAATATTACAACATTTTCCTTTATTTGATTTATTATAACAAATAAATTCTAAATAATCATTATCATGTAAATGACCTTTAAAATTTATATATAATAATCTATGTAATGCACATTTTTTACCATTAAAATAAAAATTAATATAATCAATTTTATTATGTGTAATATATCCATTCCATAAAATACAATCATTTGTAGTATTAATTATTCCTCCAGTTCTATTTATTATACGTTTCAAATCTTTTTCAGATAACAATTTATCTAGAGGACAATTAGACCTTTGAAGGTTGATTAATTTATCAACCATTTTATACTATTAATATAATGGATATTAAATATCAAAATTTAGGTCAAACAAAATATATGTGGATGTATTATTATTTAATGTGTCCAAAAACACGAGAAGCACATTTAAATGAATATAAAAAAAATAATATAGAAATACCAGATTATTTAGATGAAAATAAACTAATGAATTATTCTAATTATAATAAAGATGAATTATCTAAATTAACAAAAAATATAAATAAAAAATATATTAATAAAAAATATTTATTATTTTTAAATAAAATATTTGAAGAAAAATTTGAAAATATTAATATGAATAATAATTATAATTTTTTAATTTATATTATATTAATTATATTAATTATTATTTATTTATTTATTTATAATAAATAGAATATATCTTCTTTGGAATATTATTTGAACCTTCGAAATCAAATTTAATAAATATTGTTTTATTAGCTAGTGTTTTATTTGTATATTTTTCAATAGTTTTATCATTAACTGATACAGGACCAGATGAAAATATATATTTAACAACATTATAATTATCATAAACAACAATTGGATAAGGAAACATATAACTTAAAATTATTAATTCTAATACACCATCTGTATTATAATTATTTTTTCTTAATCTACTCAATGAACTTGTAAAAATATTTTTAGTTAATATATTTTTATCTAATTCGATATAATTTGCAATATCTTTCTTTAATTCTTCATTAAATACATTTCCTACTAAATAATCAATCATATTTGCTTTAAACAAATTTGTTAATCTATCTTGTAATTCAGATTCATAACCTAAATTTCTAGAATCTTTATCATATAGTTGATTTAATAACCAATAATAACAATTTACATATGCTCTTATTATACTATTTTTATTACTAATTATTTCTTGAACAACTTCATTACCAATTTCAATTGCATCTGGTATATCAATATCAATAAATATTTCTTGTTTATTACCAATTTTTCTTTTACCTAATTGTGGTATACTGTCTTTTCCAAATAATTCAGTCATAATTTTTTTAATATTAAAGTTAGATGTTTTAATAATTTTTTGATTAGGTCTATCACTATAAACTGTATAATCAACTACATCACTAACATAATAATTTTCTTCTTGAATAATTTCTTTAAATTTAATACCATCCATTATACATTCTTCAATTATCTTTGAAATATTTGATATTAAATCATTCTTAAACATCACAAATGTACATGAATTGTTTATAAATGAACAATGTAAATTCATATTACATTTTTCTTTATTTCTATTAGCAGCATTTGCAAAACAATAATCTCTTACATTTGAAATCTTATAATTTTTTAAATCTGGTAATTCTTTAATTACATCTACAAATTTATTTGATTTTGTCTCTATTAATTTTGTAAATAATGATAATAATTCTTTTCTTTTACTTGTTTTATTTATATTATTATTTCTTACAATTGTAATTAAAGATGTTCTAATTGATGATGATGATTGTAAGAACATTGATAATTCTAATCTAAATAAATTATATGATTCATTTCTATACATTCTATTTTTTATATTAATTGTTCTAGTATCATATGGAATTTCATTATTATTTATAGCATTATCAATTACTTCTTCTGTTGATTGAAATTCATATCCTAAACCATATTTCTTAAATGTTGTAGATGGAACATATTCATTTTTAATTGGGATAATTAAATTATTCATTAATAATATAGAAATAATATTATAAGTAGAACCTCCGGTAGTTTCTTTATTATTATTATAATATATACTTTTTGGAACATAATTTAATTCTGGTGCAATTTTATTAAATTTATATAATAATTTTATTGTTTCATCTAAATTAAATAAATCTGATAATTTAATTGAATTAATATCACTAATAGCTACATTTAATAGTGAACCAGATGGTTTAACAGGTAATAATAAATCATTATCTAATTTTAAATATCTAACTTTATTTCTCATATCTATTATTTGTTTCTTTATATTAATAGAATTAATTGATTGAATATTCTTTGCAGTTATATTATATGTTTTATTTATTTTAAATATAAAACTTTCAATACAACTTAATCCATAATATTTCTTTAATTCATCTATTAAATCTCCTTTTTCATATTTTTTTGTTAAAATTATTTTTTTATCTTTTGGAGCTTTTTTAACATTATATATTGGGAAATAATAACGTCCATCTTTTATTAATATTATATATTCTCTATTTTCATTAATATTGTGATAATTTTCATAATTTAAACATTGTAAATAATAATTCTCAATAAGTGTGTCTTTCTCTAAAGCTTTTTTAATTATTTTAATTTTTTTATCAAATACAAAATAAAATAAGCCTTTCTCACTTAATACACCGGGAATAGATAATAATTCACCCATAATATCATATTCTAAATAATTACTATTTTTTATATATTCAATATAACTTTCTTTATCCTTAAAAATACTCTTTATATCTCCATTATTTAAATATGTAAATATTTTATCTGTTATTGCATTTATTGCGAGTTCTTTTAATTTATCTATTGATAAATCAAATATATTTGATATAGCAGCAAGAAATGAATAATGAGGATGTTTAATTGTATATTTAAAATTATATCCACTAATTGATTCAACTAAATAATGATTTTTAATATTATAACTATTTTTCCATATATTATTAAAAAATTGATCTAAATATTTTGGTAAAAATATAAAACGACCATCTTGAACTTTATTTGTATCTTGTAAAATATATACTTTATCACCTATTTCTTCTTTTTGTTTTTCTTCTTCAGATTCTTTTGCCTTTTGACCAACACATTGATTAAAATATCCTAATTTCTTTTTATTTGTTGTATTACTTTGGTCTTTCTTAAAACAACATGGCATACATAAATCATTTGGATTGTCACTCTTTGATAAGAAACCAATAAAACAATCTTTTTTATTAGTATCAGGATCACATGTATAATAGTTAAAAGTACCATTATCACCTGGTAATTTAAATGCTTTAATTACAACTTCTTTTTTCTTTCCTTTTTCTATAATAATTGAATTCTTTTCATAATTATTTGTTTTTGTATTTAATTTATATCCTCTTTTTATTAATTCTTTTATATTATCTGATGATACTACTACTGGTTGACGTATTTTATCACCACTATTTTGACAATTACGTGTCCATTGATTTTGTCCTTCTTCTGGTCTAAATCCTAAACGTTTCTTATCAAGAGCTGTTGTTATCTTAATAGCAGAGCTACCGGCTTCATAATTAACTATATCATTTACTTTATTTCTTCTTTTGGCTATTTTTGTAAGTTTACTTAATATTTCTTTAATTTTCATATATTTTGAATTTTTCTTAATATAGATTTCAACATATAAATATAAAAGGACTTTAATAAAACTAACTATTTCTTCTAATTGTTCTTTACTTCTTGCACCAGCTATTCTAATTTTATAATTATCAGGAGTTCTACCTTGAATATCAACACCTATACCTGGTGGTTTAGATTTAGGTAATGATTTTATTTTATTTAATGATTTTCCAATTTTTCCTAATATTTTACCATATTTTTTTCTAACAATATCTAATTCTTCTGCAGCTGATTCATTAGTTATATTAAATTGTTTAGCAATTTCATCAATTAATTCCTTATCAGAAATTTCAAAATTTCTTAAAAAATATAACATTCTAAGATGCATTTTTGTTTTATTCTCATAATTACTAATTCTTTTATATCTTAAATATGTACCATATTTACTATAATTATCACTAGTTTCAGTACTAGTTTTTGCAACTCTTTTTCTTGGTTCAATCATTAAAGCAACATATGTATAAAAAAATCTACAGAAGTCTGATAAATCATTATGATTTATTTTTATTTTATCACTAGAAACTGGTAATGAAAATTTTTGTATAGTATTAATAAATGCATATTTATAGTTTTCTTCTTCAGGTAATATAAATTTAATTTTTTTATTTTCTGAATTTATCTTTAATAATAAATCATTTACATATTTATAACTTTCTTTAATTTTATCAATTGTTGCCATATCTTCCTCTTTCCATGTAATTTTATATTCTAATCTACCATTTTCATTTAAATTAATTGAAATATATTTATTTTCAATTTCTGCCATTTTAATTTTAAATGAAATTCCATATGGAGCATTTTCAAACCATTTAGATAATATTTCCATATCATCTATTTTTTTGGTTTTTGTATAAAATTTATATGTTAATTGAGAATCTGGTGTTTGAAATTGAATAAATGGATATTCTTCTGAAACAACAAAACTATCAAATATTTTATATAAATTATATTTATCAGGTGATATAGTTCCAGTTAGATTTTTTGGATTGTTGAGGTTAAGGTGAATAATACTTTGAATAATATAATTTGGATCAAAAAATGAATTAAACTTTTTATCATTTTTTATTAATATTCTTGTACTATCAACTATTTCATGAATATGATTCTCAATAGTTGTATCATTTTTAATAGATGCAAAAATATTTTTATTTTTTTCTAATTCTTTATTATTATTATTATTTAATAAATCTAAAATAAAATCAAATCTTTCAAAAGTGATTAGGGGAAAATATATATTTACATATACTTCATATACATTTCTTTTTTTTATTGATTCACTGCTATAATTTAATCCAAATTCATTTAATATATCTATCATATATATTTCATTATTTGACATATATAATTCATAATCTCTTAAAATATTAAATTCATCATCCTCTCTCTTTATTTTTATACCAAAACTATCTTTCAAATAAGATAAATTATTTCTTAAGTTTTCATAAACTGTAATATTTTCATTTGGTTTAACATCTATCATAACTAATTCATTTCTACGTACCCATTTTTGACCTAACATAACTCTATCAATATTATTACTTGTATTCAAATTATATTCTGACCATAAATAAATATATTCAGGTAATAATTTAATATCTGATTCATCTTTATTTATACTAAATTTATTACTTAATGGAATAGATACACATAATTTATTTCTAATTGTTTTAATTGTATCATCCATGTAAATAAATTGTTCTTTAATATATACTTTATTATAAACATCTTCTAATTTAACATCATAATTTATATTATCCATTTTCTCATTAAAATCAATATCTATTTTATTTATATTTTTCACAAAAGATTTATCATTTGTAGCTTGTCCTATTAATATTGCTGTATCCTTAATATCTTTTGTTGATTCATCATTCTCTTTTCCATATAAATCTGTTAATTCTTCTAAATTAAAATTATTTCCAACTGCATCATCAAAATCTTCTGCAGTTATTGGTTCATTATCTATTTCTTCATTTTCTGATTCAATCTCTTTATTTATATCTTCATTTGTATGTTTTTTTTCAACATATTCATCATCATATATTACTTTCTCATTTTCTGACTCATTTCCACCTACTAATATATTACCAGAACCAATCATTTCTGGCTTATAAGTTCTAAAATCCATTTCTATTTTACGAACTGTTGTTTTTATTTTATTTCTTGCAATTAAATAATCATAATAAGTTGATGCAAATGAATATGATGTTTTTTTAATTAATGGATTCATCAAATACATTGAAACCCATTCTTTACCCATCTTAGATTCAATAGTTTTTTTTCTGGTAGCATTTTTTAATATATTATTAAATTGTTCAGATAAATGATATTTGTTAAAAAAAAATGTAAACCATTTTGGACCATAAGTATTTTCTAACTGGTCTATTTTATTTTTACTTAAATAATCAATTGTATCATAAAATGATTTATTTTTTATTGTTTCTAATATATTCATTAATTCATCACTTACATTTGAACCAATATAAATATATTGAATGTATTGAATATTTCGGTTATTATTTTTAAATTTATGAATTATTTTAATTGGATTTTCAATTGACATTAATAATTATAATTATTATAGAAATTAATTATAATTATTAATCTTTATGTGGATAGCAAAATATTAAATTTCTTATAATCAATTTAATATATTTGTATATAATTTCATACCACAATATTCTATTGGATTAGCTGCATAATCTTCATAATAATAAATTTTTATGTCTATTGCACGTTCTAATAAAAATTTAAAAATTTTATTAAATAAAGGTGTATGACCTGTTTCTGGACATGCAGTATGTGCTAATTCATGAACAGCGACATATATTAATAAATTAATATGATGTAATTTATGTGTTGTCTTACTTCTTAAACAAAATACTAATTCCTCTCCTTTATTTATAGAATAAGATGTATATTCAGAATTTAAACTAGTTTCATATATTTTGGTTCTTTTTTTATTAAAGTTTTGATTAAATTGTTCAATATATTCAATATAGTCAGGATATTTATCTTTATTATCTACAACATTTTTTTTTAATGAATACATTTTATTAATTAATTCATTTAATAACTTAGCACTATCATTTTTATCAGGCGTATCTCTAACTAGAACTTCTGTACCTTCTACTTCAAATTTAACTAAAGATGAATTATTCATAATAAATACAATGTAAAATACAATAATGAATACAATAATAATTAAAGTTTCTTTCATTTAATTATATATAGATAAAAATAAATTTAAAAACTTTTATTTAAAATAAAATCTAATGTAATTTATATATATGGGACTTTTAAATTCAAAAGATGAATTAGCATTTAAAGGTGGTAATATTAAAACAGAAGATATTAGTAGCACTATTCCTTATATGAAAAATTTAGACTTGCACGCAAAAAAATTAGTTAATCAATTAGATTATAAAATTAATTTTAACAATAAAAGCTTAGTATTATTTAATGAAACTGAAAATTTTGATATGTATAAATTATTTGAAAAATCAAAACAAACAAATAATAATAATAATTTTTCAGAAACATCTCCTTTTATTAGTTCAGATGTTTATAATCAATTATTAGATAATTTAAAAAATAAACAATCTGGTGGTGCTAAGCATAAAAAATCTAAGCATCAAAAATCTAAACACGTTAAATCAGAATCATCATATACTAAAACAAATGAAGATAGAGATGAAGAGGAATCATCAACAAGTTCTGAATCATCATCAGAAAATAGTTTTGATACTGATAGTTATTCTGAAAAGAAAAAATCTTTAGTAAAAAATATTAAAAAACATAATAAAAATGAAGAAGAAATGAATATTGACCCTGATAAAGATGAAGACGAAGATTTTTCACCAATGTCATTAGGTATGACAGTTGGTTCTTATTTATCATCATCAGCACATTCAGATGATGTATCATCAGCTGTTACATCAGAAGAAAGTTCAGATAATGCTCTTACTATGAATAGTAGCACTGTTTCGGTTAAAAATCATAAGAATAGACATAACTATTCTGATTCTGTTAATACAAGTGATATTAATATAATATCAGTTGATGAATAAATTAATATGGTTGTTTATAATAGTTCCTTTTAAGGAAATAATTTATAAATTATTTTCTTAAAACCATTAAAATAAAATAATTATTTTCTTAAAACCAATAAAATAAAATAGTTATTTTCTTTAAACCATTAAAATAAAATAGTTATTTTCTTTAAACCATTAAAATAAAATAGTTATTTTCTTTTAATAAAACTCATAATATCACTTCTTCCTTTTTTCTCATTTTCAATTCTTATTTTAAATTTATCAAAAATTTCTTCTGCATTTGGAATAACTAATGATAAAAATTGTAATGCTGGATTCATAATTTGATTTGTCATATAAAATTCAAAGTCTACTTTCAAATTATTTTCTTTTATATATTGTGGTGTTTCTATACGTTCACCTTGTAATGTAGTTTTTGTTATATTTGGTAATTGAATTGCTGCAAATTCAATTCGATCGCCTGATTGAGGACAATTACCTGGGTCTCTTTGAGAAATTCTTTCTGCTAATACTACATGAGCTATTTTTGTCCAATCAGCATAGCTTTCTTTCATCTTTAATGTTTTACTAGTAAGGAAATATTTAATATTATATTCATTATTAAACATACTATTCATACAATCTATAATATATTTACGGGCTTTATCTGGGTCTTTATCATCAATTAAACAATTAATAATCCCTCCACAAATTTCTTTAACAATAGGTGCATTATCACGTCTTTTTAATACAATCCCATTATAATCTTGTTTATATTTATCAGGATTAAATTCATATTTATTACCAACATATCGTTTTTTTGTTAATATTAAAAAAGGCCAAAAGGTTTTCTCATATTCTAAATCATGTGGAAATGGTAATCGTTTCTTTACCAATTCTCCTGTTATTACTCCCATATCAATACTTAATGTTAAAGTTCTTTTATCTATAATTTTAGTCCCATGTTTATAAAATCTAACACGAACTATCTTATTATTATTATTAATATCCCAATAAGGTTGAATTATATAAGTTTTTAATTTATTACTTATAAAATATTCAACATCTTCTAAAATGATTTCTTTAATATCATCACTTAAATCACATACTAAATTTAATTTTTCAACTAATCCAATCCCATTATTATATAATTTAATCTCAATTGCATTCTTTTTAGTTGTTTCTTGAACATATTTTTTTGTAAAAATATCTTGAATTATCCATAACCATGGTAAAAAACTTTCTTCCATATAATGTAATAAAAATTGTTCCATTCTAATTTCTATAGGTTGAGCTAAAATATCTTTATAATGTTCAGGTGGAGACTTATAAATTGGACCTTGAGGAACTCTCAATAATCCAACACATTTTTCTTCACTATTATCTAATTCTACTAAATCCTCATTATAATATTTATCATGAATATCTTTCCATAATTGTTTATATTCTTCTGGTAAGAAATATAATAAAAGTCTTTTGGAAAAACTAATTATGTCTTTCCATAATGGTAAAGCAGCTGAATCTTTAATCTGTTTAACATCTTCACGAAATCTATAACAACTAAAAATACTATCTGTATTATGAACAACTATATTACCATCTCCAGCCATAAAATGATGATTATCTGTTTCTAAGTCATAGACAAAATTATATGTTTTATCTAATTTAATAATATCTATAATTTTTCCATCATCATAATTATATAATTTAATATATTTTTTAATATCACTATCTAAATTAGCTGTTAATAAAACATCACCTACTCTTAATTGAGTAGGTCTAATAACCATACCATTTTTTAATAAACAAGAATGATCTCCTGTAACTTTAACAGAACCATTTTGAGTTATAATATGATAAATATGTTTATTTGTATAATGTTTCATTATATATTTAATTGGTGTCCATCCTTTGTCTGAATATGTTTCAATTAATACCTTTGGTTTAAAATATTCTTTATCTTCTGAATAAATTTCTAGATTATCATAAAACATATGTTCTAATTTACTTATTTGAACAGCACCAATTGCATTTCTATATCTAATATTAACTAAAGTATCTCCTGTTACACTATCACCATATCGAATAATTGGTTGAAATGTATAATTTTTAATATCATTCATTACATATTTTTTTACCTTTTCTCTTAATAATCTTTGATTTTCATAATCTCCTGTGTCTTTCATTTCTATATCTAGAATCTTATTAGCTTTCTCCTCATCTTTATTATATAATGCATATCTATAACCATTTAATAATCCTGGAAATATATTTTCATCGAAATGACGAGCTAGTTTAAGCATTTCACGACCAGTAGATGTTGTACATGCAGCAATATCTCTTTGAAATATTGGGCTAACATCTGCACCAAGAGCACCATATAAAGAATTAGCAGTAATTTTAAGAGCTAATTGTTTACCATCTAAAATTTTATATTTAAATGGGTCTTTACAAGATTTCATTACCTTTTTAACTGCATTACGTTCACCAATAAGATTTCTCAAAGTTTTTGGAACAACACCTAATTCATCACCAATCTTTGCAAAACGACGATATTGAATACTATTGTCATGATCTTTAAATTGTGCATTAAAATAGGTAATTTTATTACCGTCTATATTATCAAGATTATCGTATTTGTCAAGTTTAATTATAGTTTCATGACTCATATTTTTATGAATAATTGATGATGGATAAAGTGATGCATAATCTTTGACTGCAAGTGCTTCATATTCAACATTAGCCTCAGGATCAAAAACAATTGCACCTTCATAACTAGGTAATTTTTCATCAGGTTTTTTTAATACTGGAAATAAATATCCAGCATCTCGAAAATTCTTTAAACATAATGAAAATAATTTAATAACTTGTCCACGAGTAAATAAGAAAGACATTGGAACATAACATACATTAGCCATTTCAATATTATTTGTAACAACACATAATTTGTCAATAAGAAGATTAATTAAAGTACAATCCTTAATACAATATTTTGCTACAATAGCTCGTTCTTTTGATGTTCCATTAAACATTCTAAAAATATCTTGAGGTCCTACATCATCTTTTGCTTGAGACCAAAATATTTTAAATTTTCTTTCTTTTCGAGGCATTTTACTCCAGTCAATAAATTCTTTTCCTTCAATATATTCTAATAAGATATTACTTGGTTTAATTATTAGTATCTTATTAGATTTATCTGAACTATGTTCTATATCAATAATCATATACTTATAACCAATCATTTCAGAAATAAAATCTAATGCATATTCTACATGAATAAAGTCTTCGATATTTATACTATCAATTCCATCACAATATAATTTTAACAATTCATTTGAATTATTATCTTTATATGTCTCAATCTTATAAATCTCATTACGAATAAAATTAGAAGAAACCATATCAAGTTTATAACTATTAAGCTTAAAATTCTTTTGAACATCCTTCATCAAATCAATATGAATACGACCAGGAGTTCCAAACATACGAATTTTATTTTGTCCAAAAGCAGCTGATTCTAATTTAAAATCACGAAATTGACATTTAAAATTCTTTAATTTACTGATTTTTAATATTTCATTTTCTAAATCTAAATGTTCAACACATCTATCATAAATATAACCCTCGTCGAAACCAAATATATTCCAACCTGTTATAATATCACAATCTTGAGAAATAAGTTCCTTAATCCAAGCTTGAACCATTTCTCTTTCATTATTATACCATTCTACTATACTCCCATCAATAGGGTCAGTTTCTCTCAAACAAACAATATGTTGTCTATATGGCACAGATTCATTCAAATAAGTATAAGTTGAACCAATCTGAAAAATACAATCTGCTTTATTTTTAGCTTGAGGGAATTTATCTTTGTCTGATGAATAACATTCAATATCAAAACTAAGAATTCTTAATGGTGCATTTGTATCTTTTTCTATAGGAACTATATCCCTCCAATCTACTCTTAATTCAATATCACAATAACTCTCCTTATAACTTTCAGTTTTATCTCCAGTTTCTTCTAATTTAATATATTTATTAATAGATACCCATGAACAACCACTTATTTTTTTAATATGAAAACATCTTAACATTGGTGGTAGATTTGCTTCATATGTTTTAAATTGCATAGCTTTTTTAATAATACCTGGAATATATAATTCTGTTTCTTCAAACATAAATTTAAATTTTTTCATAGCACTCATATTATTAAATATAAGACGTGCAAATAAGAATTTTTTTCCATTAGTAAAACCTTCTGCTGCCATTTTTTCAACAACATCTATATCAATTAAACAATCTCTAAATTTTTTCCAAACTTTTTTATTTAAATCACTACTTAAATAAGAATACATTTTTTTAACATTAATAGTTGCTTCATTTAAAGTCCAATTTAATGGTAATTTAATATAAAAATGTGGGGTAAAATTAATAACTCTCATATAAACAGATTTACCTTCTAATGTTCTACCAAAAGTATGAATAATATATGAACCTATATCGTTAGATAATTGTTCTGATGAATTTTCTTCATCATTATCATCATCATACTCATGATCTTCCTGCCAATCATATATTTGAAATTCAATCGGTTCTAAAGTCATTATTAGATTAATACTAATATAGTTTTAAACTAATAATAATCAATTTTTATTAAATTAGATATAATTTACTAAAGTAAATTATATCTAATTTAATAAACATTAATTGGCGTGGACGTAATCTTAAAAATAATCTTTGATTATTTTTAAAACGTCCCACGATAATCAATTTTTCTTTATGGGATATATTTTTCATATGAAAAATATATCCTATCATGAAGAACCTTTGATTTGCATTGACATCTATCTAAACTAATTAAAACAAAGTTTTAATTAGTTTAGGATGTGCAATGATAATCAATTTTTATTAAATTAGATATAATTTAATAAACATTAATTGGCGTGGACGTAATCTTAAAAATAATCTTTGATTATTTTTAAAACGTCCCACGATAATCAATTTTTATGGGGATAGACACGATTTAAAATAGTCCCCGCTGTAAAAATATGAATTGAACTTTGGTTAATTTACATTTATAGTATATGTTATTTCTCTATCTAAAACATTCATTACAGCAGTTGTATTATCAATAGGTGGAAATATAGTACTAAAATTAGTTGATAAATTATTTATTTGTGTTGTTATATTACACTGTTTATCAAATTTTTTTCTCCCTTTACCTTCTATATATGGTAAATAACGTCTAAAATAATATTTATTATTTTTCCTATAAAATGTATAAGATGCATTTATAACTTTAGTATAAAATTTCTCTTGTTGTTCAATACCATCTAAATATGTATCTACTGGAATTGTTATATTTTCAAATATTCCAGAATTTGTAAGTTTAGTTTTACTTATAATTCTATATACATCAGTATTTACAAGTGGAATTATATATATAGAATATACTATTTTAGAAGTACTAAAAGATTTCATTTTAAATCCCAATTTAATATTTGCAAATAAACCTTGATTATCAGTATCTAAGTATATATTTGCTAAATTTTTATAATCATTTATTGTATTTTTTATTTGCCTTATTTGGTTATCTAATACAGTTTTATTAAATAAAGCATCGCTTAATTTAAATAAAATTTCAGTAGGTAATACTGTTATGCTTAAAGGATATCTACCTCTAATTGAATCTTTAATATTAAATATATTTGATGTAATCATTATATTATATATATTATTAATTTCATTAGTAATATTAGCTAATTCTGATTTATATAAATGCGGACCACCTCCTTTGTCGCAAAAGGATTTAGAATATGGACATCTAGATTCTTCTCGTGGTTTTACGTATTCACGATTAAAATAATATACTGAATTAGATTGTGTAAATTTATACAAAGAACCAGTATCTCTGGTATTTATTACTAATTGAGATACATCATCATTATTATAATGTTTAATATCATTATCTGATGGTTGTTCTAAATAAAGCGTATATATTGGTAAATCATTATTTTTTTTTATAAATTTAACATTTAAATTATAATATATTCCTAGAACAGCATATATTGGATTATTTATTAATCTTGATAATGTAGTTATATATTGTTGTAAAAAACTAGATGTAGTTGTTTGAAAAGATTCATTTGTGTATGATGCATAACCAAATGCACATAATAATACAAATAATATTATAATTATAATAATATTTTTTATATTTTTAAAATCTTTATTTATTATAGGCATTATATAATATTATATATAATATTATTTATTATTACCCCCAAATCCAAATAAATTCCATCCTGTAGTTGCTATTGCTGGTCTTTCTGATAGTGCAGGCAATATCAACACCTTTATTTACTTAATAATATAATGGATGTACAATAATAATCAATTTTTATTAAATTATATCTAATTTAAACATTATTCACAATTTTACCCTACTGATAGGGTAACTCAACCGAAGGTTAAAAATATATTATTAAGTATTAATAATATATTTTTAGAATTATTATCAATTTGTGAACTAAGGTTAATTGGTATGGATGTTATTTATATTTAAAGTTGTGAATTTTGGATATATTCTAATTTATATTTATAGTATATATTATTTCTCTATCTAAAACATTCATTACAGCAGTTGTATTATCAATAGGTGGAAATATAGTACTAAAATTAGTTGATAAATTATTTATTTGTGTTGTTATATCACACTGTTTATCAAATCTTTTTCTTCCTTTACCTTCTATATATGGTAAATAACGTCTAAAATAATATTTATTATCTTTCCTATAAAATGTATAAGATGCATTTATAACTTTAGTATAAAATTTCTCTTGTTGTTCAATACCATTTAAATATGTATCTACTGGAATTGTTCTATTATCAATTATTCCAGAAAATCCAAGTTCAGTTTTACTTATAATTCTATATACATCAGTATTTATAAGTGGAATTATATATATAGAATATACTATTTTAGAAGTACTAAAAGATTTCATTTTAAATCCCAATTTAATATTTGCAAATAAACCTTGATAATCAGAATCTAAGTATATATTTGCTAAATTTTTATAATCATTTATTGTATTTTTTATTTGCCTTATTTGATCATCTAATACAGTTTTATTAAATAAAGCATCGCTTAATTTAAATAAAATTTCAGTAGGTAATACTGTTATGCTTAAAGGGTATCTACCTCTAATTGAATCTTTAATATTAAATATATTTGATGTAATCATTATATTATATATATTATTAATTTCATTAGTAATATTAACTAATTCTGATTTATATTCTTTATTACCCAAAAATCTTTTATTGCATGACGATTCTTTAAAGAATCCTTCACATTTACTTGTATATAATGGTTGTAAGTATACGCGATTAAAATAATATACTGAATTAGATTTTGTAAATTTATACAAAGAACTAGTATCTCTGGTATTTATTACTAATTTATAATAATAATAATCTGATCTATTTCTTTCTAATTGAGATATATCGCCATTATTATAATGTTTAATATCATCATCTAATGGTTTATCTAAATAAAGTGTATATATGGGTAAATCATTATTTTTTTTTATAAATTTAACATTTAAATTATAATATATTCCTTGTTTATCAGATGGATCAATAATAGCATATATTGGATTATTTATTAATCTTGATAATGTAGTTATATATTGTTGTAAAAAACTAGATGTAGTTGTTTGAAAAGATTCATTTGAGTATGATGCATAACCAAATGCACATAATAATACAAATAATATTATAATTATAATAATATTTTTTATATTTTTAAAATCTTTATTTATTATAGGCATTATATAATATTATATATAATATTATTAATTATTATGCTTTATTACTACCCCAAAAACCAAATGGGAAACTACTTTTTCTAGATGCTGGTGTCGCTTGTGCTGCTGGTGCTGCTGGTGTTTCCGATGATTTTGGTGGTAATGCTGGTGCTGCTTGTCTTTTTCCAGGAGGTAGTACTGTAGCATATATTGATCCTTCCCCTGCACCCTTCCCTACTTCCATATATTGTGAACCACTCTCACCTGGAATTACGTATGTTCCGTGTGTTTTCTCTTCTTTTTGTTGTATTATTTGTTTAAATTGTGTTTCAATTAGGTCCATTCTTCCATTCATTGTGCCTATAGCCTCTAATGTGTCTGTTAATTGTCTAATAGAACCTTTACCCAAACTTTGATTAATTACTCTAATAGCTTCTAAATCCGCTTGAGTTAGTGAGGAACTTTCTAAACTTGCAATTTGTCCTGCCATTGCATTAACTTTAGCTTCTAATGCTTTATGTGATGTATCTAATGTTCCATGTAATTTATCTAATTCTTTGTGTGATGCATCTAATGCTGTATGAGCTCCGTGTAAGGCGGTATGATCTCTTTTTAAGGTGTTATGTTCTCCTTGTAATCTAGCACCAGCATCACTAATAGCATTAAGACGTCCTGATAATGCTTTAAAATTTTCTACAATAAGTGCTTCTAATCTTTGTATATCTGCTTTATGTATAGCTAATGTAACAAAATTATTATCTTTACTTTTTAAAAATGTCCTAATTTCTAATGTAATAATTCGTTTTATTTCTGCATTAATTTGTTTATAATCAATTGGAGTAGATGGCTCTGCTGATTTAATTTCTCCTAAACGTCTAGCCACATCTGCAAACTTTGTTTCAATATGTTCTAATATTCTTCTCTCCAAGTCACTATTAGATTTAATATTACCTGTTTCTATTTGTTTTGTTGGTATTGGAATTGTTATAGGTAAACCATTCATTCGTATTGGAACTGGTATAATTGGTATAACCGACATAATTAATATATAAAATATATAGATAATAATTTATATATTAATATTTAAAAAAATTTATATTATTTACTTTTACTTTTTCTTTTTAAGAATTTTGACTTCTTCTTTAGGTTTATTATATGAATTTAATGCATCTTTTAATTCAATTAACTCATTCTTCCAAATATCATGAGGTTTCATCTTATTAAGTTTATTATATTCAGATTCTTTAATTTCCTTCTGTTTCTTTAATTCTTCAATCTTTTCAAATGTTAATTGATAAATAGGCATATTTAATAAATAATCATAACTATTATTTTTTTTATTAAAATCATTTTCTTCTAAATCATCTTCAATCTCTCCTCTTTTCCGTTTACTAATAATAAGCTCATCATTAACTACCATCAAAATAAATCGAGCCTTATTACTAATTACATCTAATTCATCTTTCAATTCATTTAATTGAAATTCACGGCGCTTCGCATATAATTCTAATCGGTGAGTATAATATTCATCAAAAATATCACGAATTGTATTGTATTTAGTTAATTTACCCTTAGTTGAATATAAATGCATATTATTGATGCTTACTTTGGATACAAGATGAAATTGTTTATTAATATCTTTGACGGTTTCAATATAACCATTAACAAATTCTAATTCAAAGCTAACTTTAGTATCAGTATGATGTTCTTTATAATTGACAAAATTTTTATCATCTTTGTTCTTCTTGGCTTGTTCTAATTCATATAGTTTCTCTAAAAATTCCTTATAATTCTGTGTCCATGTCCCAATAGGTAATTCAGTAATTAATAATTTATTTTTATTGATACTATAAATACCTGTTGTTTCATAAGAATTATCACCTACTTTTTCTACCTTACCAGTAAAACCACGCCAATAAGGATGCATCATATTTACCTCCTTATTATCAATTATATTAATCAAGTTATCAATAATCTCAATTGGATTAAAGCATGGAATATCAGTTGAGAAACCTGTTCCAATACCAGCTGCACCATTTACTAAAATCATCGGGATTATTGGGGCATAAAATTCAGGTTCAATATCCATACCATCTTCTTTCTGATTATTTAAAATATTATTATCAACCTTCTTAAAAATCATACTACTAATAGTAGGAATTTTGGTGAAGATATAACGGGGACTGGCAGCATCCTTGCCACCCATGCTCCGGCCGCCAAATTGTCCTAGTGGTTCTAAAATATTAATATTATTACTTCCAACAAAATCTTGAGCAAGTCCAATAATAGCTCCCATTAGTGAAGCTTCTCCATGATGATAAGCTGCTTTATCAGATACAAAACCTGCTAATTGTGCTACTTTAATTTCTTCTTTATCTAATCCTCTAAGAATAGCACCATAGATAATCTTCCGTTGAGATGGTTTAAGACCATCCATTATATGTGGAATAGACCGACTATTATCATAATTTGAAAAATGTTTCAAATCTTTATGAATAAAATCTGTATAACTTACTTCGCGTTCCTCATAAGTAAGAATCTCATTTCTATCATAATTCATTAGCCAATCTTTACGGTCATCAGCACGGGTCTTTTGAAAAGCCAATGTTAAAGAATCATTAGAACCTCCGGTTTGTTCTTCTTCATCCCATTGATATTTAATAAGTTTATCATTAACATCAATGAAATATTCTTTAGCCTCAACTGCTGTTGATGTTCCTAACCCCTTATAGTATTTAATTTTCCATGATTTCTTTGCTGCTTCAGATAAACTTTCTAGCCAATCATTATATTCAGTAATAGTATAAAATGTTTTTGAATCTTTATTTTTGAATGCTTTAACAATAGGTGTAGCTAAAGAAGTAATGAAACCAGGACGCTGAACTAATTCAGGCCAGATAGTATGAAACATATTCATAACTAATCCTTTGATATGACTGCCGTCCACGTCGGCATCTGTGAGGATAATAATTCTCCCATAACGTAATGATGCAAAATCTTCATCATTATCATATTTACATCCTTGACGCAAACCCATAATTTTCTTAAGATTACTAATCTCCTCATTCTCTGTTAATTGTTTAACAGTTGCTTCACGGACATTTAACATTTTACCTTTTAATGGAAATACACCAAAATAATCACGACCAATTACACTTAAACCAGCAACAGCTGTTGCTTTAGCTGAATCTCCTTCTGTAAGAATCAAAGCACACTTAGTGCTATTCTTTCCTCCAGCCTCATTTGCATCATCTAATTTTGGAATACCATGAAGTGTTTTTTGTTTCTTTCCATCATTCTTTTTCAAATCTTTATTTTCCTTAAATTTGGCATAATCAAGAACTTGCTCAACAATACCACATTTAGCTAATTTCTTAATAAATGATTCAGAAGGTTCATATTTGGAACCAAATTCTTTAGGTTCAGTTGTTAATGTTTCTTTGGTTTGAGAATCAAAAGAAGGATTTTCAATAACAGCATTTACAAAGAATACTAAGTTTTCTTTTAAAATGGATGGTGAAATCTTAACATCCTTATTCTTCTTCTTAATATGATTATCAACTAATTGCTTAACCACTTTATCAACAACATGATTCACATGAGAACCACCTTTATATGTTGCTATACCATTTACAAAACTAACTACTTTATTATTACTTTCTTGAATATATAATACACCTACTTTCCATCTATTATCATCACTTTCATCATAATAAATTTCTTCTTTAGGGTAGTAATATTGAATATATTGCTTAAAATTAGTAACATTAATTTTTTCATCATTAAAACTTACTTTAATTTTATCTGTGCTAGAACCAGCAATATCAATTGCCCGACGATAGAAAAGCATCATATGGTCATCATCTAAATAACCTTCGGTTAATTCTAACCCAAAACGCTTAACTTCTGGATAAAATTTAACATCAACATAACTTCCTTTCTTACTATATTTAGTTACTTTTGGTCCAGATGTTTTTAACATATTATTTGTCCATTCTTGAATAAAATGCTTTTTACGGTCAGCATCTCCTACTTCAACCGTGAAAGACGAGCTATAAATATTTGCACAATTATGAGTAACAGTAAAATCATTAATTAAAAATCTTTCATTATTATCAATATGAATTCCCACATATTCATTAATACCAATATCTTTAATAGTAAGAAATCCAGTGCTTTTAGATGTATTATGAGAAATTGGTTTAGCACATTTCTTACGAGGTAATAATGTTGGAATATCCTCTACACCATTGCCTGAAATATTAATATTAACTGCTTTTCCTTGCTTCTTTTCTCCTTTATAAGTCCATGTAGTATCTTTAATACAATATTGACAGTTAAATCCTAAAGAACGAGCTAAATATACAATTTGATAGGCTAATTTTTCATGATTCATTCCCTGAGTAATACCAATACGAGTTCCTTTACGACTGACAGTTCCATCAGTATCAATAATACCGGCTAATACTTTAAGTCTAGTATCTCTATCATTAATAAGATAATCTTCAGGAATATGTTTATTTTTAATTAAATCATATTTTGCTAATTGTTTCTTTAATGGTGCACATCCTAATTCACCTTTATTATTTGTTGAACTAAAACCATATACATATTTACTTGTTTGTTTAATTGTCGCATCATTATTTTTACCCCAATTTTCTAAATATTCAATAATTTCAGGATCTTTTTCTCCATAACAAGTATAACTATATCCGGATTGCATGCCATCACCAAGCCATAATCCTAAAATATATGGGTCTAATTCTACTTCTTTTTTAGGCCAGTTAATACATTGTCCACGAACACCAGCTAAACGCAATTTAGTTGTATTATTTAATTTCATATAATCTTGAATACTAATATCAAATACATTATCATCATCAATTGTTTCACAAAAATTAACACAATCATTATAAGCTTGTTTAATTTCATCAGTTTCATTATCAGCATTTAATTTAATAGTTGGAGATTTACGAATATTTTTTGGAACTTCAATTCCTTTATGTTTGCGCTTATAATGTCGTTCAAGATGACTATGTAATTGTATATTACATTCTGGACAAGTAATTTTAGGCATATAAGCGCTAAAATATTTTGTATTAATACATTTTTTATCATTATTCCACCATAAAACAGACCAACCACATTTAGTAGTATTCCAAAAAATAACTTTATGGTCAGGCATATGAAGAGTTAAAATATGTTGGTCATTTACTTGATATGATTCACCTTGAGCTTGACTAACTTCATACATTTGACCAGAACCTTTAATAATACTAATAATATTTCTAATATTACCATCATCGCCCATTAATTTATCATCAATTGTAATATCTTCTGCCAGCTTAAAACTTCCATCCCATAATGGAACAGGTACCGATTTTCCGAGACATTTGCTACCCAGTCCATTCCTACCCCCTGTTGTTCTCTTCTGACTATCATCATAATTAGAACTAGTTAGTAGCTCACCAAAAATCATTGATGGAACTAAGGTTTTATGCTTTGGGTGTTCTTCAACTGGGATACCTTTATCACCATTATTAAAAATACGAATATAACCCTCTTCTTTATTATACCAAATATTAATAGTATTACAAGTTTTATCATTCTCTGATGCATCACGAGCATTCACTAGTGCTTCATCAAAAATCTTTAGAAAACCTGGGGTATATTTAATAACTTTTGATTTAATAATTTTCTCCTCAAAATCCCATACATCCATCACTTGAGTAGTAGGTTTAGTACTCCCAATATAGGTATCTGGTCGAGCAAGAATATGCTCGATAGGTGTCATTTTATCATAATCGGTTGCTTTACTCATTAACTTGTTATTAAGTATTTAATCTTTAAATAATTTAATCAATTTTTATTAATTTTTCTAGCTTTATAATTTATAAAATAAATTATAAAGTTATTTATAAATATTAATATAATATTTTTTTTGATATAAATTAAAATCTATATTTATTATTACCATTAGCATTAGCATAAGTAGGCTTACGTTGTAGACCACCCATATTCTGATTAGCATAAAGAGGATTTGAAACTCCTGATGGAGTGGGAGCAGCAGCAGCAGCAGGAGGAGCAGCAGCAGTAGGATTAAGAGCAGCAACAGCAGCAGTAACAACATTACGATCAGTTACAGGTACAAAATTTGAAACTACTGTTCTTTCTTTAATTAATTTTTTTGTTAAATAAATAAATAATGCTACTAATAAAAACCCTAATAAAAATATTCCAAGTGGTTTATATGCCATGTCTTCATTATTTTTAATATCAGATTTATATTTTCTATAAATAAAATATAATATACCTGTGCTTAAAGTTAAAGCTAAATAAATATATGATAGACTATATATTATTTTTTTAAAATGTTTATATGTTTTTAAGTTATAATATATAATTAAAATAATAAACATTAATAAAATAAGTATACCGGATATTCCTATAAGAATATTTATATGATTAGATTCATTTTCAGTTAAATCATCGTATTTGTACATATAATATATAATATAAAAAAATTATATATATTATATATTTAACCATAGTTCCATTCATATTCACGAAGTGAATTATAGTGAATATAAGCTGTAAATATGAATGGAACAACGGTTAAAAAATATAGAAGATTATTATTATACTTCTACAACACTATGTACTCCTGCAGTATTTCCTGCAGTATTTTCTATAATTTTAGCAATATCAGCTTCATTAGGAGTATCTCCTAAATTAATTGGTAAAGATCTTCTATTTTTACATGAATTAATAATAATCATAGCAATAGATGAATTAGCTATATCAGCTTTTGATGATGAAACTATATTTTTAAATCCAAGAACAATCATAGCAACAATAATACCAATTATAATAGACATAATTGGTTTTGTAATAATATCTATATTATCAACAATATTATCACCATTTTTGTATCTATAATAAATATATAAAATAGATGTAATTATAATTAAAATCATGAATAAACCAGTTAATCCATAAATAATATTATTTAATATATTACTTTTATATTTCATTGAATATCTATAAAAAATGATTAAACAAAATATTAAAATAATAATTAATAATATTATTAAAGTGAGAATATTTATTTTTTGATTATCATCATGAGATAAATTAGATGATGGCATATAATATAGTTTATATAATTTATTTAAAAACAATAAATTATATCATTATTAATAATGAGTATAAATATAGCAGATGATTTTAATAATAAATTAAAAATAGTAGATGAAGAAACAAATTATAATAAAATTCAAGATTATATGAATAATTATGATTATAAAATTAGTTATATTAATATAGATTCACGTTTTAGAAATATTCATCCACAAAATGTAATAAAAATGCTACCAAATTATTTACCATTAAATCCAATAACAACATATAAAAATGAATATCGTGTAAGAATAACATTAGATAATAATTTTTTTAGTATAGGTGATAAAATTGTTTTACAAAATATAATTAGAACACCTATAATATTATCAAAATCAGTATATTTAATAAATAATTATAATTATTATATGGTTAATATGAATAATCATAATTTAGTAGCTTCATATACAAATTCGGATAATTTTAAAATATTAGTAGAAGCATATGAAACATTATCATTAACAGATCGTTTAATTGGTAATATTCCAATTAATTCAATCTTAGGTTATTATTCTATAAATATTTATAATAATGATGAAATATTTTTACCAAATATTATAAAAAACATTATATTATCAGAATTAAATATAAATGAAACACAATTAACCCAAAATTATTTTTTTATTAAACTACCATTTAATTATATAAATATAAATCAAGTAAACACATCAACTGTATTTCCAGCATTTAATAATATTGATAAAATATTTACATTTACTTTTAATAATATTGGTTGTATTAATTTATATTATTTAAATGCAAATTATCCAATAAATAATTCTCAATATCAGGCTTATCATGAAATAACATCTATTGGTGATAATTATATAGAATTTAATTCATCTGCTATAGCATTATATTCTGAAACAAATGGAGGTAGTAATATTATTATAGGTAAAGTATTATCATTAATAGAAGGTTATCCAAATAATAATAGTTATACAATAAATTTAAAAAAAAATTTTACAGATGTGTATAGCATTGAATTAGTTTCATCTGAATTTCCATATGTTGATAATAATGTTACTATAAATAATATATCATATAATAATAAATTATATTGGAAATATTTAGAAGATGGTGATTATATTTATAGTATTACATTAGATGAGGGTACATATTATTTAGATTCTATTGTAAATATACTTAAAACTAAAATGAATAATATTGAAAGAATATATTCAACACCTGATAATATTGTTTATACAGAATTTGATATTAAATATGATAGTAATAGTCAAGAGTTTAAATTCTTATCATATAAAACAGATTTAAATCCATATTCATTAAGTTTAGAACAAGATTTATCATTAGGTAGTCAGGTTTTAAAATTAATTATTAGACAAAAAGGTAATTATGTATCTGTAGGTGATACTATAACAATCAGTAATGCGGATGATATAGGTGATATATCATCAACATTAATTAATAAAAGTCATATTGTATATAGTATAAATATAGAAGCATCTTCATATACAATAATTTTAATAACAAATCAATTTTTACAAAATATAAATTTAAGCGGCGATGGTGGAGCAAAAACAACAATAAGAACACCAGTTCTTACTAGTTTTTTATTTAATTATTCTGATACAATTGGTTATTTATTGGGTTTTAAATATGTAGGTGCTATATCATCTATCACACCATTTGCTCATATTACAAGTAATATAAATAATTATATTTATCCAACAATTTATAATGAAGTAGGTGAAAGAGCAGTATCTAATAATTATTTTAATTTTAATGGGATGAATTATTACATACTTATGTATATGAATGATTATGAAAATATATATACTACTAATAATTTTAATAATGCATTTGCAAAAATTCTAATGAAAGGTCATCCAGGTGATATATTATTTAATACTTTTATAAAACATTCCCCATTAATATTTGATATTCCATTAAAAACATTAAATGAATTAAAAATATCTTATTTATATCCAAATGGAAATATGCCTGATTTTAGAAATTTAGAACATAGTTTTACATTAAAAATAATAGAAAGATTAAGTAAACCTACTAGAACTGGTCTTAATAGTATGAAAATGAATTATTTAGATAGTTTGAAAGAAGTTGCATTTAATAATAATTTAGTTGAGTGATTTAATACATTCTAATATTCTATAATGATTAATATGAAATAAAAATATATTTTCAATAACTACATTCCAATTATTTATTAATTTATAAGTTATTGTATCAAAATAAGGATTAATACTATTTTTAAGTATATTAATAGTATAATCATTTATCATTATGAAACTACTTGTTTTTAATAAATCTATTAAATTGTTTAAAATTTCAGCAGCTGATTCAATTGGATTTTCTGTTTCATCGTCCTTATTAAAATAAATATTAACACTATTACTAACAAATTTTTCAGGTAATAGTTTATATAATTTATCTTTAATTCCAACTATCATTAAATTAATTTGGTCTATAGCAGTTTGGATTGATACATTTTGTGTATTTATTATATATTCATATAAAACTTTTTTAATAACACTTTCAATATTACTACAAATAAATGTTTTAGTTAAATGAACTAATAAATCATATACAAAATCTAAAACCTTATTATCAACTATATATCTTTGATTTTCAAAATATGTTTTAATTATATTATTATTATGATTATAAAAATTATACAAAATATCTATAGTATCTTTATCAATGGATTCCATATTATTTTGAATGTTTATTAAATTAATTGATAATTGTTCTATATTATTATTATTATTATTATTATTAATATATTGTTTCCATCCTTCCATATAAGAAATATAATTATAACCAATTTTAGTAATTAATTCATCATATCTTTGAATAATTTTTGGTTTATCATTTATATTTTGCATAGTTAAATTAGTAATTTTATTAGTTTTATATTCTTCTAGTTTTTCAATGTTTTTTTCATAATTTTGAATATTCATTTCTGTTTTAGATATTTTATCAGTTGGTAATTTTGACAATAAATTTAATTTAGTTAAACTGTCTATTTCTTTATTATATTTGTTTAATAATGTTTCTTCTTTCTTTTTTTTATCTTTTAATTCTTTGATTATTTCATCTATAATAACTCCTTCATCTACATTTGGAATAGATATATTTGAATTTAAACTAGAATTATAATTACATTTACCAATATTATTAATTTCTGTTTGTTCAAATTTACTAAATATTAATATTTTTTGTAAATAATCACTATCAACACTTTCAGAAAATCTAATTATATTTTCACTCAAATATTGATGAACTATATATTTAAGTACATCAAATGATACATCCATATATTTTAATATATTATTATTATAAGATTCATTTGATTGAATAATAGTAACAAGTTCATTATATTGACTATCTGACATTTTACTATAATAATTATCCATATGATTTTTATAATTTTGCATTAAATAATATTGAGGTGAATAATAATCTTCTGAATTATAATTATTAATATCAAAATTCTCTTTTATAATATTAAAAGCTTCATAATAATTATTTTTAATCATCATTACTAATGGACTTATTTTTTCATTATTATGTAATAATATATTAGAATTATTTGAAAGCATTAATTCAATTATTTCTGGATTTATATTAATTGTATATTTTGTTTTTAATAAATTTGAACCAAAATAATTATCTGGATAAATATAAAATTGTGGTTTTATTTTTTTTGGTTCAACAAATGTATAGTATAAATCTAATCCACTTTGTTTATTGACATCTAAATTATGAATAAATTCATTAGTTGGTAATTCTTTTAAATTAACAGAAAAATCTATAGTTTCAAATAATGGTTGTATCTCAATAGAAATTTTAGATGTTATGTTTATTAATTTATTATATATTTCTGCTGCATAAATATGTATTTTATTTTTAATATATAATTGAATTAATTCTTCTATTATTTTTGATTTTAAATATAATAATTGAATATTTTTAGTATTATCATTTATTGGAACATTAATTATTTGATCATCTAGTACAATTGTATTTTGTTTAATTGTTTCAATTATATTTAATCTATAAAAATCATTTAATACAATATTTAATGATGGTGGTAGTTTTTTATTTTTACTAATTTTAAATGCTGCTTTAATAGTTGATCTTGTTGTAAAACCAGTTTTATATATAATATTATAAAAAAAGCCAATATCTCTATTAATGTGTCCTTTTGGTTTATCAATATTAGTTGTATTTGTTTCAGCATCTGTTGTATTAGATGTAGGATTCAATATATTCAATTCTGTTTCATTATCATAAACAGATAATTGTTTTTTACTATCTAATGCATGATAAATAAAACTAGGTATTTTAATTTTATCAGTAGTTGCATTAAAATAATATAATAAATAAATATATCCATTTATTTGATTAACACATAGTTCAAAATTATTTAATTTAAATGTATCAAAACTATTAATATGCCTATTTATATCAACATCTGTAATTTTTTTAATTGAGTTAATAATATTATTATATGATCTAAATGTTCCATTTATATTTTTAAATATATGTGAATAATTATTTAATATTAATAAATCAGGATATAAATAAGAAATATATGATGCATAATATTTAATTCCTTTTTCTTTTTCCATAATAGTAAACATATATAACAATCTTTCAATTATAATATTTATTAAATTATTCAAATTTGTTTCAGTGTTTAATATTGTATTTATAACATTCATTATGGTAGTAGGTCTATTTAAATGTTCATTACCAAAAGTATAATATAATTCTATATCAGCAACATCCATAGTATTTGTTATATCAAAATTAAATAAATTATAATTTGTTAAAACTGATGGATTTTTTGGACATACTATAATATTATTAATTCTTTTTAATGATTGATTATGACCAAGAAAGTTTAAACCTAAATAATAACATTCAATAAATTTTAATGTATAATATTCCATATTAATTCGTTGATTATCATTAGGTCTTGCTAAAAAATAATTTACTCTAGATGGTAATGCATAATTTATTATATTCCATATATTTATTGCTTTGGAATTATTACCTATTAATTTAAAATATTTAGAATTATTCATATTTGTATTCATGTTATATAAATTAGGAATAATTGCTAATTCTAAATCTGTTGGTAAAGATGCAATTGTTTGATATGTTTTTTGAATTAAATTATTAAACTTGTCATCAATAGTAATTAAATTTTCAGCATTTGGATCAAATTTATCTGTGTTTTTTCTAATTATATCTATTATATCTGAAACCATTTGCATTTGTGGTGGTTGAATCATTTTATTATAATATATTGAAAGCATTTTAACTAAAAATTCAGCTGGTTCATATTCATTCATATCTGCCATTTTAAACATAATAGGATATGCATTAATATCGGGAAAACGTGGTTTATTATTCATTACAGTAAATGCATATTTTAATATAAATTTAAGTTCATCGGATTCTTTTAAACTATTAATAAATCCAAATACTATTGAAAGACTATTATCATAATTATCTAAATTAATTAAAGGAGGTGGATTAGGTTGTAAAATATTATTAAAGAAACTATTATCTTCAGCAAAAATTAAATAAATTAATGAAACATACATCATCCCTTTTTTTGTATCTATATCAGTTGGTTTAAATCTAAATTGATTAAATAAAAATATACCTGCAGTAGTATAAATATTATTAAATAATGATTTTCTCATAGATTGATTTATTGACATAATTAGATTATCACTATCGCCGCCTTTATAATTAATTAAACCAGCTATTAAATAAATTATACTTAATGGAATTTCTCCAAATAAATTTGATTGGGGTGGTCCAGTAAGCATTTGTTCATCAAATCTTTTTGCACATACTATATTATTTATAAAACAATATAACCATCCAATTTTATCAGTATCTGGTTTTAAATTATCTAATAATTTAATTATACCATGATGAACATTAATAGCTAGTAATGGTGGTTTTGGAACTAATGATTTTATTCTATTTATTGTTTCTGCAGTTAATTCATTATTTATAAAATTAGATAATAATTCAATATAGCCATTATATAAATTATTAGCAGCTATATCATAACTACCTATAAATGTTTTTGCAGTTGCAAATGGTACAAATAATGTATATAATATAATTGGAATAATATATTCTTTTTGTTTATTATCTATAAATAATTCTTTAAACATAGTATTATCTACATTATTATTAATTGTAATAACACGAGCACCACCAATAAATGTTTGATATTTAACATCAATTATATTGTCTGCAAAGTCAAAACTATTCATATGTTTATAATTATCATTATAGCTATTATAATAAACTGGAACTATATTAGTTGAATCTAAATTTATTTTTGGATTTGGGGATAAATAATCTTTTAATAATTTTTGATTAATATCATTATTATCAAATTTTAAATCATCATTTTTAAATTCTCTTAATAATGATATTATACTTGTTAATTTATTATATAATGTTGTTTTAATATATTTTTTAGTATCTGAATTTTTAATAATTGATAATTTAGATGGATCATTATTTGGAAATGAATCAATATTAACTGGATGAATAGTTATATCATCTATAGTTGGAAACATTCCCCATCTTTTCTCAATAATTGTTTTAAATTTATTAATACTAGGTGCTTGTAGTTCTTTTAATTTCTTTAAATCATCATTAATATTTAAATTTAAATTAGTTCTTGAAAATTCTTTTTGAAAGTCAGTAATTACATTTATTTCATCTGGTTCACTACCAATACTGTTTTTTAATGTATTATCAATTGCTGTAATAAAATTACTGTTTTTAATAGAGTCCCATATTTTTATTCTTTCAGTAGTCCATATAATAGTATTTAATAAATCTTTTTTTTTTGGTTTTGGGATAATATCACTTATTGTTATTTTTTCTTCTATTTTAATTGAACCACTAAATAAACGATGTAATGGAGTATTACCAAAATTATCTTGATAATTAATATTAACTCCAATTTCAATTAAATATTTTATAATATGAAAATATTGTTTACTACATGCAATATGTAAGGGGGTTAAATTATTATAATTGGGACCATCTGGATTTACATTTTCATTATATAAAAATTTAATCATCTGTAATCTTTGAATTTCACTTTTTAATAAATCATTATCTAATAATACACGATGAATTAATGTATTATTATTATTATCTACTATACTATATGGTATTTGTTCCATTATCATAAATTGTTTAACTTCATTGATGTTCATATTACCAACTAAATTAAATAAATCAGTTATTTGTTTATTATCTATTTTAATAGTAGGTCTATGTTCTTTATCATAATAAAATGTTTTAGGTATATTTGAACGAGATTCATAAGGTGTTTTATCGGTCATTATAATATAATATAATTAAATATATTTTTAAAAATGTATTTAATTAATCTTAGATCACAAATTGATAATAATTCTATGAATATTATTAGGGTAAAAACATTCATATTTAAATCATAGATTTAAATATGAATAGAACAATATTTATGCTGATACAGTTGGTTTATATTCAGAATATAATGGTAATTTTGTAGCAGGACGTGTTAATTCAGGGTGTGCTACTACAACTTTATCAACTTTTGTGTTAAAGAATGAATTTGATGCTAATGGTTTAAATGCATCAAGATAATTACCAGATTCAACAATTAAAGCAATTTGCTTGTTTAATTTAATTTCACCTGATGGAATTTCTTTACATAAATTATATCTGATATTATCAGATATATCGCGTAAACCTGAACCTTGTAATTTAACTCTATAATCATATGATGTAGGTAATCCTTGTTGAGTAATTTTAAGAACTTCATTATGACTCTTATAATCAGTTGGTTGTGCTCTGCCATCTGACATTAAGCCAGGACAATTAAGATATACATTATTTAAATTGCTCATATATTATATCATAGATTTTATATCATATATTTAATATTAAATATTTTTTTATAATTAAATATTTATTGTTTATCAAATATTTATTGTTTATCAAATATTTCTTGTACTAAATCTGATTTCTTTTTCTTTTTTCCAGCATCATTATTAATATTTATATCATATTTAGATGCTATCTCATATAATTCATCTAGTTTTTTTTTATTTAAACTTTCTAAAGATAATTTATTAGAAACATTTTCTTTAATTAATACAATTTCATCTGATTCAGAATCATTTTCTAACTGTTGAGTTATTGCTTGATTATTTTCTACTGGTGGAGATGTTTCTTGATTGGTTTCAACTGGTTGAGATACTTCTTGATTAGTTTCAACTGGTTGAGCTGTTTCCTGATTAATATCAATAACTTCTATTAATTCTTCATCACTTGATGATTCAACTACTTGTTCATTATTAGACACTTCAGCTGCATTATGTACATCTTCCTTAACCATATTTAATATACTTTCAACCATCAATGTATCATGTTCATTTGTATGAGTATTTAAATTATCATGGCTATAAATATTATCACGATTATCATTACTATATTCTTCAACCATTTTAGGACCAGATTGTTTAGCTTTATCTAAAATAAGCTGTAACATACTGGGCATTTTATTTTCTTCTGGTGGTGGAGGTGGTAATTCAATCTTATTTACTTTTTTATCAGGTGTGCCTTTTTCTAATGCATTGACTCTCTTGGTAAGAATTTCAATTTCTCTATATAAGAAATATACAATTAGACATAATCCTAAAGTTAACAAAAATTTATAATCAAATAGTTTCATTATAATATAAATATATTCTTATTATAATTAAACTAATATATTAAAATTAAGCTTAAAATAATAATATTATATTTATATTATATTTATATTATAATATGGATTCATTAAATACAACTTCATCATTAAATACATGCAATAATTCAGTAGTATCTGCGCCTACATATTCTACAAATACTATTTGTAATACAACACCTAATTCTACAGATATAATTCCAGTTAATATAATTGAATCAAATGATTTTATAAATAAAATAAAAAGAAAGAATCATACACCATTTGGTATGGAATTCAAAAAAATCTCATCAACATTTTTATATAATTATGGAATGAATTTTTCTTTAGAAATTCCAGTTGTTGGAAATATATTATATCGTGCTTTTTTTGAAATAGCATTACCAGTTTTAAATTTCAATGATAGTATTATAACTGATACAACATATATTCAATATAAAACTAATAATTTATCAAATATAACAACTGAAATTACAAAATGGACTGATTATTATACAACCATGAAAAATTTTTCAAATATAATGTTTGAAATATATGTTGAAACAAAAAAAATATTAAAATTACAAAATATAACATTAAGTTTTCTTCAAAGTAGGGTATTAAATATAATTAATAAATATAGTACTGATTTATATACATATAGATTATTAATAGACCCAAATATTCTTAATAGTGTAGATATAGCTGCATATATTATAGGTTTAGTATCTTTAAATATAACAACAGTTGACGCCCAAATAGATATAATGTATAATAATAATATTAATTATTTGAATTATTATTATGGAAATATAAATTATTATACTAAAAAATATGAAACAATTAATACTGGAAAAATATTATGTAAATGGATTGATAATTTAGGGCATTATTATTTTAATTTCTTTGAATTAGTTGTTAATGGTAATACTGTTGATAATTATTCAAATGATTTTCTTCATATATATCAAACTCATTCTATATATGAACATTATAAAGATAACTATAATAGAATGATTGGAAATGATGAAAGTATATATATTAATAAAGGTTCAACAAATTATATATATACTCCATTAATATTTAGTTATAATAATATTAATGAACCATCCCAATCTTTACCTTTAGTTGGTATGATGAATAGTACAATTAAGATTAATAGTCGTGTAAATGATTTAAAACATTTAATATATTTACAAGATTGGGAAACAATGTATGAAGAATTAAAAACAGTAGAATTAAGAAGAGACCAACATACAGTTGATAATAATAATTGTGTAGCTGCTGCAAATTTACCATATAGTTCTGTTAAATTATTACAACCAGAAAATATTTATATTTATTATTGTTCAACAGTTAATGCAGATGTATTAGATTATAAATACCCAGGTATAAATAGTGCATCAATTATAACAAATTATGGAACATCAGGTGAATTATTATTAGATGATTTTATATATTTAATGAATAACATTAGAACAGAAACATTATTAGATGTTAATTCAAAGATTGCACTAGCTGGTTATCATTATTTTATAGATTATAATTATGTATTAAATTTAATACCAAAACCAGTAGTATCATTATTAACAGAATATGGTTTTATAGATAATTTAGAAAAAGAAATAATGGCAAAAAATGATTTAGATTATGTAGTTGAATCACATCATGAAATAATATTAGATATAAATGAAACATCAATATATGATTCATTAAATGATATAAATGGATTAATAAAAGATGTATATGTATTTGGAAGAAAGAAAGTTAATTTAAATGGTATATCTCCTTATGGTAAATCAGATTATACTAATTTTGATAGTTCATATATAGATGATATTCAATTAAATGTATCTAATGAATTTAATTTTTATGAATATTATACAATTAGTAATGATAGTTATAAAAATAGACCTATTTATGAATATTTAAAATATCCTTTACCAAATTATATTTATTATAGAACTTTTTCAATGTATCCATATAATATTCAACCTTCTGGATTTATTAATATGAATCATATAATTGGTCAAAATATATCTGTAAATTTGAATGATAGTTATACAGATTATTATAATTCTAAAAATAATCCATATAAATTGGGAATTGAATTTAAAATAATGTATACAAAATATAATATTTTAACTATAAAAGATGGTTCTATTGATTTAGTTTTTTACAATTAATATAATATCATCATTATCTATATCAGAATCAACATTGTTTATATTTATATTAATATCTGAATTTGTATATAATAAATTATATAATTGTAATCTATAATTATCATATAATATTAAATAATTAATATTATTTAGTAAAATATTATTAATTTTATTAAAAATATATTCTGTATATTTAATCATATTTTCAAACTTTAATTCAATAAATTGATAATATGATAATAATACTATATTATATTCATCAAAAAATGGTTTTTTAAATAAATCAAATGTTTTTTTTAATCTATCAATTAATTCATCATAATGATAATTATTACCTACTTTCATTCCTTTTAATTTTAAATGTAAATACATGAATCCCTTTGAACCATCAAATAAATATAAAAATTTATTATGAATATTTTTAAAATATAATATTAATGAATCTATTTCTAAATCCCAAAAAGATTTATAAGATTTATCATTAAAAGCTTTTTTTAATTTTATTATATATGGTAGTATTTGTAATTGTTTTGATAATATTATATATACATCCTCTATAAATAAATATGTTTTTTTATTATTTTTTAATTCATCTATTAATAATAAATTATATTTAAGTGCTATTAAAATATGATATTGTAAAAAAAATTTAGTAGCTATAATTTTATCATCATCCTTAATTAAATTATTTTTTAGAATATAATATATTAACAATAATGGTTGTTTTGTTTCTTTAAATTTTATATCCATTAATATGTTTTTTAATATAATTATATATTAACTAATATAATGGATTATTATAATAAATATTTAAAATATAAAAATAAATATTCATCTTTAAAAATATTAATAGGTGGTTTTAATAGAAATGTTATATTATGTTGTTCTCATAATAATAGATTAGAATGTTTTTTTAGAAGTATAGAAAAAGATTATCCTAAAAAAGCATTTAATAATTGTGTTATAATTAAATATTATAATAATAAATTTGAAATGATTTATGTTGGTGAAAAATATGAATCATCTACTCATAATAAAGAATGTTGGGATATAGAATCTTTTAATAATTTTTTTAGTAATAGAACTTATAATTTTGATTTACCAAATAATACAGAAGTTCTTTTAATACGTCATGCATTAGGTGTTCATAATAAAATGTCATTATTAGAAAAAATATTTAATTTTAAAAAAGATTCGCAATTAGATACAGATGGAATTTTTCAAGCACAAAGAGCAGGAGAATTCTTAAAACAATATTTAACAGGTGTATCTAATTTGTTATTTATGGCTTCATCTTTAATTAGAACGCAACAAACAATTGCCGTAATAATGATTACATTAAATAAAAAACAAGATATATTAGTAGTAACATGTAATCATGAATTAAATTATGTAAGTAATGGAGTATGTGATTCTCATTTTATACAAAAAATACCAATTCTATCAAATATACCAAGATGTAAAGATAGTAATAATTCATGTGATAAATTAACAAATTTTTCAGGTGTAGTTAAATATAAAGATTATAATATATCTATTAATTGGAATCATTATATTAATAAAAATTGTCAGGATACAAATATATTATTAGAAATATTAGAAATAATAAAAAAAATTTAAATTAAACATTTATGTTATTTTCAGCCATATGAGCAATATAGATAATATCTGTTCCCCATTTTTTTAGAATATTTTTATTTATATGTTTAATACTATTTTTATTACTATCATCATTCCATATTTTAATAACACATGTATTATTTTTTTTTAAAGTTATTGATAAACCTAATGATATAGTTCCTTGAACTAATTCATTACTTACAATTAAAGTCGATAAATCTTCCCATAATTCAGCTGCCATACTATCAACTATTTTAAATGACCAACATCCTCCTTTCATATTAATTGGGTCTTCCCATACTGGTTCTGTATCATTTTTCATAAAAAAAAAATGTCTTGATGTAATACCTCCTAAACTTTCCCAATTATTGTAAAGCTTCCAAAAATCAATTCCATTATCTATTTTAAATATTTTTTTATATCCATCAATTGTCCAATTATCTTTTGTATGATGATACCATACATTCCAATTATCAGTAAATTTATAATCCATTATTTATATATCTTTTATTATTTTAAATTAATTTTTTATTTTTTAAGTAAGAGATATATAGATATTGAACCTAATAATATGCCTAATAGTTTAGTCATAGTAATAGATTCTTTAAAAAATATTAACCCTGCAAATAATACTAAAAATATTTGTAAGATTTGTAATACAATATATACTGATGATAATTCACTTTTTTCAAATAACTTGATATATAATAATAATAAAAATATATATAATACTAAAGCTATAATTAAATTATAAACTTGTTTTGTATTAATGTATTTTTTTATAAATATAAGGGGTAATATAGCTATAATTGATGCACAAAATGCTAATAATAATATATAGTAATTCATTATAATATTATTATAAATTAAAAATTGAAAAATTTTTTATAAAATAAATATAAATAATTATTATGTCAAATAATTTTAAAAAAGTATTATATTTTGGAGCATGGGACCATATAGAAGTAGTTAATTATTTTTCTGATTGTAATGAATTTGTATTAATTGATACTCAGCCTAGAAGTGAACATGATGAAAAAGATTATTTTTATGAAGAATTTTATAGACCTAATTTTATTGATAGAATTATTGATAAATTAACTAAAGATTTTAAATATGGTTTTACTCTTACTGATAAAATAGAATTAGAACCAAATTATATGAGTAAAGAATTATCTGATAATTTTCCATATATTAATCCACATCTATTTATATTTAATAATTCTACAAATAATAAAATTATTAAATATTATATTTCAACAAATATATTATTTAATATGAATTCAATGTTAGAAAATGATATTAATAGTTCTGATACATTATATGTAGCAGGGTATGCACCTGATGTAAAATTATTAAAATATTTAAATAAAAAAATTAATTTTGTGGGTGATTCTGAAACTGTATATTTTTATGAAAGAGCACCTGATGAAAATGATATTATTAGTAATTATATTAGTAATAATATAATAAATGAATGGTCTTATTATTTAGTTTGGAGAAAAACATCAATGATTATAGTTTGTGATAGTTTAGAAGATATAGATAATAAAAAAAATGCTTTGAATGAAGAATATGGTTATGAAGATAGTGATTAATCTTTATTCCATTCATATTAACGAAGTGAATTATAGCAAATATAAGATGTGAACTTTGGTTAAATAAATAAATTTAATATGGCTGATAATATAGGTATAATAAAAATTAAATTATGGTGTTTATTTAATACAATACCACCTGATGCCCATATAATAGTTAATAATAAAACTAATTTTGATTTATTAAAATGTTTATTTACAATAAATGGCATAATTGATAATATAATCATTACACCAATATTAATAATATTATTTGATATAGATGTTGTTTTATTCATAACAATTGATAAATTTAAAATACATGCAATTACTGCCCACATTGCATAAATACCGAATGTATATAATAATAATTTATCAACATTTGCTTTATTTAATTCATATAATATAATAACTAAAACAATTGCTAATAATAATGATATAAATGAAGCTATTTCTACATTTTTATCCCATAAAAGTATCCATAAAATATTTAGAATACATGATAAAATAAATAAACTATAAATGCTTCCATATGAAGTTTTTATATTTAATATATCATTGCGATTTTTAAATGTTGATACTAATAATAAAATATAAATAATACCCCATATAATAAAAGTATATGAAACAGGTGTTATAGTATTTTTATATTCATTTTCATATTTTATACTAGTATTTTTAACAGTGTTGCCTGATAATAAATTAGCACCAATTGTTAATATAGATACACCAAAAGGAAAATATTCCGTCATATAATATATGAGTGAAAATATTATATTTGAAAATTTAAATATTCATCCTGAATTTGAAAATGAACTTAAAATAAAATATTGGAATGAATGGTCTGAATCTTTAAAAAAAGAATTTAATATTAATAATTTTTCAGAATATAATTTAGATAAAAATATTATATATTTTATAGGAATTATATATAATAATAATCAAAAAAAATTAATATCTTCTATAGCATTAACACCAAATGATTTAGGTGAAAAAACAGATTTAACACCATGGTTATCTTATGTATATGTGTTATGTGAATATAGAAATAAAGGTATTGCTAATAAAATGATTAATTGGTTTTTAAATAATATACAAATAAGACCATTGTATTTATGGTGTAAACATCCATTAGAAAAATTTTATAATAAATTTGGTTTTGAAATTATTGAATATAGAACTGATATTTCTATTATGAAGAAAAATTGATTTCGTTGAATGCTTAACAAATAAAAATTGATTTAATATCTTTAAAATATATAAACCTAAACTATTAATATATATAATGGTTCTCTCTCAACAAGATTTAAAAAAATTAGAAAAATTATATTTTAAACAACCTAATATTTTATATGATCACTTATTTAGTTCATTTCATCAATTAGTAGAAGAAATTATTCCTTATAGTTTGATGAAAGAAAATAATTATTTTTATGAAAAAGTAGAACAAAATATAATTTATCTTCATGGATTTAAAATTACAAATGTTAGAATAAAACCACCAATTAGTCCATCTGGAAATGATTTATTAACACCAGGTGAGGCACGTAAAAAACATTTAAAATATTTTGGTACAATTATTGCAGATGTTCAACAATTTGTTGAAAAAGAAGATATGATAACTGGTGATAAAATAATTACAATGATTGGAGAAATAGAACAAAATATAGCAGTTGGTAGTATTCCAATTATGGTTAAATCTAAATATTGCACAACTAATATTAAACAAAATTTATTGGGTGAATGTAAGTATGAACCAGGTGGCTATTTTATTGTTACAGGTCAAGAAAAAGTGGTAATGAGTATTGAAAAAATGGTTGATAATAAAATTTTAGTATTTGGTAAAATGGATACTACCGCATTTATGGGAAAAGCATATATTGCTCATATTAATTCAAGAGTAGATGATTGGTCTGATAATCTTCAAATTATTAATATTAAATTTAGTAAAACAGGAAATATTTTATTATCAAATTCTCAATTTATGGATGTCCCATTATTTATAATTATGCGTGCAATGGGTTTAGAATCTGATATGGATATTATTTCAAATATTACATACAATTTAGAAGATATAGAAATGCTTAATATTTTACGTCCATCTATTAGTTTATGTATGGATGAGAATGAAGTTCAAATTAAGACAAAAGAAGAAGCTTATAATTATTTAATTACTAAATTAAAAAAGAATAAAAGAATTTCATCAACTGATTTTCATATTGCTAATCTTCAAAAGAAAATGTTTCTAGAGAAAATTTTAAGAAAGGATCTACTACCCCATTTAGGAGAAGATATTTTAAAGAAAGTTAGATATTTAGGATTAATGGCTAATAAATTACTTCAAGTTATGTTAAATCGCCGTTTACCAGATGATCGTGATGGTTTTGATAATAAGCGTATTGAAACACCTGGAGTTCTAATTGGTCAATTATATAGACAAAATTGGAAAAAAGGATTAAATGAAATAGGTAAAAATTTTAAACGTAAGAATCAATCAGATGAAAAACCTATTAATGTTGTAAATATGATTCGTCCTACTATTATTGAACAAGGTATTAAAACAGCAATGGCTACTGGTGTATGGGGTATGAATAAGACTAAAAAAGGTGTTGCACAAAGTCTTCAGCGTTTATCATGGGTATTAGCATTATCAAATCTTCGTCGTATTTTATCTCCATCACTTGATGCATCAACATCAAAAGTTGTAAGTATTCGTCATGTAAATAATATTACTTATGGCTTTTTATGCCCTGTTCAAACACCAGAAGGTAAAAAAATTGGTATTGTTAAAAGTCTAGCAATGATGAGCAGTGTTACTAATCAAAATGTAGCACAGCGTGAAGTTTTAGAATTATTATTAGAAGAATTTGGTTCATATAAACATCCATTTGAAATTAATCCAATTGAATTAAATGAATGGTCTAAAATTATGTTTAATGGTGATTGGGTTGGATGTACCAAAAATATTATTTCATTATATGAAATAATGATTCAAAAGAAAAAAGAAGGTATTATTGATAGAAGCACATCTATTTGTATGGATTATGAAGAAAAAGAGTTGAAAGTATACTATGATGCAGGTCGCTTAATTCGTCCCCTTCTCAATATTAAAGATAATGATGTTATTATAACTAAAGAAATTTTAGATGAAATTAGTGTATTAGTTAATAAAAATCCTACAAAAGGTTGGAATATTATAATAAATAAATATCCAGATATTATTAGTTATCAAGATATAGAAACTGCTAAATATATTATGTTAGCAGATAATTTTAATACATTATATGATAATATTAAACGTCAACAAATGAAAATTAATCCAGATGATATGATTATTAATCGTCATGGTAATAATAAATATGTTAATTATACTCATATGGAATTTAATCGGTGGACAATGTTAGGTGAAGTTTCATGTGGTATTCCTTTTATTAATCATAATTATGGAACTAAGAATATTGTTAACTTCTCTCAATCTAAACAAGGTATCGGTTTATATTTAACAAATTTTAAAGATCGTATGGATATTAGTCAAGTTCTCTATCATCCACAAGAACCAATTGTATCAACAGAAGGTATGGAATATAATAATATGCTTAACTTGCCAGCTGGTGAGAATGCAATTGTTGCTATTATGAGTTATACTGGGTAGATTTAGCCCATGTCATATTGTATAAAGAATATGGCAAGTCCGCGGCATTGCGGGCAACACTTTCAAATTGCGGGAAACTCCTTCGTAGAAGATTCATAGAAGATTAATCTTATATTACCACCCATATTACGAAAGTTTTATGGGGAACACGGTTAATTGCCGTTCCCAAGGGTAAAAAGATATAAGATAGGACAATCCGCAGCCAAGCCTCTAAACTGTGTATAATCGAAAATTATACGCAGCATGAGGAAGGTTCAACGACTAGATGGAAGTGGGGGATATTATGCTTAGTAAAGCATATATATCCCTTAAGGTATAGTCTAATCCCATTCGTAAGAATGCTACTATGTAGTTTATTGCATTCAATGCCATTAGGTGCAATTTAACGAATTAGTAGGACTTGCTTACCATTAAATAGGTAAGCGCATTCATTTGGATTTAATCCAATTGAATAAGTTGGTATAAATGATAATCAAGAAGACTCATTAATCTTTAATCAGAGTGCTATTGATAGAGGTATTTTTCGTGTTGATAGTATGAAGAAATATCATAGTGAAATTCAAAAGAATCCCTCTACATCTCAAGATGATATTTTTATGAAGCCTGACCGTAATAAGGTAACAGGTATGAAGCAGGGTAATTATGATAAATTAAATGAGAAGGGATATATTCCAGAAGAAACTGAGATTGATAATGAAGATATTATTATTGGTAAAGTATCACCTATTCAACCAACAGGTAATAATAATAAAGTATATAAGGATAGTTCTGAAATCTTTAAAACTAATGTGCCTGGTGTTATTGACCGTGTTCATACTAATATTTTTAATAGTGATGGTTATGAACAATATAATGTCCGTGTTCGTATGGAGCGTAAACCAATGATTGGTGATAAGTTTGCCTGCTATGACCCAGAAACTGAAATTTTAACTAATAAAGGATGGATATTCGTTGATAAATTATCTATGGAACATAAAATTGCCTCATTAGTAAATGGAGATACATTAAAATATGAACATCCAACTGAATTACAAAATTATGATTATGAAGGTAAAATGTATTATGTTGATTCAAATCAAGTTAATCTAATGGTTACACCAAATCATCGTATGTGGACGCGGTCCCGTGATGGTAAATATGAGATTAAATTAGCTGAAGAAATTTATGGTAAGCGTAGATATTATATGAAGAATGTAGAAAATTTTGTTCCTGATAATAAAATGGAACATTTAAAGAATGTATTTATTATTCCTGCCTATAATGATGAACCAGCAATGGAAGTTGATATGGATGCATGGTTAACATTTTTTGGTATTTGGATTGCTGAAGGATGTGTTGTTCATTCATCTAATGATTTGCGTATAAGTGCTAATAAACAAAGAGTAAAAGAAGCAATTGATAGATGTAATGAGAAATTAAATTTTAAAATTGGAAAATATATGGTTAAAAGAGATAATGATATTAATGATTGGAGAATTTATACAAAACAAATTGTTATGTATTTTAAGCCTTTAAGTGTAGGTGCTTGTCAAAAATATTTACCTGAATGGGTATGGAGTCTTACTCGTGAACAATGTCAAGTATTGATTAAGGGTATGTTATTAGGCGATGGTCATACAATGGAAAATGGAACTTGTCGTTATGATACATCATCTACACAATTAGCTGATGATTTTCAGCGCTTATGTCTTCATGCTGGTTATTCATGTAATAAAATTCTTAAATATGAAGCTGGACATAGTGCTACAACTAAAAAAGGACTTGAAATTAAATCTACTTGTGATGCATGGCGGTTAACAGTTATTACTAAACAAAATAATCCATTGGTTAATAAGAATATTAATGAAGGAAAACAATTAGATAGATGGGTTGATTACAATGGAAAAGTATATTGCTGTACTGTTCCTTCTGGCATTGTTTATGTGCGGCGGCAAGGTATGGTTAGCTGGTGTGGAAACTCATCATATGGACAGAAGGGAACACTAGGAATCGCACTACCTCAACGTGATATGCCATTTACTGAGGAGGGAATGGTTCCAGATTTAATTATGAACCCTCATGCTATTCCATCACGTATGACAGTAGCCCAATTAATTGAATGTATGTCAGCCAAGATTGGTGCAATTGATGGTAAGTTTATGGATGGAACACCATTTATGGATTATAATGTTAGAGACTTACCAACAATTTTAAAGAAATTAGGTTATAATGCATATGGAACAGAGACAATGTATTGTGGAATTACAGGGCGTAAGATTGATGCCCAGATATTCATTGGTCCTACATATTATATGCGTCTCAAACACATGGTACTCGATAAGGTACACTCGAGAAGCACTGGACCACGGCAAGCATTAACACGTCAACCTTTAGAAGGTCGATCGCGTGCTGGTGGTCTTCGTATCGGCGAAATGGAAAAAGATGCAATTGAGGCCCATGGCATGGGTCAATTTACAAAAGAACGTATGATGGAAACATCTGATATTGCCAATTTTAAGATTTGCGATGATTGTGGTATGCTAGCAACAAAAGTAATTGATAAAGATTATTATGTATGTAATCCATGTAATAATCATACTCGTATATCATCAGTTAATATGCCATATGCATGTAAATTATTATTTCAAGAATTAATGAGTATTAATGTTATGGCAAAGATTAAGACAGACAATAGCAAATTTGATTAAAATTTTGATATTATAAATATTTATTTAAAAATTATAATTAAATTTAAAAATTTAATTATGATTAATAATAATGCCAATTACTACTGACCATGAAATATTAACAGATGATGGATGGAAATCTTATAATGATATTGAGAGAATTAGACCAGGACCAGATGGAAAGCCAATAGGAGAAAATGAAAAAATTGCAAGTTTAAATATAAGTAATTCTACAATTATAATTGACCAATTTGTAGGTGAACTTTATTTATCAAAAAAAGATAGAGTTATGTATAATATTAAAAATGATTATATAGATACTATAGTAGAAGAAGATACTAAATTTCCATATAAATTTAATTTAGAAGATAATATTAGTATTAATTCATTAGTTAAAATAATTTATAATATGACTGCAAATAGTTTAGATAAATTTTATTTAATTACAAATAATTCTAATCCAACTTTTATTGAAATAAATAAAAATGATTTAATTAGAAATATAATTAACACAGATATATTTACATTTATTACTAATGAACAAACATATTATGTCAGAAGAAATAATTTAGAATTTTGGACGAGTTTCTAAAGGTTAATATATTATAAAATATAAATACTATTATATAATAATGTTATTATATAATAATATCTTAAAGATAAATAAAAAATATTATTTACCATGTTGGATGCTTTATATAGATTTAATTGAAACAAAAGATAATCCTGAAAATTTTTATTTTTATGATTGGGACTCATTAGAAAATCATCCATTAATTAATGAAATAAATTCATATAAAAATAATATGGATAATAATATGGATAATATAATAAAATTAGTTGAAATATGTGTTATTTATATTACAAATAATAATGATAATTATATTATTGATATTATAAATAATAATGAAATTATAATTGATTTAGGATTAAATAAATGTTTATATTGTAATTCATTAATAGATACATATGGATTTTGTGAATGTAAATAATTAATTTTTCTTTTCTCTTAAGATACATCTTTTAAGATTAATTTTTTCAGTTACTGGTCTTGAATTAATAATATGTTCTGTCATTGTTAAAGCTTTATTTGGATCATTAACTAATTCAACTAATGCTTTATGAATTACTTCTTTTTTTAATGGTGCTTTTTGTTTAGATATATTCTTTGATAATTTACCACCATCTTTTAATTGAATTGCATCTTCATTTACTTGAGATAAAAATGTTATAATTGGTTCTTCAAATTGTTCTTTTTCCGCATTTATTTCTTTTACTCTTTCATTTATTTCTTTAACCTTTGATTTTAAAGCTCTAATACTATCATCTAATTCTACCCATTTAAGAACATTTTTTCTAAATTGTTTTGTTACTTTTTGCTGAACATCTTCTTGATTCTCTGAATCTGACATATAATATTATATAGAAATTATTTTTATAACACAATAAAAATTTATTATCGTGGAACGCCAATCAAAGGTTCTTTATTATTAGAAAAATTGATTTGGCGTAAGAACCAAAGGTTTTAATTAACTTTCCCTTTATTATAATGGAGACTAGTCTCCATTATAATAATTAGAAAAATTGATTTGGCGTAAGAATTTTACAAAGTAAAATTCTGACTCAGAACCAAAGGTTTTAATTAACTTTATTAAATATTCCTATAGGAATATTTAATAAAAATTGATTATTTATTAATAAAGAAATATTTATATTATAATTAATGCTACATAACTTATCAAACGAATTAATTATTAAAATGTTAAATTATTTAGATCATGAAGGATTAATGAAAGTATATGAAATAGATTATTATAAGGAATTAATAAAAAACAATGTATGGAAAAATATTACAATTAAATTAGTAAAAAAAAAGAGAATCCAAAAATTTATTGATAGTGGTTGGATTAATTGTTTTGTTAAATATGATTTATCACGTTCTGAGATTGATAATGATTTATTAAAATATTTTAGTCATTGTGAATATTTAAATTTATATCAATGTTATAATTTAAACCCAGGTTGCACTCAATATATGAAAAATTGTTATTATGTTGATTTGAGTCACAATCATATAGAAGATGATGATATAAAATATTTACAAAATTGTCATACGATTAAATTATTGAATTGCAAATATCTAAAAGATAAATGTACTGAATATTTAAAAAATTGTTATGAAGTAAATCTAAACGAATGTTATCAAATAACTGATATTGGTGCAATGAATTTATCGAATTGTAATATTGTACAATTAGGTCAAACAAAAATTACTAGAAATTGTATTAAATATTTATCTAATTGCGAATCATTAGATATAACAGAATGTAATATTATTGATGAAGATTTAAAATTATTAGAAAATGTTAAAAGTTTGGATATTAGTTATTGTAAAAATATAACATTAAAAGGCATTCAATATTTGAAAAATATTCAAGTATTGAATTTAGAAATGTGTACTAATCTTATTCATGAAATTAGAAACATAGATAATACAGAATATCATGACTATTTTTCAAAATATTTTCCCCATATTAAATTAATGAGAAGTATTCCATTCAGTAAATTAGAACCTGAAGAAAGAAATGAATAATATTTATAACCTTTGGTTAATATTTTTTTATTTAAATCTTACCAATAGTCATTTGTTTTTCTGATAATGGAGCACCATATATTACACTTGAATAGAATGGAGTGTAAGTGTCATTGAATTGAAGAGGAATATCACCTCTTAAATCTTGACTAGCATTACGGTTAGTATTAGCAATTGAATTTGTATAAAGCATGTTATCAACAAGTGGAGCAGTTAATAAATCAGTGCCTTCTATTTGAATAACATCTCCAGGTTTACCATCTACTAAACCTGTATATTTAACAGTTGCAAAATTACCTTCATCCATTTCATTTTTACCAGCAAATGGTGCAGCACCATGAACTTTGTCAACTATACCATCAACATTAGCTTCAAAATGTTCATAATTTATTTTAGGTGTTTCTTTTTCATTTGACATATGTTCAATTGGAGCATTATATATAATTTGTTCTTTAGCATTATTTGGTTCTGGTTTATTTTCAATAGGTTTCTCTTCAGTGAAATTTTCTTGTTTTGATGCGTTCATTGGTGTTCCTTGAATTTTCTGTCCAGTAAATTTATCAGTATCTGTTTTATTATCGCAATCTGACATTGTTAAGAATACAAGATATGCTAAAATAAAAAGAGCGAATACCATGAGTAATCTTGATAAAATCATATATATATATAATCTTAGATTTTATATTTATTATAATAAATTATTCAATTTCACTATCAGAAGTTTCATCATTAAATTTATAATTAAAAAATTTTATAATTTTTATAGGTTTTATATTTGAATTTTTTATATCTCTATAAAAAATAATAATATTATCATTTATATTTATATCATTAATTCCTATACGTTCTTTTATTTCATTAGAAATATTAATTTGAACAGTCCCATTTAATATTTCTAAAACTATATTATATTTTTTACATTTTATTATTATATTATTTTGTTCAATAACAAAATCTTTTATTGTTTCTAATATTTTTTTCATTATAATTCTTAATGATTTTTTATTAATTATAATGACGCAAAATAATGTTTTAGAAAATCCTTTAATTTTAATTCTTTTGCAGTTGTCATTGTTAAAATAGAATGTAATAATTGTGTCTCTTTTTTATTATTAATAAAGTTTGATTCATATTCTAATAATAATTCTATTATTATATGAATTTCTCTTGAATTCCATAAATTTTTTAAATAATCATGTATAATATTTGTTGAAGAATTAGATGAAGAATTTGTCGAATTACTTTGTTCTATATTAATTTCTTTATCATCAAAAGTTGTTAATTTTTTAGTAGTTAAATGATATATATATAAATCTAATGTATGGCATATTGTACTATTTATTGGATAAGAAGATTTTAATATTTCTAAACCTCCTATTGCAAAATTAAATAATACATTAATTTCTTTATCATAATTATTATACCATTCTATACTTTTTATAATAGGTAAATATAAATTATGTAAATCCTCACGTCCATCACCTTTTAAAAATCTAAATGTTCCTTGTAATAATCCTGGGTCTAATATTGATATCATATTATCATAAATACTAATTTTTGTTCCCATTGGACAGAATTTTAAAATACTTAATTTAATTAAACATGACATTGGATCAATAATTATATTCTTATCTTCTTTATTTCTAAAACTTGTTAAAAAATTAATTAGATATAAACTGTTGGATAAAAAATCCATTATTTTACTAATAATATTTATATTTTATTTTTAAATATTATTTACCAAATATTATTTACTAAATATTAAATTCATTAAATTATTTTTTTTATTTTCTATTTCAATTTCTTTATCTGTTTTTTTATATGTAATAATTTTTTCTTTATTAGTTAATATAATTATTATATTATATATAAATATTATTATTAATATAATAATAATTATTATTAAAAATATTAATAGATACATATTATTATATAAAAATTGAAAATAAATATATTTAAGTTGATTAATAATTATTAGATGGAACACATTGAAAATTACAATCATTTATTAAATTTGGGTATTAAATCTTATGGTATTAAAAATGTTATTGATATTATTAATGATTTTTATAATAATTATAATAAACCTATTGTTAGTATGGGTAGTGGTATAGGTGCTATTGAATATTTATCAAAAATACAAAATAATAATATTAATTGGATTTGTATTGATATTAATAATAATCCAATTGATTTCCCCTCAAGTGCTACTCTAACGCATCCATTAGTTAAAATTGATTATAATTCATGTGATGAATTAATTGAAAATAAACCAGAAATTATTAATAATTGTATATTATTTCTTAATTGGTGTTTACCAAATGATTCTTATTATGATTTTGAAGCTATAATTAAATTAAATCCAATTGCTATCTTATCTATCTATGAAGATTTAAATGGTTCAAATGGTGCAGCTGGTGGAAAAATGTTTTATAATTGGACAAAAAATAATATTGATTATCATTTGAAAGAAGAATATTCATTGTATGCTGATGAGTATCATGATAATGATGATGAATTAATGGATATACGTATTAGTTGGTGGCAATCAAATAGTTTAAATGATTTTGATGATGTTATTTTTAAAGGATTTCCATGTATTTATAATGGAAATCATAAAAGTCAATGTTGTATCCAATAAAAATAATAAATAAATGAATTAAAAAATTGATTTTTTTAAATTATAACCATATTATATTTATTAATATGCCACTATACGTATGCAACTACTGTGATTATTTAGATAAACATAAAGGTAATTATTATTATCATTTGTATCGTCATATAAATAATAATAAATCTTCTTTCGACCCTGAAGAAATTGAACTATGTAATTATTATTATTATTATAAAAATAATGTAAGGACTAATTATTTAAAAAATAATAAAGATAGAATTAAGAAATATAAAGCAGAATATGATAAAAATAATAAAAAACAACAAGCAGAATATTACCAAAATAATAAAGATAAAATTAAACAAAAAAAGGCAGAATATTATCAAAATAATAAAGACAAAATTAAACAAAATTATTATAAGAAGAAATTAGAAAAGGTTGAATCAAGTATTATTAATATTATTGATGATGAATAAAATTATTTTATATCTCTCAAATAAATATTGATAAATATATTTAAAGAAATGCAACTCTTTATATTAGTTAATAATGGATGACCAATTTCTAGATATGAATGATGAAGATATTGATAATCTTCTATTTGGAATTAATATTAGCGATGATAAAACAAAGAATGATACTATTTGTATTTCATGTAAAAGTGAAAATATGGTTTTAGATGAGAATCAAGGTTATAATGTATGTATGGATTGTGGTGTTATAAATGGAACATATTTAAATAAAAATCCAATTTTTAATAAAGAAGGTGATAATGGTGGTAATTCAAGTTATGGATGTCCCACTAATTTCTTTTTCCCAAAATCAGCTTTAGGGACAAAAATTAAATGTAAGGGTTATAATCGTATGAGTGCCCTACAGCGTCAAGGTCAAATGCCATATAAAGAAAAAAGTTTAATGGAAGAATTACAGAAGATTCAAGAAAAATGTAAACAATATAATATTACACAGAGTATTATTGATACATCAAAAATCTTATATAAAAAAGTTAATGATAGTAAACATACTAAAGGTATTCGAAAGGGTAAAAATCGTATTATGCGTTGTATTAATCGTCGTTCAATGATTGCTGCATGTGTATTTTATGCATGTAAATTACAAAGTGAGCCTCGTAGTCCAAAAGAAATTGCTGATATTTATTCATTAGAAATTAAACATGTGAATAAAGGCTATCGTAAATTTATGGATTTTATTAATCTTGAGGAATTACAACATAATTTTACAAGTAGTCGCTCAACTGATTTTATTAAACGATTTGCTGATAAATTAGAAATGAATGAAAAATATATAAAATATGCAATGGAAATATCTAATAATATTAACAAATTAGATTTAGCATCTACACATGAACCACCTTCAGTTGCTGCTGGATGTATTTTATTAGTTGTTAATATGTATTCATTACCAATTAATAAAAAACAAATATCTGAAGTATTTAGTATTTCAGATGTAACTATTTCGAAAACATATAGAAGAATTTGGCCTTTTCATAAAATCATAACAAATAGTGAAATCACTGATATGATTTTAGAAAAAAAACAAAATATGCCTAAACAAAAAATAAATATAAATAAAGATAATTTAATTATTGTTAAAGAAAAAATAAATATTGATATTGATACAGAAGAATCAATTGATGCACATATTATAAATGAAATGGATGATGAGATTGAAGTAGAGAAAAAACCTAAATCAAAAAAGAAAACATCCAAATCAAATAATATAATTATTTAATAATATAATTATTTAATAATATAATTATTTAATAATATAATTATGCACTACTTAATATTTCTTTCATAATATCATTTTTTAATAATTTAATCAATACTGAACGCATAGGTAATAATTTTCTTTCTTTTGTTCCAAATATATAAATATTATAAGTTTCTTTATCTTTATTATCTACTAAATTTTTTAATGCTGGAAATGATAAATAACTAATTTCATTTAATCCATCCTGAGTAATACTTTTAGATATAAATCTATCTCTTAAAAAATCAGACAATTTAATAGTTGAACCGGAACCACCTGAAATATTATCACCAAATGAGGATAAATCTCTATATTGAATATTATCTATATAATAGTTTCCTAAAGATTTTGGACCATTAAAAGTTGGAATAACATAAATTCCTTTATATCTAGAAATAATTCTAATAAAATCTGCTAATATACTTACATCAAAAAAATAAGAATATGCATTACAATTTTCACTTAGATTTAATATAAAATATAATTCAGTATTTTCATCTAAAAAATGTCTAATTTCTTTAATCATTTCTAATGTTGGGAAGAAATTAAATATTTCTTCAATTGTTTCTCTAATAACAGTTTCAATTGTAGGCTCTCCTTTATTACATCTACCACCAAATGCTCCTATTTTTAATGTATCATCTGAAAAATGAGCACCTACTAATATTCTAATGTTTTTATCACCACCTTCATATCCAGCTGATGTTCCTAAAAAAACACTACCATGACCAGTATTAAAAATACTATTATTAATAGTTTTTTTGATTTCAGGAGTTTGATTATGATTAGTAGATAATCGTTTTAATAATATAGAAACATAACTAGTATTAATATAACCACCTTGTTGATTCATTATAATAATATATAATTTATAATATCATTAATATGATTAACTAATTTAATTTCAAATGTGTTATCAATTAAATTAATATATTTTTTTTTAATTTCAATTATATCTTTTTTATTTTCTAATGGAACATAAACAAGATTAACACCTGCTTTTTTAGCTCCTTGTAATTTAAATTCTAATCCACCTATTTTTGATATTTTACCAGTTAATTCTATTTCACCTGTCATAGCTATATTATTTTTAATAGGTTTATTTAATATTCTAGATATAAATGCACACGTAAAAGCACAACCTGCACTAGGTCCATCTTTAGGTGTAGCACCATCTGGAGTATGAACATGAAATCCATTTTTAACATGAGAATTCATTAAATTTTCTAAATTATCTTTATATTCAGAATTTTTTAACCATTCAATAGCTGTAGTTAAAGATGTTAATACACTTTCTTTCATTACTTCTCCTTGTTTACCAGTTAATCTAATTTCATATTTATCTTTTGAATGTTGCATATTAGGATATATTTGAATAGGTGTTATTCCACCATCTCCATTAGTTGTAGCATATAGTCCATTAATTATTCCTATTTGATTATGTTCATTTATAACTCTTTTAATAATATCGGGTTCTTTTAATATTTCAATTATTTTATCTTTATTCAGATAAATCTGATTTATTGTTTTATTTTTTTTATTTTTAGATTTGTGTAAAACATCTGGTAAAATCTCTGATTTAAATAATCCTTTGTTATAAATTTTTTCTATATTTAAATGCATAAATATATCTTCTATTTTTCTTTTAATATCTCTTACACCTGCTTCATTTGTATAATTATCTATTAAATATCTTATCATATCTTCATTTATATTAATCATATTTTCCATAGCAACATTTTCAGCCATTTCTTTAATAATATGTTTATTACAAATCTCAATTTTATCTTCCAATGTATATGGAGATACTTTAATTTCTTTTAATCTATCTAATAATATTGGATCTACTTTTGATGAATCATTATAACTAAAAATCATTATAACTTTATCTAATGGAAAATCAATACCTTGAAAAAATCTATCTTGAAAAGTTTTATTCATATTAGGGTCTGTTAAATGAATTAAAATACTAGTTATTTCATTAATTGTCCCATGTTTACTACATGCTTTATCTAATTCATCAAAATATAATATACATCTAGATTTACCCATTTCAACCATCTTTTTTACAATCATACCCGGTTGAGAACCACTATAAGTATAACCATGGCCATGGAGTATTTCTCCATCATTTTGACCACCTAAAGTAATTTGACCAAATGGAATATCTAATGCCTTACTTACACTTTTTGCTAATAATGTTTTACCAACACCTGGTGGACCAACTAATCCAATACTAGTACCCATACTGTTTGGATTACTAATCCATTTAGCAATCATTTGTAATAAATATTTTTTAGCTTCATCGTGACCATAACAAGAATTATTTAAATTATGTTCAATACCAGATAAATATTCCATAGATTTTTTTTTATCATTTTTAAGATTTTCATAAAATATATCATCATTTGATGAACTCCATGGATAATTTAAAATTGTTTTTACATATAATAATTGTTTATAATATTCATTATTAAATGATTTCATTTCTTCTATTTTTTCAAGAACCATTGCTTTAACTGATTCTGGAATATTTTTATTAATTATTAATTGTTTTTTATAATCTATATCATCAGTATTAATTGATTTTAGTTTTTCAATAGATGATTTAATATTAACATTTGATTTTTTAATTTTTGATTGAATATAAAATGTCATATTATTATACATTACATCAAACACATTAATTGATTTATTATTTTTCTTTTCTTTAATTAAACCTATTAATAATCCAGCTACATCAATAGATTCATCTGGACCTAATAATAATAAAAATATAATATCAAACATTTTTTTAATGTTATCTTGATTTACAAAATCTTTCATTATATTTACAAAAGTACTCTCTATTAATTTTGAATATTTTTGATACATTTTTATTATATAGTCACAATATTCTATATCTGTTAAACAATAAATATTTCCTAAATAATCATGTCTTAAAAAACTCTTTAAAAATTTTATATCTACATTTACATTTCCATAATTATCAATTTTAGATAATATATTTGTTTTATTTTTTTGTAAAATTGGACTTTTTATTTGAGATGTTTTTGATTTACATGAATATTTATCAATTTTAAAAAATAAATTAATACAAATAAAATTATTTTTAGACAATTTTATCCATAATTCTCTTTTTTTATTTAAAATATCATTATTATCAAACTTAATAGGAGTTTTCCAAAAATAATTATTATTTACATCAATTGTATTTATATTATAACCAATTGGTATTGTTATATCATTTATTTCATTTATATATTCCATTATCGATTTATCTAAATAATTTGGTGGAAATAAATAAGATAACATCGATTTTAAATCAGTATATCCATAATTTTTTATTAAATTATTTATTTCTATTTCAGTTTCTTTAAAAATATCAGATGGTAAATTATTATATTCATCTAATATTTTTAAAATTATATTATTATTATGTTGTTTTATTAAAATATCTATATCTGTATCTGTATTTTCTAAATAATAATTTATCAAATTATTGTAAAAGGAATTAAGATTTTTTATTATATCATAAATCAAATTTGAAAAATTATTTTGAGTATCTATTAAATTATTATTTATTAATATATTATAATGAGTTTCAAATTCATTTATAATATTTATTATTTTATTATATTTTAATTGTAAATAATATAATTTATATTTTTTAATTTCTTCTAATGCATTGCATATCATTATATTTTATGTTATAAATTAAAATGTCGAACTAATTTTATTCGTTTGATATATTCTATCTTAATATTAATTTTAAATACATTTTTTAGGTAATTCGTATTAAATATATAAAAGTTATTTAAACAATGTCAAATAGTATTTTTTTATAGTTAGTTTGATTTAAAAAAATAATTTATAATAATATTATATATATGCCTGCTAAAACTATGCAATCAAAGAAACAAACCTCTGTTGAAACTCAAGTAGCCGTCGCAGCTGCTGTTGCAGCTACTGTTGCTCAACCTGCTGTTGCTCAACCTGCTGTTGCTCAACCTGCTCAAGAAACTAAAACTAAAGGTAAGAAAGTCGCTGCTAAAGAACCAGTAGTAGCTGAACCAGTAGTAGCTGAACCAGTAGTTGCTGCACCAGAACCAGCTGCAGCACCTGTTCATGAAGGTGCTGCCAAAGCTAAAGGTAAAGGTAAAAAAGTTGTAGAAGCTGCTCCAGTAGAAGCTGTTGCTCAACCTGTTGCTCAACCTGTTGCTCAACCTGTTGCTCAACCTGTTGCTCAAGCTGGTGGTAGCAAAGCAGCTAAGGCTCCTAAGGCTCCTAAGGCTGCTAAGGATGCTAAGGCAGCTAAGGCACCTAAGGCAGCTAAGGCAGCTAAGGCTCCTAAGGCAGCTAAGGCAGCTAAGGCTCCTAAAGCTAAAGTAGCTAAAGGTAAAGTTGAAACTACTGGTGAAGAAAATTCTGAAGAACTCGATGGAGGCAAACGCTCATTTAAGGCAATGCTTCCTGGCAGTGATAAATTCGAGGGTCGCTACACTGGTCTTACACCATACCAGGCAGCCAATAAGGCTCTCTCCAAATATTACCGTGAAGCTAGCGATAACAAAACTAGCACTGAAATTACATTCTCAATTCGTGAATCAACACGTGGTAGCAAGCGCACTGTATACACCTACAATGGTCGTCGTGAAAAACTTGCTCAACCAGTTGAATATACTATTAATGGCAAGGACGGTGCTCGCACTGTCACCAAGGAATACAAGAATCGTCTTACAAAGGTAAAGAAGGCAGAAGTCGCTGCTCCATCAGCATAAATTAATTATAAATAATAAATTTTATTAAATAAATCTATTAGGTTTATTTAATAAATTCTAATTATATTATAATATGTCATATTTAGTCAAAATTACATTAATAGTTATTTTATTTTTATTATCATTATTATATTTACATTTAATATTTAATAATAATATATTTGAACAAATTAATGAAATAAATAGTCATTATATGAATAAGAATGAATTATATGAATATTTAATAAAAGATTCTGATAATTATTTTAAAAACTTTTCACAAATAGATCTCAAAGTTAGAAAAATAAATAATATAGAAGAATATTATCAAAATATTAAAAAATCTTGTATTGATATTAATAATAATATGAAAATAGTATTAAATAATTGTATTAATAAAGCTAATATAAAATTAAGTAATTATAAATGTAAAGGTTTTGATGGTTCTAAATGTGCTAATATTATATGGAAAATAGGCATAGTAAAAGATTCATCATATGAAGAAGGATTTCCACATACCAGAAATGATGTTATAATATTACCATTATATTTATTAAATAATAAAGAAAGTTTAGTTAAAACATTAATTCACGAAAAAATTCATGTATATCAAAAAATATATCCAAAAGATATAGAGGAATATTTAATAGAAAATGGATTTACTAAATATGAATTAAGAAATAATTTTAATAATACACGGGCTAATCCAGATATGGATGAATGGATATATAAAAATAAAGATAATCAAATTATGATAGCTGAATATAATAAAAATGCATCATCTATAATGGATGTAAATATTCAACCAAATAATACATCAAAATATGAACATCCATTTGAATATATGGCATATGATATTACTAATAATATAAATGCCTATGTAATAATGTAGGACATCAACGCAATTAGAATTAGTAGTTACTATATTAAATAAAAATTGATTCGTGGATTGAGAAAATTTATAAATTTTCTCAATACAACGGATTAACTTTCTAATATCTT